>VSSQ01000644.1_pt1 | contig 19424 bp, 10 predicted proteins | sample 4763081 | NCBI WGS metagenome assembly VSSQ01 (sample SAMN12137344, study PRJNA551015) | bioreactor metagenome | isolation source: SDC9 anaerobic chlorinated ethene degrading culture | place: USA: Knoxville, Tennesee | collected 2015-01-01
ATCATTTTTTAGGCAATAGTTATCACCAAGTTATTAACATATTGCATTGATTGTCAGATTGTTGTGATTTTTGTCATGTACTAAGCTGAAACACTAAAAGTTTCCGGTGTAAGATAAGGTTATCCCTTTCTAAAAGTAAACCCTGCTGACTGAGATTGGCAGGGTTTTTTGTTTGAAAACAGGCTTACTTTATCAAAGTAACGCTTCCTCTAAGCGTATTCACCTTCCCCAGATAATCCACGTATGTAATTACCCACACATACACCCCGGCGGCAGCATCTTTGCCGTCCCAGCCTTCAGCGGGCCTTGTGGTTTCAAAAATGCGCTGTCCCCAACTGTTGTAGATGACCATGCTAAACCTGCTAAAGCGGTCGTAGTCGGTTACGGGGCGGAAGCTATCGTTGAGGCCGTCGCCATTGGGGGTGAAGGCGTTGGGGATGTTAAAGGGGAACCAGGTGTCAATGAGCGTGACTTTTTCAAGGTTGGTGCAGCCTTCGGTGGTTTTAATGATTACGGAGTATTCGCCTTCTTCAGTTACTGTTATGAAGTAATTGGTTTCACCGTTACTCCATTCGTAGGAGGCATAGCCTTGCCGGGCTTCGAGGGTATACTGATTTTCGAAGGGGATGGGGCTTTCTGGGAAGTTGGCGGTGGGTAGTGGGACTACATTAAGTGTTACTGTATCTTTTACATTACAGCCGTAATCATCGCTTACTGAGATAATATAATTACCTGACTGATCAGCACCCAAGTCAAATAACCATATTGGAGTGTCATTGGTTGTTGACCCATCAGGTTTTGTCCATTCCAACACATATGGTGGTACTCCCAGAAAAACATCACCTGATATTACCGTGAAATCACCTTCACAGAGACTTTTATCTCCATTAGTAACCAATACAGGCGGATCGCTAATTATTACCTCTCCGTCAATAGGGGCACATGGTATATTATTCCCGTTTTCATCCTTGAAATAGCTGCTTCCGGGTATATCCCAGTGAACTTCAGCCAATCCTGTCTGTCTTGTTTCAAATACAAGGTTGGCAAGGGTAGTTGTATCATTCAATGCAAGCGGACTTGCCCCATGCCATTCCAGTTCTACCCTGTTAGGGAATTCAGTAACAACTAGAGCCGGGTGAAACAATTCATCATAACCAATGCAATCCATCAACAGGCTATTGAACTGTACTGTTGCTTTAAAATCTTTAACGCCATTAAGGTTAGAAACCTTTAATACGGAGGTTGCCATCTTATACATGCATTGCCGGTCTTTTCCAGCAAGTGCCGATAACTGGTAACCGGTTTCAGATGTAACAGTTATCGTTAAAGTAGTGTCACAGCCATATTTATCAGTAATAGTTACATCATACACATCAGGTGCCAGAGCTTCAAAGTATCCGGAATCCTGTGCAGCTCCACCGTTGAGTTGATAGTACAGACTATCACCTGTTGCTGTAACTGATATTGTTCCATTCGCATTAGCACCTGTAGCATTGGTTGAACCGATGAAAGTTACCACGGGGCCTCCTGAATTATTCACCCATACCGGATTATTATTGTAAATAGCCTCGCAGCCCTGAGCGTCTTTTGCCCATATCATGTATTCTCCCGGAGGCAGATTATCAAAAATACCCTGGTTGTCATACCATGTATTCCCGCCATCTGATGAAAAAAGGAGCAGGTCGCTGAATACTGAAGTTTGAACCTCAATACTACCGTTTGATAGTCCACAGGTGGCATTATTTCCATCAGCTGATTCAATTATCAGGTATGCATCCGAATTAATTACATTAAAAGGGGTTGGAACTTGTGTAATACACCCGGTAGTATCATTTAAAGTCAGAAAGTAATTCCCAGCCGGTAGTCCTGAAATTTCTATCTCTGTTCCTACCAGATTTCCATTGCCATCATGCCATTCAACAGTTGCAGCCGGTGATACCTGAATACCTCTTATGGCACCTGTGCTGTTACCACAGGTAGTGTTAGATATCTGAACATTTGAAATATCAAGAAAAACAGGCGGATACAAGCCAATATGTATAGTATCGGAGCCATAGCAGTTAAGGTCGTTCCTTACCCTTACAGAATAGAAACCTGTATCAGTAACTGTATAATATTGGTTTCCCGGAGGGAATTGCTGATTCCATACATATTGTGTAAACCCATTCCCTGCGTCAAGTTGAAGAGTTGTTGCCGCACACATCAGGGTATCATTCCCAAGCCAGGGCTCAGGTGCTGCAAGCACTTCAACCTCCCTTGATGTCTCTTCAATCCTGCCATCAGGATATACCACATGAGCATGCACTTCATAATTACCGCCTGATTGGAATACATGAGTCGGGTTAAAATCAACTGAAGTGGTACCATCGCCAAAGGACCATATTATACTGTCAGGTTCAGGGATAAAGCGGTGGCGGAAGGTGAAGGGAGTTTTGGCACATGGACCGCCTTGCCAAACGAAGCGATAGAGTAATTCAGACATAAAAGTAGGAAGCATGACCCGATGGTTTTGTAATACTTCAGGGCCCAGAAAGATTGCATTTTTTACTAAACTGCATTCACTGTCTCGAGCCCACACGTCATGTATTATATCAAGGAATCTGTCTGAATTACCCTGTAGATGGTCCCCATAGATTTTTCCGTCAGGTGCAAGTTGTAATCTTTTTGTATAGCAAGTATCTATAACTATTCCTGAATTAACGAATTGAGCTGAATCAATTTTTGTCAAATCATATTGATATAACAAGGAATAGTTTGTATCAGATGAAACCGTACAATAAACCAATTTAGAATCAGGTGAAATTTCCATCCCGTACATTCCCCTTGATGAACCATAACTATAATACTCACTTATCATAAAATGGTGAATAATTTGCCCTGTTGAAGCATTAAAACTTGAAATATCCAGAGCTCCATGATGATTAGCGTTACTTGAATGTAATGAGATCATTTTTTTTCTATCCTGTGATACTTTTATTTCACCATCAATTGCTATATTAAAAAGTGTCATATTAGGTGCATAACTTATTACTGGAACTGGATCTAAACCAGTTGGTGTTAAAAGAAATACTGCCCAACTCTGAATGTTATTATTGTCTTTAGTCCGTGTGATAATCCAAAAATCTCTGTTATTTGAATGTCTGACAGCTGCAACTCTATGACGTGCCCATACTCCTTCATCAACAAGAATGTTCTTAGAGGTAACTGCTCCTTTGCCATTATCCAATGAAATATCTATAATGCTGTATCTAAGTCCGATAACTAGATCCTCACCCCCAACAGTAAATATATAGTATTGATTTGAGTTACCGGGATTAGGAACAATGACAGCTGGTTGATTATTATTTCCGGCAAATAAACCAAAGCCATTCTGCAATGTATCCAGATCAGTATTCCAAACTGTATTCCCATCTGTATAGAATAATAGCTTACCGGTCGTGTCGGATAGACATGTAGAATTAAGCATATAGTCAATGCTTTTATCAATGATCACAGGATAACCTGAATTAAAATCTAAACCTTCACGTGGTGAAAAATACCAGTTATTTGCCTGGTTTTGACTTATTGCCAAGATAGGAAATAGAAAGAATAATGCAGTTAATAACTTTTGAATATATATCATTATATTTTCAAACAAGAGAGACGTTCTTTTATTTTTAGTAATTAGAAGACTATTAAAAATACAAGCTACTTCAATTTATTTAAAAATCAGCGTGCAAATTGATAAAGAAAAAAGAAGTAACTTGCATTCTTTGTTTTTTACTCCATTTCTACTTCCTGATCCGTGTTTCCAGTCACAAAATCTTCACAAGAATAAAGAAGAGAACTGATCGTTGTTCCTTTACAAATTCTTGAAAAAGGTGTAATATATGCTTTCATGGCATCCGTTACAATTGTGTATTGCTTGGTATTGTCATTAACACAAAACTCGTCTATATTCACAGGAATTGATGCGGTAGAGGAAGTACCTTGTCCTTCAGCTATCAGCACAGTTCCAAGATAAACTTTTACATGAGCCCAATAAAACGTATTTTCTTGTGGATATACACATGAACCAGTAACTGTAACATCAACTGTAAACTGGCTATACCCACTCAAAGTAAGCAAAAATAATCCGGTAATCAAAATTAGTTTTTTCATGGTTGGTAAAATTATTATTTTGGAATTTTGATCTTAATGATCATAAAAAATATGACGTTTGAAATAGTGAAGATCCCTGATGCAAGGGGATAGGAGTGCAATCATTTAATACTGCAAAATGATCACGCCACCTAAGGAGGGAATCTCTTCAAATAGCCCGAGAACTTCAGGGCTTTGCCTGTATAGCGGTAACAGTGTTTTAACAGGCTTTGGCAGCAATTGGCTGGCTTGCAATACCCCCCCCCCGGAAAGAGTCATAATACTGCAATTTGGCAGCCCCGCAGTTGCGGGATGGATGCTTTCGGTAAGGTATTGCAGGTTCATTTGCAATAAATGGTTTAATTGATATTCAAAAATAATAAAAATTACGATGGGATGCTATTGTTAATCAGTTTTTGTGCTGAAGGTCATATGGTGGCTCCTCATCCTCCATCGCTTGCTTCCTCTCATTGCCGGATTGAGATTCCTCCTTCGTCGGAATGACTGCTTGCCTGTTGGTAATAGACTGAAGCGGGTGGCGGCTAAGCAGTCACCTGTTTCTGATCAGCCGCCACCCGCTCCCTTCCTCTCTTAAGAAAACGGCCCGTCATTTCGGGCGCAGCGAGAAATCTGATGAAATAGAGTAATCCCCTTGTTGAGGTTCCTCCTTCGTTGAAAGACGGTTATGGAGTTACCTCACCAAAGTCACACTCCCCTTTATTTTCGCAACCTTCCCAACCATATCCGAATAACTGATCACCCAGCTATACACCCCTGCCGGTGCATCCTTTCCATCCCAGCCCTCTGCCGGGTAAGTGGTTTCGAAGATCAGTTGGCCCCAGCGGTTGTAAATCACCATGCTGAACATACGTACCCTTTCGTAATCCACAACCGGGCGGAAGGTGTCGTTCAGGCCGTCGTTGTTGGGGGTGAAGGCGTTAAGGACAAGAAAAGGTGATTCGGCTTCCGGCATTTTGAGGTAGGTAGAATCAACTCCCGCGCATAGGTTGTGTGTGGTAAGCTGCAGGGTGTAAAGCCCTTCGGTGTTTACGGTGATTTCGGGCAGGGTGTCGCCGGTACTCCAGAGGTAGGTGGCATAACCCGCAGGGCCGGCAAGCAGGTATTGGTTTTCAAACAAAATGGTATCCTGCAAAAACCAGTCGCGGGGGTTGGGCGTAACCTGCAGGGTGAGCATGGTGGAATCGCTGCAGCCAAGGGGATCGCTAACCTTTACCCGGTATTCCCCTGAATTAGCTGATGATGCGTTTAAAACGATAAGAAACGGGTCGTTTACATTGCTTCCATCCGGTAAAGTCCATTGATAGTTAAGTGGTTCATTGCCCATGGCTGTTGCGGAAAGCCAGGCCAGCTCACCTTCGCATACGTTTACCGGAAACTGCTGTGCCAGCACAGGTGGATTGTTTACCTGTATCTGCCCGATCTGAAACTCCGGTTCAATGCTGCCGTATTCACCGGTAAACCAGGTGGCTGCCGGTGCCTGATCCCAGGTAAGGAAGCTGTTGCCTGCCTGCGTGGCACTGAATACCAGATCAAGAACATTTACTGTTCCCGTTAGGGTAAGCGGTGCACTGCCCGCCCAGGTGACAACAATGCGCTGTGAAGCCGGATAGACTTCTGCAATGAGGTTGGTTTCAAGCTGTGGATGAACACTGCCGGGCCTGAAACCTTCGCAGTTTACCAGCGTGGCATCGTATTCCAGCGTGGCTGTAAAAGCCTGAACACCGGTAAAGTTTTCAATAAGCAAAGGGGCAACAGGCGCATTGCCAAGGCACACCGCTGAATTGCCGGCAATAGCTGAAATGATGAACCCGGCTTCCTGACCTACTTCAATACTGCCTTCGGTAAAGCAGCCGTTTTCATCTTCTACACGCCAGGTGTAGGTTCCTGCAATTAATCCCGTGAACTCGCCTGAAGATTGAGGTGTGCCGCCGTTCAGGCTGTAGGAAAGGTTGCCAAATCCTGCTGCGGTGAGGGTTATACTTCCATTTGGGTTGCTGCCGGTGGCTGGTAGACTGAAGGGATCGACCTGAGGTCCTGCAAAGTCTTCAATAGTGATCGGATTGTTGACATACACAGCCTGACAGCCGGAGCCGTCAGGAACTCTTACCCGGACATCATAATCCAAACCCGGGGTCAGCCCTTCGAACAAGTCTTCGTTTTGCCAGTTATCCCCATTGTCTATGGAGTACTCCAGCATATCGCTCAAACCGCTGACGGCGGTAACGGTTATGCTTCCATTATTCTGACCGCAGTAGGAATCTGAATGAGAAACAGATGCAATCAGCACATCGCCGGCATCGCTGATGGTGTATTGCGACACCAGGTTTGTGCACCCGTTGCCATCAGTAGCCCACAGGTAGTAATTGCCAATGGGCAGGTTATAAATGTCAGCTTCGTTTGACAATACATTTCCGGCATTGTTTTTCCATTCAAGGGCAATAGGCTGGGTGCCGCTGACTGTTAGCCCGCGTATGGCGCCGGTGCTGCCACCGCAGGTGGTGGGGGAGAGGATAAGGTTGGTTTCGTCAATTACAGGAGGTGGGAATAATCCGACATGCACGGTGTCTGAAGCAAAGCAGCCAAAATTGTTCATGGCTCTTACCCAATAGGTGCCGGTATCACTAACCACATAAGTTCTTTGCCCGGGGGTAAATGCACCGTTCCAGTTATAACGGTCGTAATCACCACCTGCATCCAGGGTAATGGGTTGCGCGGAACACATCAACCGGTCGGGGCCTAAATCGGGTTCGGGAGCAGGAAGCACTTCTACTTCACGCGAGGTTTCTTCGATTCTTCCATCAGGATAAACCACATACGCTTGTACCTCATAGGTGCCTCCCTGTTGAAACACATGTACCGGATTATGTTCCTGCGAAGTTTGTCCATCGCCAAAATTCCAGGTGATGCTTTGGGGTTCAGGTATAAAACGATGGGTAAATATATAGGGTGTTTTGGCACAGGGGCCGCCTTGCCAGATGAAGCGGTAGAGTAAATGTTGTGGAAAGTTGGGGAGATTATCGTATGATTTTCGGCCCAGTAAGCTCACTGCATTTTCAACAAAATTACAGAATGGCCCTCTTTCCCAAACATTTTCAATTCTGTCGAGGTAACCAAACAGCGTGTCGCTACCAGGCTGGAATGAGAATTTTATTCCATAAATTTTTCCATCGGGGGCAAGTTGCAATCCTGCAACACTTGCTGTGGTAGTAATTGGTATATGGGAATTTAAGAAGGATAAAGAATCACTTTGAGTTAAATCATATTGATAAATCCATGTGTAATGGTCAGGATTTGCAATATTGTCTGTTCTTAAAAAACTAACGTAGAGGAGTTTTGAATCTGGCGATATTTCAATTCCTAAAACCGGAAAATCATTAACAGATCCGGTGAATTCTTTAATGGAAAATTGAAAATCGATTTCGCCAGTTGAGTTATTAAAATTGCTCACTTCAAAAGATCCATTTACAATTTGCCCCAAATGTCTATGAGCTGATATCAATTTTTTGAAATCGGGTGAAAACTTTAACGGGCCTCTCCATAATCCTGTTATCTCCATGAAACGTGCTTTACTTAGGATGGGTGAATCAGATATGCCATTTGGTGTAAGCAAGAACGATGCATAATAATCTGAGTTTATTATGCGGGTTACAATCCAATAATCCCGGTTGTTTGAATGTTTTGCGATTGCAATCTTATCCCTTGCCCATATTGCAGTATTAAGCGTTATATTCTTTGAAATCACAACACCTTTACCATTATCACCCAGTATATCAACTATGCTATATTTTAATCCACTTGATACATTTTCACTACCAATGGTAAAAACATAGAATAAATTTGAATATCCAGGCATTTCACAAATAGCCACCGGTTGAGAGCCGCCATAGTCACCATCAAGTCCTGAACCATTAGTCATAACTTCATCATTCTTATTGAATATGGTCAATCCATCGGAATAAAACAGTACGTTTCCATTTGTGTCAGAAATGGAAGCTGTTCCTCCATTCCCGAAAGATTTTATGGCATTATTTGTAATTGCTATGGCTGCTCCTGTATTAAAGCTGACTCCGGCACCATCCCAATTATTTAAAAACCAGTTATTTGCCTGGTTCTGACAAATTGATAGCCTTGTCAGAACCAGAACAAATAAAAGGATAAGACTTGATGACTTATAACTCATGGTTTTATTCCAAGGTAATGACTCCAATGTCTATTGGACTTCCGAAAATGAAATCATCGCAAGAATATAGTGGAGATGTCCATTTTTTGCCGTAACAAATCTCAGTTAGCGGGTTGAGATAAACCTTGGCAGCTTCAGCGTAAATCTTGTAAATCTTTGTGTTATCGGCAGTGCAAAAACTGCTGAATTGGGTAGTTAAGTTAACAGGATTGCCTGAATAAGTTGTTAAAACTGAAACGGTTTGAGTTTCAACCAGATTATTAGTGTTACTATTGTAGACATAGAATCTTACAACATAGTAGGTATCTTGATCCGGCTGAACACAATCTCCCTCCAATTTTACTGTAACCTGAAACTGAGCAGATGCCATTATTGAAAATGCGCAAAATGACATTAAAATTAATACGAACTTCTTCATAATTAATAAATTTATTGGTTTAATACTTTTGAAACAAAAACATACAGATTAAACCAAAATTAAGGAGGGAATCTCTTCAGATAACCCGAAAATTGCATGGCTCTGCCTATGCAACAAATGCATTGTTTTAGCAGGCTTTGGCAACAGTTATCCGTGTTGCAATACCCCCCCCCCCGAAATAATCAATATACTGCAAACAGGCAGTAGATGAATGCCTTCGGTAAGGTATTGCAGGTTCATTTGCAATAAATGGTTTAAATGATATTCAAAAGTAATAAAAATTTAATGATTTACGAATATTAATCTTGGAGGGAAGGAAAGGAAATACATCTTTGCTTATTTTATAAACTTCAACAACTGAATTAAGCACCTTACCCCAACCCTCTCCTCAAGGAGAGGGAGTTAGATCCTGCTAATTTAATAAATTAGTTTCTTAAAAAGCACAAATGCCCAATGCAGTAGGATGCCAGAACCCTCTCCTTGAGGAGAGGGCAGGGTGAGGTGCTACAAGATGAGGTGCTACTTAACCAACGTCACCCCACCCCTCATCTTCACAACCTTCCCCACCATATCCGAAAAACTGATCACCCAGCTATACACCCCCGCCGGTGCATTCTTCCCATCCCAACCCTCTGCCGGGTTGGTAGTTTTGAAGATCATTTGCCCCCAGCGATTGTAGATCACCATGCTGAACATACGCACTCTTCCGTAATCAACTACAGGACGGAAGGTGTCGTTCAGGCCGTCGTTGTTGGGGGTGAAGGCGTTGGCAGCACCTATAGAAAGGTGTTGATTGTCATTAAAATTACACTGTTACTGGTATCTGGGTTATATAGGATTTTGGACACTTGATTATTGTTAAGTTCCAAAAAATCAAATTTATTTGACTTTTTGGAACTTATTGGTAAATTTGTAGTAAATTTTGTCTTTATGAAAAGAAAAGTAACCCAGTCTTTGATTGACTGGAAAAACAGCCCGCGCAGAATGCCTTTAATAATCAATGGAGCCAGACAGGTTGGTAAAACATATATCATAGAAGAGTTTGGTAAAGAGCATTATGAAAATGTTGTTTACATGAATATGGAGATTGAAACTAACTTGTGTCAATTTATTGAAACAGAAATGTCTCCAAAAAAAATTATCCAATACATTGAAGCAGTGAAGATGATGGAGATTAAACCTGGCAAAACACTGATTTTTTTCGATGAAATACAGGTATGTGAAAGGGCACTGACTTCCTTAAAATACTTTTCAGAACAGATGCCCGAACACCATGTAATTGCTGCCGGTTCATTGCTTGGTGTTGCAATTAACAGGGAAAAATATTCATTTCCTGTAGGAAAAGTTGATGAAATTAATATGTACCCGCTCGATTTTGAGGAGTTTTTATGGGCAATGAATATGGGAAAACTGGCAGAAGAGATTCGGTTGCATTATTCCGGAAATGAAGTATTCCCTGAAGCCCTGCATAATGTTGCGCTTGAGATGTACTATAAGTACTTTATTACAGGCGGTATGCCAGCTGTAATTGTAGCTTTTGTTGATTCAGAAAGCTTTGTCAAAATACAAACTATTCAAAATAATATTCTCAATGAATATGTAGCCGATATGGCAAAATATGCTGACTCGTCAACAAGTATAAAAATAAGAGCATGTTACAATTCAATTCCGGCACAATTAGCTAAAGAAAACGCAAAATTCCAATACAAAGTAGTTCAGAGAGGTGGAACTGCCAGTATTTTCGGAGAAGCAATTGAATGGATAATTCTTGCGGGGATTGCGCTTAAATGTCAGCGCCTGGAGCATGGTTTTGTTCCGATTAATGCCTATGCAGATCTCATAAATTTCAAACTGTATATGGCCGATATCGGAATTCTCACACTGCGGTCGAAGTTGCCATTACAAACTATATTGTTACCGGTAGAAGTTGACAATACTTTTCTTGGAGCCATGACTGAAAATTATGTGGCGCAGGTTTTTGCGACCAAAGGATATGATCTGTTTTATTGGCAAAGTGATGGGAAAGCAGAAGTTGATTTCGTTCTTCAACTGGAAGATGGTGTTATACCGGTAGAAATAAAAAAAGGTTTCAGAACCCGATCAAGGAGTCTAGGAATATTTATTGAGAAATATAAATCACCCTATGCGATTCGTATTTCAAAAAAGAACTTCGGATTTGAAAATAACATAAAGTCAGTTCCATTATATGCCGCCCATTGCATTTAATTTTTGTTCTTTTTCTATTTGCTTAACTGTCTGGAGTTCCCGGATAGTGGTCTGCTTATTGATCTTTTCACTCCATCAATATCACTCTACTCAACTTCTTCACAAGCTTCCCGCTATGTTTTTACAACTGATCACCCAATAGGAGAGGGAGTTAGGTCCTGCTAAGTTTATGCATTAGTTTCTTAAAAAAGCGCAAACGCCTGATACAGTAGGATGCCAGAACCCTCTCCCTGTCTTCGGCGATGGTTCGACGAAAAGCTCACCAATCAGCTCAGGCACCTGAGGAAAGGGCAGAGCCAGCCCCGATGGAACTTTTGTGGAATCGGGGGTGAGGTGTTACCTGATAAGCGTCACACTCCCCCTCAACTTGCTCACCTTCCCCAAATAATCAGAATACGTTATTGTCCACGTATAAACTCCTGCCGGTGCATCCTTCCCATTCCAGCCCTCTGCGGGGTTGGTTGTTTCATAGATCAGTTGCCCCCAGCGGTTGTAGATCACCATGCTGAACATACGCACTCTTTCGTAATCAACTACAGGACGGAAGGTGTCATTCAGGCCGTCGTTGTTGGGGGTGAAGGCGTTGGGAACATTAAAGTAGAAGGGCATATAAACATCCTTCAGGTAAGCGGAATCAATGGTGGTGCAGCCTTCCTCGGTCTGAATAATAACTGAGTAGCTGCCTTCTTCGGTGCCGGTTATGTAGTAGGTGGTATCGCCGGTATTCCATTGATAGCTGAAGTAGCCGGGTGTGGCTTCGAGGGTAAACTGTTGTTCGAAGGGTATGGTGTCATTTGGAATGTTGGCTGAAGGAGGTGGTATTACGACCAGTCTGACTGTATCTTTCGCCACACAGTTATAATGGTCGGTCACCTTAATGATATATTCACCGGCATTTTGTGCCCCCACGTTGAATAACCAGATAGATGATTCGTTATTTATTGTGCCGTCGGGTAGAATCCATTCATGTGTGTATGGCGGAACTCCATGAAAAGCATCAGCCGAGATAACTGCGAACTCTTCTTCGCATTTTCGCTGATCACCGTTGGTTACCAGCACGAGCGGATCGCTGATCATAATCTCCCCGTCATCAATTGGTGTGCAGGGGATGTTCATCCCATTCTCATCCTTAAAATAACTGCTGCCCGACATATCCCAGTTTACATCCGCAACCCCCGTTTGTCGGGTTTCAAAGATCAAATGAACCAAACTTACCGTATCACTCAATGCCAGTGGTTGTGCTCCATGCAATTCCAGCTCTATCCTGTCGGTGAACTCCGTTACCGTCAGGTCATTATGAAACTGCCCGTCATACCCGATACAGTCCAGCAGCAGGCTGTTAAAAAGCACGGTTGCCTTAAAGTCCTTTACGCCGTTCAGGTTGCTCACCTTAAGCTCAGAGGTTGCCAGCTCGTGCAGGCACTGCCTGTCATCACCGGCCATGGCTGATAACTGATAGCCCGTTTCTGATGTGACGGTTACAGTTACCGTGGTGTCACAACCATACTTATCAGTAATGGTTACGTAATAAACATCCGGTGCCAGGCCTTCAAAATAACCGGTATCCTGAGCCATACCGGCATTCAGCTGATAGTACAGGCTATCGCCTGTGGCTGTCACCGTAATTGTCCCATCGGCATTGCTTCCCGTTGCTGAGGTCGAACCGGCATATGTTACCACCGGGTTGCCTGCATCATATACCCAAACAGGATTATTACTGTATACCGCTTCACAACCTTCCGTGTCCTTTACCCGTATCATATAGGGTCCGGCTGGCAGGTTAATAAAATTACCCAGGTTATCCTTCCACGTATTTCCATCATCCGATGAAAACAGCAGCAAATCGCCGAACACGGATGTCTCAACCTGAATGCTACCGTTGGACTGTCCACAGGTAGCTGTATTTCCTACGGCCGATTCAATGATCAGATCCGAATCTATGTTATTGATGGTGAATGGGGTTGGAATCTCAGTAATACAGCCCGTTGTGTCAATTACAGTTAGATAGTAGTTGCCAACCGGTAGTCCTGATATATCTATTGTTGATCCCACCAGGTTGCCACTGCCGTCCCTCCACTCAACAAGAGCAGCTGGAGAAATCAGTATTCCACGGATGGCACCTGTGCTGTTGCTGCAGGTAGTGTTGGAAATTTCAGCCTGTGAAATATCGAGGAAAACAGGCGGATACAAAGCTACATGCACTGTGTCATAACCAAAACAATTCAGGTCATTTTTAACCCTGACCCTGTAATAGCCGGTATCTGTCACAGTATAATACTGGTTTCCCGGGGGGAATTGCCCGTTCCAGACGTACTGGGTAAAACCCGCCCCTGCATTTAGTTCTATTGTAGCATTTGAACATATCAGGGTATCATTCCCAAGCCAGGGTTCCGGAGCAGCATGTACTTCCACTTCTCTTGAAGTTTCTTCAATCCTTCCATCCGGATATACCACATGGGCATGCACTTCATAGTTGCCACCTGAGTTGAAAATATGTGTGGGGTTAAAATCTGTTGAGGTGGCACCATCCCCAAAATCCCAGACGATGCTATCGGGTTCAGGAATAAAGCGGTGGCGGAAGGTGAAGGGGGTTTTGGCACATGGGCCACCATACCAGACGAAGCGGAAAAGCAGTTCGGCAGGAAAAGAGGGGATGGTTGATATAAAATTATTATTTGGTGTTCCAACTTCAACAGAAGAAATCTCATAATTACAAAAAATACCCCGCTTCCACACATTATGTATGGCCCCGAGATATCTGCCTTGCAGAGGATCAAGTGCAGTAGTTGTTACGTAAATTTTCCCATCGGGGGCGAGCTGCAAATCGCTTGCACTGCTATTCGTACTAATTGTCAGCCTGGAATTCAGAAAGTCGAGAGAATCTGTAATTGTCAGATCATATTGATAAATAAAAGTAAAATGTTGGTTTGGGGGTACAAGATGAAGCGCATCAAAAGAAATGTAAAGGAGTTTGGAATCGGGAGACATCTCCATGCCATAGATACCAAAACAAGCATCACAATGTTCTTTAATATGAAACTTATGAGAAATGATTCCCGTGTTTTTATCAAAATCACAAACGTCAAAACTTCCGTGACTATTTGCATTGCCAGTTTGAACAGAAATGAGTTTCTTCCGATCATGTGAAACCTTTACTGGCCCGCATTGCATTGTGTTTAGATGGTAAGCCGGGCTAATAACAGGCACAGGATTTAATCCGGATGAGGTAAGACTAAAACTGGCCCAGGCATTTGGATTGTTTGGCTCTTGAAAACGAGTTATAATCCACCAATCAAGGTTATTAGCCTGCCGGACTGCGGTAATTTTGTGCTTTGCAAATTGACCGGAAGAAACAACAACGTTTTTCTCAATTATTGCACCTCTGCCATTGTCAAGGGACATGTCAATAATATTGTATTCGAGACCTTTATAAACATCCAGGGAGCCTACTGTAAATAAATAATATCTTTCGGGGTTCCCAGGGTCATTGCATATTACAGCGGGTTGACGTATTATCCAATCTCCATGAAGGCCATCCCCGTTTTGCATTATCTCCCTGTCCTTGTTCCATACAGTTTGTCCATCAGTAAAAAAAAGCAAATTACCATTTGTGTCAGAAACGCTGGTAGTAAAACCTAACCATCGAGGGCAATCTGGTAAATATACAGGATAACCGGAATTAAAATCCAGGCCATTCATATAACCAAAGTACCATGTATTTGCCTGATTTTGGGCGTATAAATTAAGTTCAAAAAGCAGCACGGTGATAAGCCAAATGATAATTTGCTTTTTCATTGATTAACTATTCTAAGGAAACTTGTTGAATACCAATACCAGTTACAAAATCCTGACAAGATACCAGTTCAGAATTTACAAATGTTCCTCTACATATTAATGAGTATGGACTTATATATCCTTTTAGTGCATCTACAACAATTTTATAGATTTTTATATTGTCAACAATGCAAAATTCAGGGATTTCAACTGTAAATTGGCTAGTAGTTGTTAAGGATGTTGCATAACCCTCAGCCATTAGTGTCGTGCCTTGATATACTTTGACATGTACTCCATAAAAAGTACCTGTTTGCGGGTAAACACAATCGCCTGTTAATGTCACCGGGACGATAAACTGTGAATAACCAACGAATGCAATTAGCGAAATTGCAAATAACAAAATAAGTTTTTTCATTTTTATTAATATTAGGGTTAAAGAAAATTAATTGAAACAAAAACTAGAAATGCACTTTCTAACCCTGAGTACTAAGGAGGGAATCTCTTCAAATAACCCTGGAATTGCAAGGCTTTACCTGTATAGCGGTAACAGTGTTTTAACAGGCTTAAACAGCAACTATCCGGGTTGCAATACCCCCCCCCCGTTTAAAACAATAATGCTTCTGCAAACGGGCAGCAGGTTATTGTTTTCGGTAAGGTATTGCAGGTTCATAAACGGGTGAGGTTTACAAATGAAACTCAAAAGTAATAAAAAATTTGATGTAATGCTATTATAAATTTGAAATTAACACAAAGGTAATATTGAGTTTTGGTTAATTTGAAAATAGATATAAGCTATCGGATTAAAGTCACTCCACCTTTCATTTTAAACAATTTACCTATATGGTCCGAATAACTTATCACCCAGCTATAAACTCCCGCCGGTGCATCCTTCCCATCCCAGCCCTCTATGGGATTGGTTGTTTCGATGATCAGTTGCCCCCAGCGGTTATAGATCACCATGCTGAACTGACGGATCAGATCGGTGGTTGCTATGGGACGGAAGACATCGTTCAGCCCATCGCCGTTGGGGGTGAAGGCGTTGGGGACGAGAAAAGGTGATTCGGCTTCCAGCATTTTAAGGTAGGTGGAATCAGCTCCCGCGCAAAGGTTGTGGGTGGTGAGATGCAGGGTGTAGAGCCCTTCGGTGTTTACGGTGATTTCGGGCAGGGTGTCGCCGGTGCTCCACAGGTAGGAGGCATAACCCGCGGGGCCGGCAAGGAGGTACTCGTTTTCAAACAAAATGGTATCCTGCAAAAACCAGTCAGCGGGATTCGGAGTAACCTGCAGGGTGAGCATGGTGGAATCGCTGCAGCCCAGGGCGTCGGTAACAATCAGTGCGTATGTGCCGGCATTGTCAGGCGTTGCATTGGCCACAGTAAGTCCGGCCTGCGCAGAGGTTTCCCCGGAAGGTGATTTCCACAGGTAAGCCAGTTCACCGTTACCGCCAGAAATCTCCGGAATATATGTAAAACTGCTGCCTTCGCAGATTGCAGTTGCAGATGGTTCAGCAAGGCCGGGCGCTGATGTCACGACCATGTTTCCATTCGTGTAATCAACCGGAATCGAAAGACCATTGTTATCGAGGAACCGGTTTACACCCGGTGCGGCATCCCATCTCAGTTCTGAGGCCCCTTCCGGACCGGCTTCGAAAACCAGGTCCAGTATTTTCGCATTGTCAGGGAGCGACACGACGCCGGAACCTGACCATTCAATTATAATTTTTCCGGCTTCAGGGATCAGGTAAGGCTGCATGCCGGCCTGAAGCAGACTATTGACATCCAGATAACCCAGGCATTCCATTATGGCCGGATCGTAGGTGAGTGTTACCTTAAATGATCTGACCCCGTTGAAATTGCTGACATACAGCGGGGAAACCGCCATATTGCCCGAACAGGCCGATCCGTCACCGGCGATGGCATTCAGATAAACGATTTCAAGGGTGGTGATGGTGATGGAAATGTAGGTGCTGCATCCGTTTTCATCGGTTACTTCGCAAAGATAATCCCCGGCGGGGAGGTCGTCGAAGTAGCCATCGTTGATCTGCGTGATGCCGTTTACCGAATAATAAATGGTGTCGCCTGCCGCGGATTGTGCTGTAAGGATAATTGTACCATCCGCCTGTCCGGCCGTTGCAGGCAGCATCAGATGGTCTGTGATCTCCGGTCCGTCAGGGCTTGTGACCATTACCGGTTGCCCGTAAACGCTGGTACATCCGGTTGAATCGGAGGCCCAGGCATAATAAATCCCCGGGGCAAGGCCGGTAAACAGGCCGTTGTGCCATTGCATCAGGGTGTCATTATCATGCCTGATGAAGTATTGAATTCTTGAACCCAGCCCGGATACGGCAATGACAAATATTTCCGCATTGGCCTCATAACACAGGGCGTTTGTATTTGTAACCGTGTCAATCAGGAGGTTTCCGACATCCCTGATTTCGAAATTGGTCGCAGGCATGTTGCATCCGTTCCCATCGGTGAAGGTAAGTTGATAAACTCCCACCCCCAGATTATAAAGATTGGGCGTATGGCCTGCAGGGCTGCCGGAAATTATTTCCGTCCAGTTGTAGGTAAACGGTGGCTGTCCGTCGATGCCGAGGCCGGTAATGGCCCCCGTCTGTCCGCCGCAGGTGGTAGGGCTTGCAACAAGATTGTCCGTAATAAGGGAGGCTGCAGGGTGATGCACTACCTGCAGGGTATCGGTAAACGCGCAATCCCCTTCGTTGCGGACCTCAACCCAGTATTCGCCGGGGGTGTTCACGGTAATCTGGGGACTGGAAGAGCCGTTGCTCCAGAGATAGGAAGCATATCCGGGTCCCGGGGTCAGTACAGTGCTTCCGCCTTCGCAGATTCTGATGGTATCGCCCAGCGAAAAAACAGGCAAACCGAAAATATGAACGCTTCTGGTGGAAGTATGCTGCGTCCCGTTAGGGAAAACCACGGTAACCGACACTTCGTATTCGCCGGGCGTTGTGTAGATGTGCCAGGGGTCGGCGTCCGTACTTGTGTTGGCTGCGCCGCTTGCCGGATCGCCGAAATTCCAGAGCCAGGAGACGGGTGCCGGCGAAAATCTTGAATCGAATTTAATGGTATCACCTACACAGCTTCCTGTCCATTCAAATTCGGCCATAAATGAACTGACAAAAGTCGGGAGTCCCTCAAAGGGGTTGGAGGTTTCAACAACCATCAATTCAATATTGCAATCCTCGCCCTTTGCTGAAGGATTGTTGATGCCTGACAGATATCCGGAAAAATTGGTTCCGTCGTCTTCGCTGTGTGCGAAATATATTTTCCCATTGTTTGCAAGAAGCAAATTGCCGTAACCCCAAACCGAAGTGTCTCTGATCATTACAGCTTTTGCATCCATAAACTGGGTGAGGTCATCTGTTTTACTCATTTCGTACTGTGCAATCCATCTGTCGCGCCGTGCTATTATTGGTAGAAAGATGCCTTCACTCATATACAGAAATTCAGAATTTGCAGAAAACTCAATCCCCTGAATTGACTCGGCGCCTGTATCAAAAAGTAAAGCCGGCGTAAGTTGTCCGGTAACATTGTTGAACCGGTATATTTCTGTCATCCCCTGGTGCCCGGCGGTGCCGTTGCGGTCGGCAAACACAAGATATTTGCCGTCGGCCGAGATTTTCATGTATTCCGACTGATTTCCTTCGGCCGGAAAGTTAAGGATGCAGTTTGAAACAACGGGAGTCTGTTTTACCCCTGACTGATCAACCAGATAGCTTAAAAACTTATTCGGGCTGCGGTGGTTGCGCAGGATGACCCAGTAGGCATCGCGGCTTCCGTGTTTTACCCCCTGAATGGTTTCGTAAGTGCTGTCGGCGGCAATCAGGGGTATGTTTTTCTGACCTTCAATGATTCCGCCCAGACCCCCGTCAAGGGCCATGTCGATGACCGAATATTCCGAGCCCGCCCTGTTGGTGGAGCCAGTTCTTCCGCCAACCGTGAAAAAATAGTATTTGTCCGGATCGCCCGGTTTGGGAAATGCAATGCACGGGTTGGTCGCAAAAGCTGCAGCCATCAACCCGTCGCTGTTTTCCATTAAATCCTTATTTCTATTATAAAGTTCTATCCCGTCAGAATAAAACAATAAATTTCCGGCACTATCGGACAGGGAAGTGGAACCATAGAATGAAAAGAGTCCGGTGTGCACGGGAACATATGCAGGTGTTCCTGAGGCAAAACTGATCCACGTACCCCAGCCGAAAATCCAGTTATCGGTTTCCCGCTGGGCTGAAACACTGAGGGAAATAATGCAAAGGACCAGTATCAGCAATCGTTTCATGTAAAATTGTTTAACTATTGCAGTTGATTTTCTCAAAAATAGCTATTATTTATCGCTATTGTCCGGATAAAATGAAGAAAGAATTTGCTACAAAGACACGAAGACACTAAGTATCACTAAATGAGGAAAATAAATCCGGATAAACCGGGATATGTTTTGTGCAACCTGGTACCTTTGTACCCCTTCGGCAGGCTTAGTGCATCGCTTAGTGGCGAAATATTTAAAAGTAAGCTGAATGTTGTTACAATCTTCTGAAACCAACACACTATAAAACATTCCGGTCAGATTATAATGATTTCCCCGGACAACAGTGATTATTTATAAAATCATTATTTTGCTCATCCGTAAATGTACCACAATTCAAATAATGATTATATTGACGAAAAA
>VSSQ01000645.1_pt1 | contig 19400 bp, 13 predicted proteins | sample 4763081 | NCBI WGS metagenome assembly VSSQ01 (sample SAMN12137344, study PRJNA551015) | bioreactor metagenome | isolation source: SDC9 anaerobic chlorinated ethene degrading culture | place: USA: Knoxville, Tennesee | collected 2015-01-01
TCTATCTTATTCATAGTGCAAAGATAAGCAAAATATATGACTTAACATTCTGTTTAATAGCTTTTAATACTGAATTCTACCTTGCAACGGTCTTGTAACGAAATGGCATTTCGCTCTCACCAACATAAGGAATAAATTCATAAAAACCTTGTTTAATGGTCGTTATGATAGGATATAGGTTCTTAAAAATTAAGAGAAAAATTTAGGGGTAAAAGTCTGATTAAATTATCTCCTCTTTTAGAAAAGAATAAACAAAAACTAATCTTGTTGATTGGGGTTTTCGTGATTGTAATTTTTAGCTTTATTGGCTACATCAGCGTAATAAGACCAACGAGTTCCTTCCAAAAGACTTGAATCCATTGTTTGTGCTATAGTATTGGCTTCATTTTCTTCCATATATTTTTTAATCTCCATTTTCTTTTTCCTATAAGAATAAATAATGTAAGCAAAGAACATCAACACACAAACTATTAAAATTATTAGCAATGATAAGTAAAAAATATTATCAAGTTGGTCTCTTCTAAATCCAGAACTTGTAATTGTTATTCCTTTTGTAAGAAACCCTTTTAAAGACACAAATATAAAAATAAGAATAATTATTGGGACAATATTTAGCCTAATATTAAATCTATCATTTATTACATACTGATCACTATAATCAACAAAACGGTATCTTTTAATTGCAAAGTTAGAAAGGAATAGTATCATAATTAGAGAAAAACCTATAACACTAATTTCTTTTAAAGTGAAAACGGGGATAAACCACAATAACAAAACTCCTGCACCAAAAAGAGAAGGATAAAAAAGATTGATCCTAACTCCTTCTTTTGTTTGATTACGGAAAGGGTCAAAGAATACTCTTACAAAAGGCACTAAAAGATAACAAAGGAAAATAGTTGCACTAATTGTAATAGCAATAAAGAATAGTTTAAGGAATAGACTTGGATAGGTCAGTCCCATAAAATCTGTTACGAGATTAACTCCCCAAAGATGATAAATCTGACCAAAGATAAAATCGCCTGAGAATCTCATTACACAATGAAACATTGTCCAAAAAAGAAAAACGCCTATAGTTTTGTAGTGATAATGATGAGTAAGAATAAGGGAAAGCAACCCAATTAATAAAATTGTTATTGGAGCAAAAGAGAAAACAACAAAAATGTTTTCAGCAGAATCCCAAATTGCTTTATCTGAAGAAACTGCTCTATCGAAGTCTATCTTATCTATTTCAATAGGGATTGTTAGATTATTTGTAAAAGCAATAAAAGCCGTTGAGCCTATAGAAATATATAATACAAATAAGAAAGCTACTATAAATAGTATTGTACTGCTTATGGTATCATTGAAATAACCTTTTCTATAATATTTTTCTTTAGTCATATTTGTTTATCTCCATTTATACCAAAATACTCTATCTTTAGCCTGAACCTTTAAAACATCTTTTATTTCAGTAATCATATAAATAAATATCTTAAGTTCTTTCTGCCTAAACCACATATAAGATTCATTATTCCCTCTACAAGCCTGGGAGAAATGCAATAAGAATTCATTCTTTGAAGCTTCAACCCACTCCACTGCTTTCTTTTCTCCATCAATGGCATTACTCAATACTCCAAGAGTAGGATAACCATTAGTAAACAACCATTTTAAAGCCTCAATATCTCCCCTTACTGCATTTGACCAAGCTGCAAGTTCAATGTAGCCGTTTTCTGCTAAAAATTTAAAGAAAAGCTTATCGCCCTGCAATGATTTGGTTAGTGCAAGCAAAACCTTTACATCATATTCCGTAAGAAGCTTTTCTTTATTCATAATCTAAACTTATTATTAGCTCTATCTAAGCTTTGCTCCCAACTTATCTTCAAAGCTTTTTAAAAGCTTATTCATTATAGATTCTATTTGTTTGTCATTAAGAGTTTTTTCATTGTCTTGCAAAGTAAAGCTTAGAGCATATTGTTTTTTACCTTGAGGAAGTTTTTCTCCCTTATAAACATCAAACAAAGTTATATTCTTTTTAAGGAATTTCTTTTCAGTTTGATAAGCCAAGTTTTCAATTTCAGCAAATGAAACACTATCATCAATAACTAAGGCTAAATCTCTTCTAACTTCAGGGAATTTTGATATTTCTTCGTACTTAATTTCTTTAGCATTTTGAAGAGCTTTAACAACTAAATCCCAATTAAAGTCTGCAAAGTAAATGTCTTGTTTAATATCAAATTCTTTTCTAACCTTTTGATTAATCTTTCCAAAACTAAGAATAACTTTCTTGCTATCACGATTAACATATTGTAAGCCTTGCATATATTCTACAGAGGATTCTTCTAAAGAATATTGAGAAGGATTAACTCTTAATCTTTCAAAGATATTCATTAGAACATTCTTTAAATCGAAGAAATTAGTTTCTTCTTCCTTCTTTTGCCATGTTTCTTTGAAGTTAGCTCCTGTTGTGAAAATACATAAATGCTTTTCTTCGTTAAAGCGTTTTCTAATATTTTCATCATCCATTTGACCTAAGTTTTTGGAATAGCAATTTCCAAATTCAAAAACCTTAATATTATTTACCTTCCTGTTAATATTATAAGATATGGTTTCCAATCCTCCATAAAGCAAAGTTTGACGCATAACTCCAAGATCCTTACTTAAAGCATTTAGAATACCAACACTTTTTTCAAAAGGAAAGTCTTTATTGTTTTCGTAATAAGATGTTTTGGTTAGAGAGTTATTCATTATCTCATTAAAACCATTTGAAACAAGATAGTCGGAAATAAGGTTTTGAATCTTTTCAGTGTCTGGTTTTTGCTTATAAGTTAAGCTGCTTTTAATATCAGTTGGTATCTCAACATTATTATATCCATAAATTCTGAGAACTTCTTCAATAATATCACATTCTCTTAAAACATCAACCTTATTTGTTGGGACACTTACTCTCATACCTTGTTCATCTTCCTTAAGAATTGAAATGTTTAAAGCTGTAAGAATATTCTTTATTATTTGAGGTTCTATTTTCTTTCCAATTAGAGAATACATATTATTATAGTTAATATCTATTTCCGCAGGCTTAATTTCATTTGGATAAACATCAACAATACTTGAACTTATTTCTCCTCCAGCTAATTCTTTGGTTAAAAGAGCAGCTCTTTTAAGAGCATAAATTGTAATATTTGGATCAGTTCCTCTTTCGTAACGGAAGGAAGCATCTGTTTTCAAAGTATGATACTTTGAAGCTTTACGAATAGTTACTGGATTAAAATAAGCACTTTCAATAAATATATTCTTTGTTCCCTTTGTAACTCCATAATCCAATCCTCCATATATTCCTCCCATACACATACCTTCTTCCTGATTGCAAATCATTACCTCTTCCCCATTGAGTTCTCTTTCTTCTCCATCAAGAGTTTTGAATTTTGTTCCCTTAGGAAGAGTTTTAACTTCAATCTTATTTCCTTTTATCTTATCCAAATCAAAAGCATGAAGAGGTTGTCCAGTTTCAAACAAAACATAATTTGTTATATCAACAATATTATTTATTGGTCTAATTCCAATTAGCTTAAGTCGTTCAGCAAGCCAGGAAGGAGAATCTTTTACTTCAATATTAGATATAGTTACTCCACAATAGCGAGGGCAGATTGTTGAATCAGTAATGATTTCAACCTTATTATTCTCATTATCTATTTTAAAGTCTTCTACACTTGGCAATTTTAAATCAATGTTTTCTTTCAACTGAGTTTGAATTAGAGCAACCAAATCTCTACCTACTCCAATATGAGATGTTGCATCAGAACGATTAGGAGTAAGACCTATTTCAAAAACATAGTCTTCTTTAACATTCAAATATTCTTTTGCAGGAGTTCCAACCTCAACATTATTATCTTCAATAACTAAAATTCCATCATGGTTATCGCTAACTTGAAGTTCTTTTTCAGAACAAATCATTCCTTCGCTAACATAACCTCTAAGTTTTGATTTCTTAATTTCAAAAAATTCTTCTTCTGAAGTATAAACTCTTGCACCAATTTTTGCAACAATAACTTTTTGTCCTTTTGCAACATTATGGGCTCCACAAACAATATTCAAAGGAGTTTCTTCTCCAACATCAACAGTTGTTAGATGTAAATGGTCAGAATCAGGATGATTTTCACAAGTCAAAACCTGTCCAACAACATAATTCTTCAAACCTCCCTTAATTGTTTCTACTGTTTCAATCGATTCTACTTCCAAACCACAGAAAGTAAGTAAATTTTCAACCTTTTCAACGCTTAGATTAGTAGGCACATAATCCTTTAGCCAGTTATATGATATTTTCATCTATTTAATTATAGTATTATATTCTTTTTCTTTTAAGTTATTCAACGATATTCAGCTCGTCAATAATGTTTTTAGCACCTGCAAATTTATCAATAATAAATAAACAATAACGAATATCTATTGAAATATTTCTACATTGGTCTGGATCATAAATAATATCACTCATTGTTCCTTCCCAATTCCTGTCAAAATTAATCCCAATCAAGTTACCATTTGCATCCATTACAGGTGAACCAGAGTTTCCTCCTGTTGTGTGGTTGGATGCAATAAATGCTACAGGCATTTCACCTTTTGAGTTTGCATATCTTCCATAATCTTCCTTTGTATAAAGTTCCTTTAGTCTTTTCTCAACAACATAATCGTAAATTTCTGGGTTTTCTTTTTCCATAATTCCTTTTAGAGTTGTGTATGCTTGATAATTAACTCCATCTCTTGGATTGTATGGCTTAACATTTCCATAGGCAACTCTAAGAGTCAGGTTTGCATCAGGATAAAATTCTTTTGAAGACTGCATTTCCATAATTCCCTTAACATAAAGTCTGTAAAGGCTGTCAATCTTTGAGTCAATTTCAAACAGCTTATTCATATCTTCATCAACAACAGAGCCCCAAATTGCTGAAAGTATTTCCATCGCAGGGTCAGAAAGCACCTTACTCATTTTAAATCTCTTTAAATACTTCTCAGCTTGCTTTGGATTTGAAAGGAAAGATTTATCGTAAACAGAACCGAAATACTTCCTGGCATCATTATCGTAGTTAGAGTTTATCTTTTCCTGCATCCATGGGTAATTATTCTTTGCAAAATCATTATAGTAAATATTCATAAGCTCAACAAAAATACTTCTGTCAACCATCTTATGCTTTTCATAATCATTAGCAAAATATTTTTGCATCTTTTCTAATAAAACATCCGCTTCCTTTTGCACTTCATCTTTGCTTAGGGTATCTTGTTTTGCTTTTTGAATTATTGATAAAACACTACGACCATTTTTCATTAAATCGGATGCCAAAACAGCTTCTCCCAAATACAAATAAGCCATTTCCAAATCAGCTCCTTCATTATACAAGCTCTTGAAGTTATCAATCAAACCACCATACTCTTCCTTTCTTTCAGAAGTAACATTTGCCCATATATTAAACTCTTTCTCAAACTCCCTTTTCTTCTGGGCAGCATTCAATCTATTTATCCCCTTAACTTCACCAATCCATTTCTTCCAACCATTAGCAATACCCGCAACTCCTGCAGCATAACGCAAACGCTGAGCAGAACTTTCATTCATTGCAGCATTATAAATCTTTAGTCTTGCATCTCTAAGCTTAATTCTTGCAGGGTCTTCAAAATTGGCAACTCTGTCAACAGCAAAAGAAGTTAAGAACTGCTTTGTTGTGCCTGGATAACCAAACACAAAAGTAAAATCACCTTCCTCAACTCCCTTTAAACTAATATTCAAAGACTTCTTAGGCTTAAAAGGAACATTATCTTTTGAATACTTTGCAGGCTTGTTGTTCTTATCGGCATAAACTCTAAAAATTGAGAAATCACCAGTATGACGAGGCCACATCCAGTTATCAGTATCTCCACCAAACTTACCAATATTTGAAGGAGGAGCACCAACCAAACGAACATCTGTAAAAACTTCATTAACATAAAGGAAATATTGGTTACCATAATAGAAAGGCTTAACAACAGCTTCGTAATTAGTATTCTCAGTAGCTTTTTTACTTATCTCCTTAATGTTCTTTTCAATCATCTTTTCTCTTTCCTTTTCAGAAGTGGAATTGCTTATTCCTTCAAGCACCTTTTGAGTTACATCTTCCATATAAACAAGCTGAGTTATGGTAAGACCAGGACAAGGAAGTTCCTCTTCCTTACTCATAGCCCAAAAACCATTTGTCAAATAATCTCTTTCGATTGTACTGTGGCGAACAATAAAACTATAACCGCAATGGTGATTAGTAAGCAAAAGCCCTTCATTTGAAACAAACTCCCCAGTACAACCAGAGCCAAAGAGCATAACAGCATCCTTCAAAGAAGAATTATTTACATCATAAATATCCTTGGCAGAGATTTTCATCCCCTTTTGTTTCATATCAGCTTCTCTCTTTTGAAGCAACATAGGCAGCCACATTCCTTCATCAGCCAACGTAACCAAGGGCAACGAAAGCAAAACAATTGCAAAACCTAAAATAAATTTTCTCTTCATCATATTTCTTTTTTTAAACATTTATCCTATCCAACTATTAAACAGTTTAATACAACCATTTATTCATTATAAAAATAAAGAATCATAGTTTGCAAAACTACAAATAATATCTAAAATAGACAATTAGGTTATTTCTAACAATAACTTCTTTGTTTTACATTTATAAGTCTTTATTTTGAATTTAGAAGAAGTTATTGTACCCAATAAGTGGCACTTTCATACCTAAAAAGTGGCACTTCTCGATATAATAAGTGCCACTTTTTGACTACAAACAAGAAGTCTAAAAGTAAAAAGAAGAAGTCTCGATTCAAAAAGAAGAAGTCTAAATTTAAAATCATAAGGTAATCTTCTTTGATTGTACTAATTTCGGAACATTTTTTATCAAAATTGCTTTGCTCTGCAAAGCGACAAAGTTGATAACTTGACTTGCAAGCGGTAACCCTATACTTATTCAAAACTTATTTATTCTGTCTTTTTTTCTAAAATAGTTTTGCTTATTGATGTTTATCAGAGATTTACATCCTTAACTCCAATTCTGATACACCACATCATAAAATCTTCTTTGGTTGATGTTTTAAATTCGTTTTAGAGGATTAAAAATAGAAAAAGACAGAATATTATTCTGCCTTTTCGCTAAATCAATTTTAATAATCAATGTTTTTCAAACACTTACATCATCAACTCCAAATCTGATACACTACCACCAATTACACTCATAAATAATCCTCTAATCGAAACTTGTCTATTGGGACTTGTGGTTTTATTTTTTTCTTAATTGGTATTGGCTCAGCTCTTCTCATATTTTCATCATCAATTATATATGTATGTAAATTAGTTAAGAAGAATTTTGAGTCTTTATACTTAAATATAAATTTCTTAGAATGTTCTATATTCAAACTATCAAAATAACCAAAGGTTAACTCAAATCCTGATTTATTTCTTTTTACATAAACATTTCTTTGGCTTTTTTCAGGGACATCAATTACTGAGATTAATGTGTCATATTTAGATATAAATATTTTGTTTTCTTTTTTTTCATTATCAAAAGTCTGTACTAATTTATATCCTTCTTTATTTATAATAACATTATCTAAAGTATCTATAATATTATATTTAATAGGGTATGTACTGGTATCATCAATAATTGGAACTGCAACTTTAATATATAGCCCTTTATATAATTCATTATCAGAAAAGAAACCATACTTATCTGCTTTATATAAAAAAATAACAAACTTATCAGTTGGATAATCATCACTATATGATATTTTATCTTTGCATTTGTTTGGAGTTTCGGGAAATAGTTCTCTCCAAGCGTATCTAATATTTTTTCTATATGGCTTTAATATTCCATCTAAATCAAATGATGTGTTTACCCCGCATGAATTAATCAATGCTGAAGGTCCATATTTTAACAAATAGCAACTATCATCTAATAATATTTTATCTTTTTTGTCATTATATTTTAGGCATAAAGAATCTATATTATCCTTTGATGTTATTAATTTATATGATGATTCAGTTTCCTCTTTTGAATAATAAAATAACCTACCTACTATTCTTTTCCTTTTTCCAGTGCGATGCTTATACTTATATTTATATTCTAAAAGTATTGGATTCTTAATTGTAATTGTATCAATACAGAAAACTTCATAATTAAAATATGTATCATCAACTTCATCTTGAGCCTTAATAAAGGATAAAGGGACAATCAATAAAATTATAAAAGGTAGTATTATTTTTTTCATCTCTTTTTTTCCTCTTTTCTTAAAATTCCTCCAGACATAAATGAATTATTTATAGTGGATGTGCTAACTTTACCTGGATGTGAAGCTTTATTCACGTGTTGATGATCATCACGATCCATCAACTTTTCATCCAATTCAACATTAATACCTCCTCTATTTAATATTCCATTAATATTCCCTGGTGTAATATAAGCATTAGTACTTTGTTGATCCATTAAACCTCCGTCGTGCGGGATTTGCAATCCCGCACTATATTATTATTAGGATTTGCAATCCGATACTTATTCATACATATTATTTTATGACTTCAACATCCAATATCCCTTTCCCTCCTGCATAATCTATTGCTGAACTATATTTATATTCTTCAGGCAAATTTACAATTTCTTCTTTAACAGGGCTATTATGTATATAATTTATTTTTTGTTGGAGATAGTCATATAAGTAGATTTCTTGACAATCAATCCCTTCTTGCCAGAGTTTATAATCTTTTACCTTCCTATCGTTTCTTGCTGCATACTCAAATCTGTTTAACATCCAATCCCTTCTGCTCTCTTGAATGTTTTCTTTTATCATTATTATTATCTTCTTACTGGTATACTTCTTAAAGTCTCTTATAATATCTGAAATATTATATCCTTCTTCTGTTCCAACAATAGCATGCAAATGATTTGTCATTAAAACCCATGCATAAATTATCAATCCTTTCTCTTTCTGACAATATTCTAATGATTCTATAATTATTTGTTTATATGCCGAAAGTGTAAAAACATCAACCCAATCAATAACGGTTGAGGTAATAAAATACATTTCTTTTGTAACTCTGTTTTGTATTTGCATAGTTTTAATTGTATTTCTTACGGATTACAAATCCTTATAATAATATAGTGCGGGATTACAAATCCCGCACGACGGTTGGTTTTTTTCTTTTGTCAAGTTTTTCATCAAGATAGATTGTATACAACCTATTACCTCTATAATCTTCTTCTTGTTCTAGTGTAATAAATACATATGTATCAAATAATCCTATTTCTTTAACATTTGATTCAGTTTTATTAATTTCATCAATATGTTTATCTACGTATGATTTAGAAACCTTTTCTAATATTTCCACATAGTCATTATCCTTAGAGCAGCCTGAGAAAATAAAGACTAAAATTGATATTAAAACATACCTTTTCATATTAAAATCTTCTTTAGTGATACATAATTTGCAATCATACACTTACTAAATATTCTGCGAATATTTAGTAAGTCATATTTAAAATTTAACACATTGCCAATCTATTATTGCTTTCTCTATTTTGGAGTTATTTTCACCCTGACATTTAAACCTTTTAATGTTTTTTATACATTCAATTGGACATCCTTCATCAAGCTTGATAAGCATATAGTTTTTAGTATCATTACAATACACCACCAATAAACTCGATTCTATAACAAACTCATTATTACTATGTTTGAGAAAGTGTGGAATTTTTGTTCTTTTTATATTATTATTATTCAAATAAATTGCTACATAAATATTGCCTTTTTCATTTGACAAAAAATTTGGTTCATCATACAAAGACGAGACAAAATAAATATTAAAAATTTCAAATCCTTCGAAGTTTTCTTTTTGATCTACTTTTAATATAAAAGTTTTTACTCCTATTTCTTTATAGAATTTTTTTGTCTCTTCATTATTCATCTCTGCATCAAAATACTTTATCGCTACGTTTGAGAGTAAATCTGTTTTGCTTTGCTCTTTACAAGAATAAAGCATTAGGATAAAAATAATATAAAATATTTTACTGTCGTTTAATATGTTTTTTAAGGTTTTCATTGTTTGTTATTGGATATGTTACTTTGTTATTTATCAAATTATATTCTGTAAGACCTCCTCTTTTAGATAAGATATATTTTGGAACCATTAAAAACGGATTAGATTTATTTGACCATATATTAATATCAGACGAAGAAGGAGTCCAATAGCCTCCGTTACCTTTTTTATCCCCTGGATGAGTATGAATAAAAAAAGTTCTTTGTCCAATATTTTTTAGTCCATTTGATTGATTGTACTTTCCTAATACCCCTCTATCATGTGTATTCATACTCCATGGATCAATTGCTAATCCATCTTTCCCTTGATTATCTCTAAAACCCGCCGCAGTCATTTCTTTATTTGAATTAAATGAAATGAATTTCATAATATCAAGGCCTTCTCCTTGTCTCCCCCCTTTTACAAGAATTCCTGTTTTAGAAAGATCTTCATTCCTGTTTGTTGATGTTAGAATATCTTTTGAGATATTGTCTAATGATTCTTTTCCATTCCTCACAAAAGTATTGTTCTTCCCAAATGTCCCCTGATGTATTACATCTTTACCTTCTTTTTGATTTAGATATGACAATCTACCTGTATTAACATCTAATCCATATTCATCCCTTCCATCAGGGTCAACTACCATAACAGGATTATTACTACAATAAATATAGTTTGTAACATGTGGATATTTGTCGCTCATTGGGTCGACGGAGAGCCAGATGCTTGCCCAGTCGTAGTAGTAGCGGGCGCCGTAGTTGTTGTAGCCGGTTTCTTCGTCTTTTTCCTTGCCATTGAATTTGTATGGGGTTTCGTATTGGCCTGTGTTGTATTTCATATCTACCCAGTCTTCACCAAATGGTAAGTAGACTAATTGTTGGGTTTCTATTCCTGAGTCATCGGTTATATAGGATGCACTGCCCAAATGGTCGCTGTGATAGTAGAAGACAGGTTCACTTGAGTTGACTTGGCTTTCGTATGGTAAGATTATTTCTTTGAAAAGGTCTTTATTTTTTATCTCTACTGGAAGTTTCATACAAATATCAAAAATCTTTATTACACCTCCTATTGATCTGTTATCATGGATTTTTTGGTAATCGTCTTCTATTGGTGTAGATAGAGTCCATATATCTTGTAGTTCGCCTGAACCTATCTTTGAGCAGATTCTCTTGCCTTCTTCAAAGTAGTGTTTGGTGTAGCCTTTATCGTTGACTGTTACTAAGGCACTGGCATAAAGGGTTTGTTGGTCTAAAATAGGGATGTTTATGGTGGTGCCGTTTTGGGTAAGGTCTATAGTGCCACCTGTCAATTTTAGGTTTCTTTCGCCTGTGGCATCATAGTTATAATAGACACCCATTTTATCGTCTTTTACTGCCTGCAAACGGTTGTCTTCCGTCCAGCATAATTGTCTATTTCCCCATTGTGGTGAGTTATGGAGTATCATATTGCCTTTTATATCCCAGTCAAAGTTATTTTGGATGCCATTGATATTATCATAGGTATCGCTAACTCCGTATGGGTTACTACCGGTATAATTGTAATCGGTCTTATGGTCTAAGGTAGAGGTACCATTATTATCGATTTTATTCCCATAGAGGGTTTTGTTTGTTATTCTGCCTGATGGGCTATAACTCATACCTAAGTTATAGGTGACTTGATTATTATTAAACCAATTGCCTGTGGCTGTACTTAATTGGTAGCTGTCATCATAGTTGTATTCTTGGTGGTATGGGTTCTGGCCTACATTGTCTATGGATAAGATATTACCTACGTAATCATATGTATAGTCATTATTTAACAAATCACCATTTGGATTAATTGTTTTCAGATTTGTCATCCTGCGCATAACTGGTTCATAGGTGTAATAGCTTTCTGTTCCATTGCCATTAATAATCGCTGTGCGTTGTTCGTAGGAATTGGAATATATAACTTCTTGATTTTTCACGCTCCAAAGATAGTAATTTTATTTATAATACAATGCTTTTAGATGTTTGTTTTTTAATGTTTTGAATAAGATAAAATGTTGCCATAAATTACACGGCGTCTCATAGGTCAAAACACGCCGTCAAACGCATCATTACACGGCGTCTTTTGGGTCATTTCACGGCGTGTAAAATATCGAAATACGCCGTGTAAATAAAATACAATAAAAATTCAACTCTTATTATCTTGATTTCTTTATAGTTTGATATTGATATATTGTTGTATTTATGTCTTTTATTCCTAACCAAAATACCCAACTCCAATTCTGATACACTACATTATAAAATCTTCTTTGATTGATGTTTTAAATTCGTTTTAAAGGATTAAAAATAGAAAAAGACAGAATAATATTCTGCCTTTTCGCTATTTTGATCTTAATAATTAATGTTTTTCAATGACTTACATCATCAACTCCCAATCTGATACACTACCGACAGCCTCTTTTGCTAAACTGATTTTAATAATTAGTGTCTTTCAATCACTTAAACCATCAACTCCAAATCTGATACACTACCTCTATTTATTCTTAGAAGGGATTAGACCTTCTTTTATCTTTCTTTTATGTTTAATAATATCTATTTCTGAGTAAAATCTAATTTTAGAAAAATTATAGTAGCCATCAAAATCAATGTCTTTATCATCATTAAATGTTACAGTGGAAGTATCAATTATATATAATTTTTGATTGGCAAAATAAGCACAAGTATTAGGACCTACCCACCTCGCTTGTGGTTTTTCTCCATAGCTTTTTAATTCTATTACACTATCAGAAATAAAAACAAATGTTCCACTTGTTGTGTCACAATATTGAATTTCTTGTGGAATTTCATTACTTATTAAATAGAGCCTAAATCTAAAAGTATTGTCTTTATTTAAGGTAAGAACTTCTAAATTAGAAGAAAATTCTTTTTTCATAGTCCCTCCTGAAACATTAGTATAAGTGCCATATACAGTATATTTTTTATCATCTAATTGTATAAAACTAGTAGATATTATTAATATTAGAATACCAAATATTATTTTTTTCATAACTATTTCTTTTTTCTATTATCAATGAATAAATTGTTAGGATTATCTTTAAGTTTAATTCCGTTCTCAATAGTATTACCATTCATTTCTTTTGTTTCGATGTTTTGATAGAAATTAGATTCCTTTCCTACTTTAATACTATTTAGTGACTCATAATTTACATTCCCATCTCTTATCTCGTCAGGAACAGAATATGGATATAGCGCTTCTTGAACCTTATATGCTTCTTTCTCATCAAAAACATCAAAAGCTACAGGATTCCCTGTAGTCTTATCATATCCTAACTTTCCTGATTCTACTTGCCCTCCGTGTGTAACCTCATGAATAAACATCTCCATAGACGTAAAATGTAATGTTATTTTTTTACTTTTAGGATCATAAGTTGTTCTATTAATTCCATTAAAACGTTTATTTAATGAATACATTTGTTCACTTTTTTCCATTCTATTCATTGAAAGTAGAACAGATGATAGACCTGCTAATTTATCTTTTGCATTCTTATCATTCTTATTTTGTTCATATTTTCTAAATGCTAATCCAAATTCTAAACTAATCATTCTTTTCTTATCATTCCACTCTTCTTTATTTGCGGGGTCAATATCTCTTCCATCTGGATCGACAAGCATAATAGGATTATTCTCACAGTAGTTATAAGATGTTAGGTGTGGGTATTTGTCAGACATTGGGTCGACGCTTAGCCAGATGCTTGCCCAGTCGTAGTAGTATCTTGCACCAAAGTTGTTGTAGCCGGTTTCCTGGTCTTTTTCTTTGCCGTTGAACTTGTATGGGGTTTCAAATTGTCCTGTGTTGTATTTCTTATCTACCCAGTCTTCACCAAATGGTAAGTAGACTAATTGTTGGGTTTCTGCTCCTGAGCTGTCGGTGATATAGGAGGCACTGCCCAAGTGGTCGGAGTGGTAGTAGAAGATTGGTTCACCTGAGTTGACTTGATATTCGTATTTCTTTATGATATTATCATACAGGTTTCCATTATTTATGTATGGTGTTATTTCCATGCATCCTTCATATGTATTTGTAATTCCTTCTGTTTGTATGCTTCTTTGTGCTTCATAGTCCATTTCCATATGGTCTACCTTTTGATTAACATTTTGCAATTCTCCACTGCCTATCTTTGAACATATCCTCTTGCCTTCTTCAAAGTAATGTTTGGTGTAGCCTTTGTCGTTAACGGTTACAAGAGCACTGGCATAAAGAGTCTGCTGGTCAAGAACAGGGGAATAAACGCTTTGTCCATTTTGAGTAATTTCTATAGTTTGACCTGTTAGCTTAAGATTTCTTTCTCCTGAGGCATCATAGTTATAATATGCTCCCAATCTGATACACGAGGTAGAAAAACTTTCTCTTTTATTCATTTTTTTGCCTTTTAAAACACAAAAATAACAAATTGATAAATATTAATACTTAAATATTAAAGTAATTAACCATAAAAAGTATTATATATTAACCATTTATAATCACAACGCCCAATCTGATACACTACCCATAATCATTAATCTAATATATTTATAGGTATTATTATTGAGGAGCATTTAAAATCAATACTTTTATATATATTGTAATTATTTGTTGATTTTATTAGATAATCACTAGGAACGACTGTCAAATATTTATTAATAAAATCTTCCATCCTTTTTATTTGTTCTTCTTTTAATAGAGAATCGCATAAAAATTGTATTGAAAAAGTATCATTTTCTTTAATTACTTTGAAAAAAGAATAAAATAAAATGTAATCAAAAGATAAAATCCTTAAGTTTGGATCTGTAATCATTCCAAATAACGATATATCTCCTTTTTTTTTGTGAAAATATAATCTTGTCTTTAACTCAATATCTCTAATGCTGTCTTTATCAAACCATAAAATAATTAAATCATTAGATAAATTTCTTATGGTATATGATATTATTTCAATATTCTTACTGCCAATAGAATATTTTATTTCATTTTTTTCAATAGAATATAGCCCATCTTTGTCTTGTCCAAATATTAAATTGCAAAACATAATTAATGTAACTAGGAAAATAAATTTTTTCATACTATTTCATATTTCTTATTGTTTCTTTTTTTGAAGTAATTATCATATTGACAAGTGATTTATTTAAGTCTTTCGGACCACTAAATATATGTCCTGATTTTTCACGATTATTTGTACGAACGAACATTAACGCATGACCATTACCCTCATGACTATAAGATTCTGCTCTTCCTTTTTCAGATAAATTCTTATTCACAATTACTCTGATGACATTATCTGGAGAATTTACAGGACTTTTATTATCTGTAGGCAATAAAACCACTCCCATAGTACCAGATTCGCCTGTACTTAATCCATTAGGCTGATCTCCATAAATATCTTTATCACAATCATATGCATCACATGGAAAATATGGCATCGACACATTAGAAATCACTCCATTTTCATCCATTTTATTATAATTATCATCCAATGATACTTCTATTCTCTTATCACTATTTACCGACTCCTGTAATGCCTTGTAATTATAACTTTCACTTTTGTATGAATTTAACAAGTCCTTATCTATATGTCCATTGTCATCTAATTGGACGTATTGTCTTTCATTCTCTGGCAATGTATTTCTTATCATATTTAATTCTTCTGAACCAGCTGGAACAACATCCCTTCCTTCCGGATCGACAAGCATAACAGGGTTATTCGCACAATAGTTATAAGATGTTAGGTGTGGGTATTTGTCGCTCATTGGGTCGACAGAAAGCCAGATGCTTGCCCAGTAGTAGTAGTATCTTGCACCAAAGTTGTTGTAGCCGGTTTCCTGGTCTTTTTCTTTGCCGTTGAACTTGTATGGGGTTTCAAATTGTCCTGTGTTGTATTTCTTATCTACCCAGTCTTCACCAAATGGTAAGTAGACTAATTGTTGGGTTTCTGCTCCTGAGCTGTCGGTGATATAGGAGGCACTGCCCAAGTGGTCGGAGTGGTAGTAGAAGATTGGTTCACCTGAGTTGACTTGATATTCGTATTTCTTTATGATATTATCATACAGGTTTCCATTATTTATGTATGGTGTTATTTCCATGCATCCTTCATATGTATTTGTAATTCCTTCTGTTTGTATGCTTCTTTGTGCTTCATAGTCCATTTCCATATGGTCTACCTTTTGATTAACATTTTGCAATTCTCCACTGCCTATCTTTGAACATATCCTCTTGCCTTCTTCAAAGTAATGTTTGGTGTAGCCTTTGTCGTTAACGGTTACAAGAGCACTGGCATAAAGAGTCTGCTGGTCAAGAACAGGGGAATAAACGCTTTGTCCATTTTGAGTAATTTCTATAGTTTGACCTGTTAGCTTAAGATTTCTTTCTCCTGTGGCATCATAATTATAATAGGCTCCCATTTGATTGTCTTTCACTGCTTGCAGACGGTTGTCTTCGGTCCAGCAGAGACGCCTTACATTATCAGTGCTTTTGTCATTATGGTATATCATATTCCCTTTTTCATCCCAGTTAAAATAATGTTCATTTCCTGTATTATTGTCTATGATATTTTGTAAGGCATATGGGTTATTATTAGCATCATAAGTGTATTTATTATCATAATCCAATGTATATGTGTTTTGATTGTCTATACGTTGTCCTACTAAAATCTTATCTAATATCCTACCTGAGGGACTATAGCCCATTTTAAGAGAATAACCAACTGAAGTATTATTATCTGTCCAATTTCCTTCGGCATAATCCAATTGATAAACATCATCATAAATATACTCCTGCACATAAGGATTTAGTCCTGTGTTTTCTATTTGTGTTATATTTCCTGCTGAGTCGTAGGTATATGTCAATTTCAATAAATCACCATTTGGATTAATTGTTTTCAGATTTGTCATCCTGCGCATAACCGGGTCATAGGTATAATAGGTTCGCGTTTGATTACCATTAATAACTGCTGTGCGTTGTTCATACTCATCATAGGTTATATCTTCTATATATACAGTTGTTCCTATATTTGGTTTATTTCCTTCAACATGTTTTAGCAGACCTCCAAAATTATAATTATAGGTTAGTATTTCATTATCTGGATATATAATCTGTTTTACTCTGTTCCAACTGTCATATTCCCACTCGGTGGTTAGGGTAAAGACTTCGGAGTTTGGCACTACATAAGTATGGCGGTTTTTTATCAATTCGCCCATATTACCATATTCATATTCTTGTACTCCGGTAGCATCCTGCTGTTTGATAAGTCTGCCTGTTTGGTTGCCACTGCCTGCTCCTCCGTATTCATACCATACATTATTCCAATATTTGTCCGAATAGTTAACGTTAATTAACTGGTTAAAATTGTAACTGTAGGTAATTTCTTCTCCAGAAGACATTGTTTGTTTTGTTAAATTCCCCACCTGATCATATGCCCAGTTTGTCTGTCCTGCACTTGGATGATTTCTACCTGTTCTTCTCCCCATCATATCATATTCATAAGAGGTTGGTTGCCCTTCTGGGTCTGTGCTGTTTAATAACTGCCCTAATGCATCATACTCAAATTGTGTTGACGTGTTGTTTGCTGCCGTTATCTGAGTCTTTAACTGACGATGGTCAGAATATATTTTGGTTTGCTTGCCATTCTGGTCGGTGGTCATGGTCTTAAAGCGTTTAATACTATTCATATCCTGCCCAAGGCCATAAGTGTTTTGGGTTGTTGTCAGATTAGGATAGGTTACTTGCAATGGTCTGTCTAAGATATCATAGGTTGTTGTTGTTGGAGGATTAGGGTTTCGTGCAGTGTCTATAAACATATTTAATTCATAGTTATTAGGATGGTATAAATAATTTATTGTAAATATTGGATCTGGTCCATTGTAGTATTTTAATTGATATTGTTCCGTTTGTCTTCCCAATCCATCATAATAAACCCAACCAGATACCACAGATGTATCAATTCCTCCTATTTCAATATCTTTTCTTACCTGTATTACTCGTCCCAAGCCGTCAGAGTGTGTCATGGTTATTATATTGTTTGTTGGATGTTCCGGGTCATAGTGGTAAGTGGTTGCCCATAAAAATGGTTTTATTACAACACCATCTTCAATACTGACAGCATATTTCTGTCTGTCCCAATATTCATATTTTATCGTGTAGTTTCCTGTTCCAACTTCTTTGGGGCCTATAATAGTTCTTGTTCTTCCTTTCTCATCATATGTATAGTACATTCTATTACCAGCAATATCTGTTGTTAAAACTGGTTTACCCCAACGATAATCATATATAGCACTTGATGTATAACCTAAACTATTGCTTACTTGTGTTGGATAGTTATGGACTACTGGGTCATATTGATAATTAATTTGAAGTATTTGTCCATTATTATTTGCAGGCATTTTAACAGTATCAATATTGCCATAAGTATCATATTTATATTCATAAATACTGTTTATGCTTGAATTCTTTACTTTCAGTTTAGATAGTGAGCCTTCCGTTGTATATTCAGCGGAACGTTGTCTAAACAAGTTTCCGTTTTGATCTGTTACTTTAATAGTATCCACCATTGAAACAATATAATTATTATTTGTTGTGTCATATTTGTAACTGATTAGAGATTCTATATCATCATTACTTATGGCAGAATTTCCTTTATCAATATAATGAGACAGGTTTCCAAAAAGAGTGTAATAATAATTTCTTTCAGTAGTAATTCCTGGAGAATTTTGTCCTTCATAATATAATGTTTTATCATATGCTAATACTGGATAAACATCACCTAAGCAGTGAAAAGCAGTATCTGATAAACGATATGCCCCAGTTTTTATTTGTGCTGCTTGATAATCATAAATATTCTCTACATATTTATTCCCTGTATTATCTGTTAAAACATCATACTTCATTAAACCTTTAAACATAAAATTGTCTGAATGATAAGCCTGTGTTTTTAGCCTATAGACCTGACCATTTAAATATTCTTTTATTATAACAGTGTCATATCCATATTCTTCTCTTTCATAACGACTATAATGTTTTTTACCATATTCAAAAGTAGAGAATAATGTATCTGAACCATCTCCACTATATCCATCATACACTTTTAGACTTGACATATTCCAATATCTTTGTGGGCATTCATTACTGCTTTGGCTTAAAGAATAGTCTATTTGATATTGAGTTCCCACAGTAGAGCGTACGTTTTTTAATAAATTCACTTTTCCTATTTTGGAATATCTTACATTTAATCCTCTATCATCTTTATAAATATAATCTAAGACCGTTGCAAGGTAAAATTCAATATTAAAAGCTAACAAACAGAATGTTAAGTCATATATTTTGCTTATCTTTGCACTATGAATAAGATAGA
>VSSQ01000646.1_pt1 | contig 19393 bp, 15 predicted proteins | sample 4763081 | NCBI WGS metagenome assembly VSSQ01 (sample SAMN12137344, study PRJNA551015) | bioreactor metagenome | isolation source: SDC9 anaerobic chlorinated ethene degrading culture | place: USA: Knoxville, Tennesee | collected 2015-01-01
GAAATATCCTATGTTATTCAATATCAATGACTTTTAACGGGACACTAGTGAAATAAAATCTGAATGTTTTTTATTAATTTTCTGAATGAACTTTATCAAATTATAGTGAAATTCCGGCTACTACGTAAAACTGCTGCGTTGTCGGATTCAATACGATACTTCCCGTCAATGGGAGTGAAAACGAATCGGAAAGTTTAATTTCTTTCGTTGTTTTTAGTCCTACATTAATTAATCCGAAACTGCTGTCGGGAGTATGCCATCCGTTTCCTGCCCCGGCAAAAATGCTGAATGTTTTAAAAGCATATCCCAACTCGATATAAGTATCGCCACCTGCTGTTGCGGCGCCACCTGCCTGATTAAGCATGTAGTTGGCCGATAGCGATAAATTACTGATTGTGTAACCCAGGTTTACTTCAAAACCATGGGATCCGGTTGCTTTTGAAATATCAAAATAATCTGTGCCCGGATAATAATAATCGGTTAATCCAAGCGTCAGTCCGAAATCAAAAGCATAGCTTGCAAACAAATCCATTTCTCTGTAGGCGAAAAGGTCTGAATTTTTAACTCCTACCGAGCCCCAGGCTCCCAGAGAAAATCCCCCGTCGGAATAAGTTACACTTGGCTGTACCGAGAAACCTGCATACTGGGTTCCACGCCAGACGTATGAACTTACAAGGTCCGCTTTCGCGGTGATTTCCTGAGCTTTCACGCCCATCACTGTTGACACGACAATCGCCATGATTGCCCACTTTTTCATTTTTTTCATACCTTGAAATTTTAAATTTAACTTAAAAAAACTAATACCTAATATGTCTAACGTCAAGCGTCTAAAAGCCTAATGTCTAATGTCTAATGTCTAATGTCAATACTCCTTATAGCAAAATCACATCTAACATCTAACTTTTGTCTTTTAGACTTTAGACTTTTAGACCTTAGACCTTAGTCTTTTCATCGCTTCAAGGATGTTTTCGCGGCTTCCGAAGGCTGAAAATCTGATATAGCCTTCACCGCTTGCACCAAATCCCGCTCCCGGGGTGGTGACGATATTTTTTTCTTTCAACAGATAATCAAAATACTCCCAACTGCTGATGCCGGAAGGTGTTTTAGCCCAAACGTAAGGAGCGTTGATGCCCCCGAATACAGTCAGACCGGCTTTTTTAAGTCCTTCCCGGATGATCCGCGCATTTTCTTTGTAATACGCGATTAATTCCGCTACCTGTTTTTTCCCGGCTTCGCTATAAGTGGCTTCTGCAGCCCGTTGTACGATATAGGATGTGCCGTTGAATTTTGTTGTGTGTCTGCGGTTCCAGAGCTTGTTCAGCATGACCGGCTGTCCGTTTTCGGTATATGCCATCAGTTGTTTTGGTACTACTGTATACGCGCATCTCGTTCCGGTGAATCCTGCTGTTTTGGAAAAACTTCTGAATTCAATAGCCACTTCTTTGGCGCCCGGTATTTCGTATATGCTGTGAGGAACGTTTTCCTCGGTTATGAATGCTTCGTAAGCCGCATCGAACAGGATGACCGATTTGTTCTCTCTGGCGTAAGCAACCCAGACTGAAAGTTGTTCGCGGGTTAAAGTGGTGCCGGTCGGATTATTCGGATAGCAGAGATAGATCAGATCCACCCTTTCTTTGGGGAGCTCCGGAATGAAATTGTTTTCCTCTTTGCAGGGAAGATAAACAATGTTCGACCAGCTTCCCGACGTTTCGGGTTGACCTGCTCTTCCGCTCATGGCGTTTGTGTCGACATAGACCGGATATACCGGGTCGGTCACGGCCACTTTGTTCTGCGTGCTGAAAATGTCTCCTATGTTGCCGGTGTCACTTTTGGCACCGTCGCTGACAAATATTTCATCGGTTTCGATCTCAATGTCGTGCGTTGCGTAATCATTTACCCTGATCGCTTCGCGGAGAAACAGGTAACCCTGCTCGGGTCCATATCCGCGAAATGTCGCCTGGTCTCTTTGTTCTTCTGCTGCTTTTATCATCGCGTCGACCGAGGCGTCCGGCAAGGGGAGTGTTACGTCTCCGATTCCCATTCGGATAATTCCGGCTTCCGGGTTGGATTCCCGGTGTGCCGTAACCCTTCTTGCAATCTCTGAAAAAAGATAGGTGGCAGGAATCCTGATAAAATGTTCGTTAATCAATGCCATTTCTACTGTACGGTGTGTTTTATTGTTGTTTTATTGTTCTGCTTGTCCTTCGAAAACTGTGACTGCGTCTCCTGTCAGATAGACATGGTTGTCAGTAGCTTTCCATTCGATGGTTAGTTTGCCACCCGGTAATTCTATATCAACTTTCCTGAAACTTAACTTGTTTAATACGCCGGCTACTGCCGCGGCACAAGCGCCTGTTCCGCAGGCCATGGTTTCACCTGATCCTCTTTCCCATACGCGCATTTTCAGTTTGCCGTAAGAAACCACCTCGATAAATTCAGTATTCGTCCTGTTTGGAAAGATCGCCGCGTTTTCAATCTCCGGTCCGATTTTTTGTAAGTCCAGTGTGGCAATGTTTTCGGTGAATATTACCGCATGCGGATTGCCCATTGACACGGTTGTTATGCTGTATGCCCTTCCGGATGGAAACTTAACGGTTTCATTGACCATTGTTTCTTTTGCTGTGTTTACCGGAATTGCATTTGTTTGTATAGCTGGTTCTCCCATATCTACCGTTACCCGTTCTACTTTTCCGTCTTTTCCCGGAATTAATTGCAGCTTTTTAATTCCTGCCGGTGTCTCGAGTGTCAGTTCGGTTTTGTTGGTCATGCCTTTGTCAAATACATATTTCCCGATGCATCTGGAGGCGTTTCCGCACATTTCAGACTCAGAACCATCGGCATTGAACATGCGCATCCTGAAATCTGCTTTTTCTGAAGGTAAAATCAAAACCAATCCGTCGGAACCGATACCTTTGTGCCGGTTGCTCCATCGAACGGCCAATTCGGATGGGTTCTCAATGTGTTCACTAAAACCGTTTATGTATATATAATCGTTACCAGTTCCGTGCATTTTAGTGAAAAATGTAAGCTTTTTGTGTTTTATTGTTGTCATAATGTTTATTAACTGATGCAAAATTATGCATAATGTCAATCCGTTCCAAATCATTTGAGATTTGATTTGTAAAAAATGTGTACGAATGTTTAATTGTAATAATTACAAAAGAATAACTGTGAAAGTGAAATGAAATTTGTTAAAATGCTTAACAAATGAAATGTGGAGTGTGTGTAAATTCAGAAAAAAGAAGCAATAAATATGATTGTTTGTGTTCATCAGATAAAAAAATCCGTCCCGAAAAGTGTTTTTTCAGGACGGATAAATATAAGGTGTTTTTCTGAAACGTTATTTCGCTTCTTTCTTATCCGGTAAAATCAGATTCAAGATAACTCCGACAACAGATGCCAGTCCGATACCACTCAGCGAGAAATTTCCGTACGAAATAATGGCTCCGCCGATGCCGATTGTCAGTACAATTGAAACAATTACCTGATTACGGGTAGAGGAAAGATTGATGTGATTATCGACTAAAGTTTTGATACCTACGGAAGCGATGGTGCCAAATAAAAGCAGCATGATACCGCCCAAAACGGCTTGTGGAATGGTTTTGAGAAACCAGGATATTTTACCAATCATCGAAAATACGATGGCAGTCACGGCTGCAATCCGCAATACCAGTGGATTGGTTACTTTAGTCAGCGAGATAGCACCGGTTACCTCCGAATAGGTTGTGTTGGGTACACTGCCCAGAGCGCCGGCTATGGCTGTTGCTATACCATCGCCAAGCAAGGTGCGGTGCAGTCCGGGTTTCTTTATAAAGTCTTTTTCAGCCACATTGCTGATGGCGTACATATCGCCGATATGTTCAATGATAGGAGCGATGGCCACCGGGATTAAAAACAGGATGGCCTGCCAGTTCAGTTCCGGTTTAGCAAACTGAGGTAGTGTGAACCAGCTTGCTTCAGCAAACTGAGAGAAGTCGACCCGTCCCAGTATAACAGCTACAATATAGCCCACGATGATGCCAATGAAAATTGGGATCAGTTTCAGTAGGCCTTTAGCGAAAATTACCGTGAATACAGCTGCTAGCAAACTGATAATGGCAAGTAACCAGTCGGTTTTAGCCATATTAACTGCGGCAGGAGCCAGCGATAATCCGATGATCATGATAACCGGGCCAATCACAACTTTCGGAAAAAGTTTCTCGATGAATCTTAGTCCGTAAGCCTTTACCAGCCCCGACATGATAGCATATACCAAACCCACGGCAATAATACCCCCGAAAGTTCCCGGTAAACCATATAATTCAGTCGACTTGATGATGGGGGCAATAAATGCAAAACTACTCCCAAGGAAGATTGGAACCTGTCCACCAGTAAAAAGATGATAGATCAGTGTGCCGATTCCTGCTGTGAACAGCGCGACTGATGGATCGATTCCAACTAACAACGGCACCAGAACCGTGGCGCCGAATGCTACAAATAAAAACTGAATGCCGATGATGGTGTTTCTCAAATTCAAATCGGGATTGATTTTAAAGGGTTTTTTGCTCATGTGTTTGTAATGTTGAAAATTTGTAATTAATTAAACGCTGTTTTTCAGGTATTTTAATGAATACGCTGAGCAAATGCAAATATATGCAATAAAATTGAAAATATTAATATCTTTGCAGTTGATTCCTCACTTCACTTTGCTCGTTCGGAATGACAATTTTAAGCGAGTGTGCAACACTGCTGCATAATTTGATTTTACAAACATCATCCTTAAACGGCGGCGGTTCAGGGAGTCCGTTGCCTGGCAATAATAATTCTAAAAATCACAAAATCATCATGAAAAACATGCAGAATCTTCTCTTTTATTGTTTGATATCCTTTTCGGTATTCAATATTTCAGCTCAAAACAAAGCTTACGTACTCCAATCTCCCGATCAGCGGTTGAAACTCGAAATAAATCAGGCAGATAAACTTTCCTTTACTGTTTCTGACGATAAAGGTTTGGTTGTTACGGCTTCGGAGATCTCGCTAAAACTGGCCGACGGTAGTTCGCTGGCTACAGGTGACAAAGTCAGAAAGGTTACCCGGAGTGAAAAGAATCAATCTGTGTCGTCTCCTTTCTATAAAAAAGCGTTGGTGCAGGAAAATTACCGGCAGTTGAAACTGGTATACAAGGATTATGCAGTGGTTTTCAGAGCTTATAATGATGGTGTGTCATACCGTTTCGAAACATCGAAAAAGAAAGGTTTTATTGTTGAAAATGAAATTGCCGATTTTCAGTTTGAACAGGATGCGCCTTTGTTTGCTGCTTATATAAGACCGAGGGAAAAAGGGAAGAGCATGCAATTTGAAAAACAGTTCTTCAACTCATTCGAGAATATTTATACCCATGCGCCACTGTCGGCCTTCAGTCCGGATTCCCTGTTGTTACTTCCTTTGATGGCAGATGCCGGTCAGGGTCGTAAATTGCTTTTCACGGAAGTTAATCTCGAAAACTATCCGGGGATGTACCTGAATCATAAAAAAGGCGCTTTGCAATTGTCGGGAGTGTATGCTCCTTATCCGAAGGAGGTGAAGCAGGGTGGACACAACATGCTGCAAATGCTTGTAGAATCACGTGAATTCTATATCGCGAAAGTGAGCGGAACAACAAATTTCCCGTGGAGGGTGTTAGGCGTTTTCAATCGTGATGCCGATATACTGAACAGTGACCTGGTTTATCAGCTGGCCGATGAATCACGGGTAAAGGATATCAGTTGGATTAAGCCCGGCAAGGTGGCGTGGGACTGGTGGAACGCGTGGAATATCAGCGGGGTGGATTTTGTATCGGGAGTCAATACCGAGACTTATCGATATTATATCGACTTTGCCGCCAGTCAGGGCATCGAATATGTTATTCTCGACGAAGGTTGGGCGGTGAATAAAAAGGCAGATTTGATGCAGGTGGTACCGGAGATTGATTTGAAAGCTATCGTTAAACATGCAGAAGAAAAGGGAGTCGGCATCATCCTGTGGGCAGGGTATTATGCTTTTGAACGGGACATGGAAAACATTTGCCGGCATTACCATGAAATGGGTGTAAAAGGATTTAAAATCGACTTTATGGATCGCGACGATCAGCCTATGACTGAATTTATATACAAAGCGGCCGATGTTTGTGCACGTTATCAAATGCTGGTGGATTTTCACGGCATGTATAAGCCTACGGGTTTACAGCGTACCTATCCCAATGTGTTGAATAACGAAGGTGTTTTCGGACTGGAACAGATGAAGTGGTCGACTCAGGACATGGTGTTGTACGATGTCACTTTTCCTTTTATCAGAATGTTTGCCGGTCCGGTCGACTACACCCAGGGCGCCATGCGTAACGCCATCAAATCCAATTTCAAACCCATCTTTACCGAGCCGATGAGTCAGGGCACCCGTTGCCGGCAGTTAGCCCAGTATGTGGTATATGAATCGCCGCTGAACATGCTGTGTGACAACCCTACGAATTACCTGAAGGAACCGCTTTGCACCGGTTTTATCGCTCAAATCCCAACGGTATGGGACGAGACGGTAACACTTTCAGGCGAAGTGTCCAAATACATCACCATTGCCCGGCGAAAAGGCGATGTGTGGTATGCCGGCGGCCTCACCGACTGGCAGGCACGCGATCTGGAAATCGACTTCAGCTTCCTGCCCGCCGGTACCTACGAACTTGAAATTTTCCGCGATGGCATCAATGCAGATAAAGTCGCGACAGATTTTAAACACGAGAAACACAACATACAATCCGGAGAAAAGCTGAAGGTGCATTTGGCTCCGGGAGGCGGGTTTGCGGTGAGGATGGTGAGGGTAAAGTAAATATCATAAAAGCATCAGCTCCATCGCCAGGGCTTAATCACGCCCGAGGTTGAAAGCAGATGCCTGACTCTTTATTATTGCTGCAGGAATAACTGTAAGTATATAAACAGTATCATCCGATACAGTATAAATCACGGTCATCTTTTTATAGTTCAAACGCCTTACCTGGGTGCCAAACTGATTAAAATATTTTTTTCTTTGTATGCAGTATGATTCAGCTGACCTTTTGAGCTTTTTTATTTCCGTGGATAAGTTACGTAAATAGCGAACAGCTGTTAATGGTGATTTATATTCTTCTCGTATAATGTAGGCTAATGAAACTAAATCTTTTCTGGCTTGTTCAGTGAAAACTACCTGATAGGTTTTCATAGCTTTCTAACGTCACATTTGTAATGTTCACTAAGAATATCATAGCATTCTTCAAAAACTTCATCTACAGTATAAGTTTTCTGTCCTGCTAATGTATCAGGATGTTGCTTTTCAACTTTTACAATACCAGGATGCTTTTCAATTTCTTTTAACAATCTTTTGCCCACGGGCGAAGAGATATCAATTTCTACTTTTATTGTATTCATAGTTATAAAAGATATTTCGTACAAAGATATGTTTTTTCAGTTTATTATCATGGAAAAATAAGCTTAAAGTTTTTCTTTTATAGTCATGTTTAATACAAATTAACTCGTAAAGAATGCTCCATGCTTTGAGGAGATTTGAATTAAAATTGACTTTGACCGGATTTATACAGCCGTCTTTTATCGCTATACTTTAACTTACACGGTTGTGATTTGCTTTCAAAAAATTGTATCTTTGACTTGATAAACAACCAAAAGCCGTTTTTGTCGTCGCTCAAAGAGGTTGTGATTTGCTTTCAAAAAATTGTATCTTTGACTTGATAAACAACACAAAGAAACAACTCCGCATTGTTGTCCGTGTTGTGATTTGCTTTCAAAAAATTGTATCTTTGACTTGATAAACAACTAAATAACTTTTCGTACATTTCAGGCTTTAGTTGTGATTTGCTTTCAAAAAATTGTATCTTTGACTTGATAAACAACCGATATCTTTCAGCCATCTTCCCCCATCCTGTTGTGATTTGCTTTCAAAAAATTGTATCTTTGACTTGATAAACAACAAATGTTTGTTTCATTGTTGTTTTGTTTTTGTTGTGATTTGCTTTCAAAAAATTGTATCTTTGACTTGATAAACAACATGTTAGTTCATATCCAAGCAACTCCGGCGTTGTGATTTGCTTTCAAAAAATTGTATCTTTGACTTGATAAACAACCAATGTAATTAAGCACAATTATTACTATCGGTTGTGATTTGCTTTCAAAAAATTGTATCTTTGACTTGATAAACAACTGGCATGCCAACGAGAGATAAAGGAAACGTGTTGTGATTTGCTTTCAAAAAATTGTATCTTTGACTTGATAAACAACTCAGATAAGTCAAAACACTGGAAGGATATGTTGTGATTTGCTTTCAAAAAATTGTATCTTTGACTTGATAAACAACTGGCTAATTGTAAGCCCATAGCTAATTGTTGTTGTGATTTGCTTTCAAAAAATTGTATCTTTGACTTGATAAACAACAATTTAAAAATTAGTAATTAAAATATGGTGGTTGTGATTTGCTTTCAAAAAATTGTATCTTTGACTTGATAAACAACACTATTCCTTTATTCTTTTTGTTTGGAAGGGTTGTGATTTGCTTTCAAAAAATTGTATCTTTGACTTGATAAACAACCCCTTATTTTTTCTCCACATATCCAACGTTGTTGTGATTTGCTTTCAAAAAATTGTATCTTTGACTTGATAAACAACGGCTTCTGATTGCGAAGATATGCCACTGTGGTTGTGATTTGCTTTCAAAAAATTGTATCTTTGACTTGATAAACAACAGAATATTCCCTGAGAAGTCCATGCAATGGTTGTGATTTGCTTTCAAAAAATTGTATCTTTGACTTGATAAACAACTGTTTGAATCCTGAAAAATGGGTTGCCCCTGTTGTGATTTGCTTTCAAAAAATTGTATCTTTGACTTGATAAACAACGAATGAATCTCTTTTAAAGACTTCAAACCTGTTGTGATTTGCTTTCAAAAAATTGTATCTTTGACTTGATAAACAACGGCATTTTTTACCTGGTTTTAGTTTCATATGTTGTGATTTGCTTTCAAAAAATTGTATCTTTGACTTGATAAACAACTCAAAACTGGAAAGAAAACAGGCTGCAAATGTTGTGATTTGCTTTCAAAAAATTGTATCTTTGACTTGATAAACAACTCTTACTCGTTGAGGCCTTGAAAACAAGGGGTTGTGATTTGCTTTCAAAAAATTGTATCTTTGACTTGATAAACAACCGTGTTATATAACCATAGCGGGCTGAACGTGTTGTGATTTGCTTTCAAAAAATTGTATCTTTGACTTGATAAACAACCAAACAACTATCAGCAATCAACCTTGTTTGTTGTGATTTGCTTTCAAAAAATTGTATCTTTGACTTGATAAACAACCTGACCTTGTTGTTTCCCTTTGTCACCATTGTTGTGATTTGCTTTCAAAAAATTGTATCTTTGACTTGATAAACAACAAATGCGAATTTCACCATTTTGTTGTCGTTGTTGTGATTTGCTTTCAAAAAATTGTATCTTTGACTTGATAAACAACCCAAAGTTTGAAGTTTTTCCGGATTGTGTGGTTGTGATTTGCTTTCAAAAAATTGTATCTTTGACTTGATAAACAACCAAAGCTGCTTTTTCTTCTTCAAGCACTTTGTTGTGATTTGCTTTCAAAAAATTGTATCTTTGACTTGATAAACAACACAATGTCTGTAGTAATTACCGAACGACATGTTGTGATTTGCTTTCAAAAAATTGTATCTTTGACTTGATAAACAACGCTAACTACGTAATAAAATCCGTTTTAATGGTTGTGATTTGCTTTCAAAAAATTGTATCTTTGACTTGATAAACAACTGTATATTATTTGGTTGTAAATAGACACATGTTGTGATTTGCTTTCAAAAAATTGTATCTTTGACTTGATAAACAACCAGCAGTTGGGATACAGCTATTTGTATAATGTTGTGATTTGCTTTCAAAAAATTGTATCTTTGACTTGATAAACAACCATTTAAATGTATGTCGCCGCATTCCATTGTTGTGATTTGCTTTCAAAAAATTGTATCTTTGACTTGATAAACAACCCGTGCTCCGGAAGGGCTGAAATGGTTGTGTTGTGATTTGCTTTCAAAAAATTGTATCTTTGACTTGATAAACAACTGCAATGTCTTTCGGGTAAATGAAAAATAGTTGTGATTTGCTTTCAAAAAATTGTATCTTTGACTTGATAAACAACATATTCCGAATTATCAATTTCGCGTTTGTAAGTTGTGATTTGCTTTCAAAAAATTGTATCTTTGACTTGATAAACAACTATTTAAGTGTTTTTCTTTGAAATACGGGTGTTGTGATTTGCTTTCAAAAAATTGTATCTTTGACTTGATAAACAACCGAAGTTCTTTTCATTCTGTATTTTGTCATGTTGTGATTTGCTTTCAAAAAATTGTATCTTTGACTTGATAAACAACACGATGTCAGTAATGTATTAAAGGTCAAATTATTATGGGAGAATTTAGAATTCAAAAATCAGTTGTTTATTCAAACAAAATCCCGCTTAGATGGCGGGATTTTTTATGCTAAAAAAGTTCCAATTGTTGGTAGGGGGTAGAGACCGGTTCTTCTTTTTTGCCGTGAAATAGTTCCATTTTGCCGAATTGTTTGTCGGTAATGGATAAAATTCCGATTTGTCCTTTTTCCGGTAATATGTTTTTAACCCGTCGGATGTGGACATCGGCATTTTCCTGACTGGGACAGTGGCGCAAATAAATCGAAAACTGGAACATGGTAAATCCATCATCCAATAATTTTTTACGGAAATCGGAATATACTTTCCGTTCTTTCTTGGTTTCCGTAGGTAAATCGAAGAATACCAGTACCCACATAATCCGATATTCGCTGAGTCGTTCCATTTTATTCAAATGCCGGATAGGCAATCTTTCTGATTTCTCCCAGATAACACCGGGCTAATGAAGCGGTGGTTTGGGTGCTTGCTATCATGAGCGGACTGCGTTGTCCGTTGATAATTACATCCATCACCGGAATACCTAATAATTTCATCTTGACATTTTTGGTTAATTCCTGATAGTCCTCCCCACTATCAACGATTTCTGCCACCAATTTGTCAACAAACGGACGATAGGGTTCCATGATGTCATCGGCCAAACAATAGGCGTTGTAGCGATTGTGGTGGTGGATGCCTAATGCCGGAAATAAACCGCTCGAAACAAGCGAACGGGCGATCACAGCCCTAAGTATGGCATAACCGTAATTTAACAAATTGTTTGGAGGGATACCTTCACGACCACGGCGAAAACCTTCAATGTCGCGAAACATATTTGCCCAGTAATAAGCGGCTGCGCGGGCTTCCAAATTATCTGAATCGCCACTTTTCACGTCTTTTGCCCACGCGAGCATATTTTTAACTACTTCATTCCGACAGTTTTTCAATACATAAGCCTGATTCGTGATTTTTGCCTGAATGGTTTGTTGCCAAAGTTGTTTTTTCAAGGGCAACGATGCTTCGATTTGTGCCTGGGTACGTTCGCTTTGGGTTGTGTTGCCTTCTAATGGCAGATGTAACCCGATGGGCATGCGGTTACTGCCACAGGTAATGACTGCCGCGTTGTTGTTCAGCAAAGCCTCAAGTAACCCGTGTGTGAGGGTTATTTGTTTGTTGTCAAGTATAACAATGCCGATGTCTTCAATGGGTATCGTTTTGAAAGCCTCCTGTTTGAATGACTCTGACAGGGTATCACTCTGCACTACTTCCGGAAGTTTGATAACCAACTGGCTGTTTTTCATGCTTAGGTAAGCCGGGTTTTCAAAGTAGAGTGTTTTTTTGATCATTGAAAATCGATTAAAAGTATCGAAATGAAATATGTCTTAAAAGTCAATACTCTCCCACATAAACGATTTGTCCTAAATGATTAACACGGACTTTACAAACATTATTCATAAAATTTAAAGTTTTATATTGTTTAAAAGAAATTTCTCTAAGTTCATTTATATCTTTCACACTCGTCTCCAAATGGTGTCTGAATTTATAATCTCTTATAATATTATTTCCATAAATAACTTTTGACATTGTTTGAACTCTAAACAAATTAGGGCTAATCAAACTATAATTCTCAGGATTTAGCAAGTCAACTTCATTTGGGTTGAAGCCAGTACTTTCATTCGGAAAAACGAAGTATTCATTTTGCTTCATGCTGAAAAGGAATTGCCACCCTTCATCCTTTTTGTAATTTTTGTCGATAATTGGAAGTCCCAGGTTTCTACGGGTAACAGCCTCGTAGAATGAAATAACATTTTCCTGGAGGTTTCCATCAGCATCACGATAAACTGCCACATGGTGATTGTTGCCCGTGTTTACAAAGTCAACAGGTTGTTTTTTCCCTTCTCCGTCAAGAATAGGTTTCCCCTCTTTATCCAACTTCTCATGTAATGCCTGTGCATTATTAATGCCTGTTATGGTTACCCTTTTTAAAGCAATGCCTTTTTCTTTATTAATCCATATAGGATTTTCTTCTAAATTTGAAAATGCTTGTTTTGCATTTCCATTGTACTCATTCAATCGGTTATTAAGAATTTGTCTGACTTTTTCATCAACAACCTTTTCTATTTTCAGGTCGGGCGATATTTCTTTTCGAATGGTGTATATAGTTTCAAAGCTAACTGTTTTGACTTTCTCAGGAACTTTTTCTGTTTGTTGCTCATCAAGCCAAATAGGTTTTTTGGTAAGTGCATTTGAACCGGTAAATGCTTTTTTAGGGTCGTTATTATTTTGTTCAAGTCGCTTTAGTAAAGCATCGCGATAAGCCGGTTTTGTAACTGTCGCGATTTTTTCGACATCAAATTTTGCATTTATCGTTTCTACTTTTACTACATATTGTTTCTGACTGCCATAAATGGTCTCGTTATGAAGCTGTCCGCGTGGTGTTAGCTGGGTCTTTTTATATACACCACCTGCTTTTTTTATGGTATTGATGTTTAATGTAGTTACTTTGTTCTTGGCTTTGATAGAAATCAGGGTGTTTTCCAGATGCTTTTTCGCTTCTTCTCTGAATTCCTGAAGTGGTATTGGAGCTTTAAATCGTAATTTACCCCTATTGTCTCTGTAAAGTTCTTTTTTCTCTATCCCCAAAACATCTCTTGTGTTAAGTTTCATGTCATTTGTAGTGATAGAAACATTGTTCCGTTCATCTTTTTCTGCATTTGAAATGCCCTGTTCATCACTTATCCTGCGGGCGTTGAGATTGTTTAAGTATTGAATAAACTGTCTTTTTGTAAATGCTACAGTCAATGCGTCCATAGCGTGATGCCGGTGGTCATTTCGTTTTGTCCAATCTTTTATCTTGCGTATCCTGTGACCCTCTTCATTGGTAAATTCTTCTGTTAAACCTAGTTGCTTGTACTTCTCCCAATTTAATTCTTTCATCACATCAACTAATTGCCAGTCTTCACGCAGCCGGTCGGTTACAGATCCGGATGTTGAAACCACAAACTTTACCAAATCTTCCAGTAATGTTTTGGCATATTTTGCTATATATTGAGTATCCCGTATATCCCGTTCAATAAATCCGTCCGGAATATCTTTATCTTGCATTTTTAGTTTGTTGTATTTCGATTTCTTCAAAACTCCATTTTTATAGAGCGTTTCAATTCGGTTCAGATATTTGTCAAGACTGTTATCTTCACCTGTTTCTCCATATTTTCCTTTGATATAATCGTATGCAGTTTTATTTCCTTTTTCGATGTTGATGCTTCTAAGTTCAAGGGTTTTGTTTGAGAACGAGTCATCAAACAAACGTGATTGCGGAATGATGTGCTCAATATCAAAATCACCACTGAAAACAGCTGCAGGAGAAATGTAAGTGTTAGAATACAAAGTCTTGTAGCCGTTGTCTTTTAATTCTTCATACAATTTATAACGTATGATATCATTCCTGCTTATGTTGGTAAGATTAAAAGGTGCTTTAGATAAAATATCTTTGTATTGTTGGTGTAGTTTTGTCGTTTCCGAAATTGACTTTGTTAATTCTTCCCGTTCTTTTGCGCTTTTTTTCAACTCACGTGCTAATTCAATGCGTATTTCATCCGGTTTTCCATAATTATCAATAATCGAGTTGATAACATTAATCATTTGGTTGAGGATTTTCTCAACCACCGGATTTCGCAAGGAATTTTTGGGAAGAATCTCGAGTCGATCCTTATAAATTTTATTTTCTAATTCTTCTCTTGTTAATGAACTTGCAGAATGTTTGTATCCGGCTAAATCACATGCAACATCATACTTATGACCTTCTTTCAGATAGGGTAAGATTTTGCTGATTGCTTTTGCTGAAAGGCTGCCATAATCATCCTGAAATGTTACATTCGCCAGAATTTTCGCATATTCTTTTTCAAAACCATATAATTCGGAAATCTTATTGATTAAGTTTTCATTGCCTGTATTTGAGTTGTCGCCTTCAAACGAATACAGTAAATGCCAAAGCTTGTACATAGCCTGTTGGTTTAATGACTTATCCGAATCAAAATGTAAAATTTCAGTACTATAACCCAGCGCCTTGAAAATTTCTTCAATAGATTTCAAGATTTTTGATGCTGAATCTTTTTCAACATCTATTTCGTGACCACCAAGTTCAATTATTTTTTTGTATGCATTAAATAAAGTGGCTTGTGTAAGGTTTCCCTGTACAACATTAAAATTCAAATCCAGCTCTTTAGGATTGTCGAAAAGTAATTTCAAAATGTCAGCTTTTTTCAGCTCTTTCTTTATAGATAATTCAGATGCCAATAATTCTTTTTCTTCTTCATAAAGTTCCCTTCGTCCACCGAATTCCAATTGGTCCTCGGTTTGATCAAATAATGTTTGTCCTTCTTGTTTTTTACTTTTCTTTCCCTTGCCAAAGACCTCAATATTGTTGAGAATCTGCCAAATTTTAAATTCCTGAAACAGGGGAGAGGAACGTGGAATAACACGACTACCAACCATTTTTATTTTCTTCTGTCCTGCTATTTCAACCTCAATTTTGCGACTTTCAAATTCACAAAAACTGATTAATCCTTTCTGACTTTTTAAACGACGTTGATAAAAAATAATAACATCACGTATTTCTTCTTTCAAAGCATCGGTTAAAATTGGGTGAAATAATGTCTGTTTCTCCCAAATGGTATTGAATTCATCCAAATAATCCTGACGATAAAATACCATGTTACGTAAACTTGCATTGGGGTTTTTATCTAAAACAGCCATTTGATATTGACCAACAGTTTGTTTGTTGAAAAATAATTCCTTGCTTCTATCGCTGATTGCCCCAAGATAGCCACTTGAGTTGTTGAGTTGTATGTTGATTTGTTGTAAAATAACTACTAATTGTTCTAATTCCAGTTTTTCAGATAATCCCTTTGCTCGCCAGCTATAATTTTCGTGTTTTTGTTCAGCAGTGTTTCCCTGTCTTTTTGTGCCAACCAATTCGAAACCTTTCTCTTTGAATGTTTTTGCACAGATAGCCCAAACAGCATCCCGTTTTTTGCCACGCAATTCTTCTTTCAATTCTGGTGAAAGATGTTCAGGGTAAAAGGTCATTTGTTTATCGAAAATTCTGTCAAACTCAGTTTGAAGGTCAGAGCGATAAAAATCCGGAAGATGTTTCTTCCCATCATTAAGAAGTTGTAAACAGAGTTGACCCGGTGTTAAATTGTTATGGTATAATTTTTTAGCAACTTCCATTCCGTCAATTAGTTCGCCATCTTCTGTGCCTTTTGCTTTGCGACTGCTCTTGTAACCCCGTTTTTTGTTAATCATCAGGAGTACACGTGCAAGCTCCTGAAGCGATATTTTTTCGGTTACAGCTTTTGATCGGAGTCTGTATGTCTCAAAAGTGGTGCGATTTCCATTTTCAGAAAGGATTGTGTCATTTGAAATAAATCCATTTTCCTTTAAAATATCAATAAGGTTTTCTCTTCGTTGTTTATATCGCTGTAGATTACGACGCATACTACGTTTAAGGGTTCTGTCGGCATTAGTGGTTATGCTTTTCCCTTTTTCAAAATTTTGTTGCTCGTCAACTGTAAGTGGATTAACACGAACGCCTAATTTAATAATAGACGATTTTTCTGATTCGTTTTCTGCTTCATTGACCAACGCCCACCCGATAGAGTTCGTCCCCAAATCCAGTCCTAAAATCTTTTTCATAATATTAATGTTATTCTATGATTGTTCCTTGTCTGTATATATCCGCTGCATCATCAGCTCTTTTTGTTCTTAAATCATTTTTTTCTACATGATTATAAGGTACAAGTAATTTTGTAAATACCTGAACGGTGAAAACATTGTCGAGGTATTTATCTTTGTCTGAAACCTGATTTACTTTGCTTACGCTTGCTTCTAACCTGACTCCCTGATCCATCAACATTGCCAATACAATGTTTTCGTACGCAGCAATGTAACCAAGAAACTTGTCATTTTTCATCACCTTGATGGCGAATTTGTCATAATTGTTTTCAGTATCACGTTCCAACTGCAACTCATCGTTGACTTTTAAACGGATAGATAGAAAATCAGCTTTTCTGAAATTAACACCTCTAACATAGTTGTCGTAGATTTTAACCTTTCTCAGGTCGTATTGTAGTCTTTCAGTCGTTAAATCCAGTCCCGATAAAAGTAAACTACCTGTCCCGGAAGTAATTATGTTGATAAATGTTCCCCTATCCATGTTTTGAGTCGTAATCTGTTGTTAAATAGGTAATTGTAAATCAGCCGTAAATATATTAAATAATTTTAAGTTAATGTCTTTTTTATTCTAATTTTTTGTATTACTTTTGCTTTATCAATTTTTGAAAGCAAATCACAATAAGGATTATTCCGTTGTGAAAACATCTGGTAAGCCTCTCCGCCAAATAGTGGGAGGCATTTTTTATTTTAGCAGCAAACGCCAAAGTTATTTTAAGTTTTATTCTTGCGATTATCAACAGGAATAATTTAACTTTGCAGTATTAAAATGTATGACTATGAATCACGTAATAGCACGTATTGGTATTTCGACACCTACCGGACGCCGGTTGCTAAAAGAGCTGGAAAAGCACCAAAAGACTGTTTATAGTAGAATATCCTTTGCCGGCTGAAATTGCAGGTCAGCGAACATATACACTCGAAGAGTCTTTTGACGTTGCGATATATTCAGCACAAATTATGGTGTTGATGTACGCAAACTATGCCAAAACTACTTAAAGGAAGATGAAATAAGCTTGTTGGGCTTATTGGTTGAACAGTATCTGGCTTTTGCCGAAACTATGGCTCAACAGCGCATACCTATGTATATGGCAGATTGGATTCAACGTTTGGATGTCATTACATGACAAAGACATGGATGCGAATTGGAGTCAAAAAAATAACTTATTTTGATCTAATTTCCCGATGAAAGCTTCGCCGCGAGGATTATCCCCAAACACCTCTACCGGTAATGAACTGAATCAATACCGGTTTCCTTATTTTTGCATGATTTTGGAATGTTATTCCGCACTGGAAATGTGGCAAAACGCGTACTGCGCATTGACGCAACACGGTAAGCATTGCATCAATATGCGCTGCTTGTAGCGTCGCTGATCAATGCTTGTTGCGCCGAAATGAAAGGCTTGTTGCGTCGAAACGAATGGCTTGTTGTGTCAAAACACATTACTTGTTGCGCCACTGACCATTACTTGTTTAGTCAATACAAATTACTTGTTGCGCTGTTGACATATACTTGTTTTGACTAAAATTCTGTGAGGTTCTTTGTCAAAAACCTACTGTTTGTTCAAAAAAAGTCAAGGCTTGTTTTGGGGTAAACAAGCCTTGACTTATAAATTGAAACACCAGCTTGCATCATGAACGTATCCTGCTGAGCCATTCTGATAACAAGAATAGCCGCTGCCAGCAACTTAGCATGCGGGGATGTTTAATTTGTACCAGTATGTAATTGGGGTGTTTGAAATTTAATGCGCCACATAATGGTAAGGTATTGCAGGGATAAATTGGTAAAGCAACTTCGCAGGTTTGTCGTTTGAAATCAAATATCATTATAACCAACAGGATTATGTGCAGGAAAACAAAACAAATATCAAACATAATATTCTTATTTTTACAAATCAGGTTATAAAGGCAAAGTATTACAACAGCACAATATAATTGGGAATCATCGCCGCAAATATAAATACTTCATTTGGAAAAAATGGGACACCATTTGTCCAAAATGGGACATGAATTGTAGAATATGAACAATATTTTCCGCAGCGGTTATACTAAGCAAGAACAGAAAGGGGCTACATTGGATAGAGCAAGTTAGGTCAGTTGATCTTTTTTTACACAAACACCAAAGTTATTTTAAGTTTTTTTCTTGCGATTGTCAATAGGAATAATTTATCTTTGCAGTATTAAAATGTATGTCTATGAATCACGTAATAGCACGTATTGATATTTCGACACCTACCGAACGAAGGTCATCCATTCTATACAAACCCGACAATCTCTCCAGCAATACGGACCATACATCATAGCTTAGCGGATATATTTGATAAACAGTGTTTCAAAGGTATGGGGTCTAAGAATGAGAAGTATTTGGAGGAAAAGAAAAGTAAATAATATAAGTTTTTGGGTACAAAATAAAACAGTTATGTCCGAAATCCAAAACATAGAATACAAATCTGTTTGGAAAAACGAGTATATCATGTATATACCCTGCAAACAATCATAATATAGGATAAGAAAATGAATAATAGCGAAATCCTGATCTATCAAAATTCCGAAGGCAACATTAAAATAGATGTTAGGTTGGAGGAAGAAAGCGTTTGGCTTACGCAGGCTCAACTGTGTGAACTTTTTCAGAAATCGAAAGCCACTATTAGCGAGCATATAAAAAATGTATTTGAAGAAGGAGAGTTGGATGCGTCGGCAACAGTTCGGAATTTCCGAACTGTTCAAACCAAGGTAAACGTTTTTAGTACGAAAAAAGAGAAAGTGTCTATATTTCCAGTACAACTATTTCAGAAGTGTCTATTTATTTAGTACAACCAATTTAAATGTGTCTATGTTTTTAGTATAACCAATTAAAAAGTGTCTACTAAAATCAGTAAAAGTCAAAGCTTGTTGAAACACTAACTATGAAGAAATTCGGAATTTCCGAATTTCAGTTGCAAAGCGAGGGATCAAATTTTACTCCCTTACTAATTGAATTTTACGCCCTACATAAATGAGTTTTACGCCCTATATAAATGAATTTTATGCAGGGCATAACGGGCATCGTGCAAGTGCGTTCAAGGGAGCTGAGCTACTTAGTTCTTGTTTGTAGTGCGAGGTCGTTCGAAGTTATAGAGCAAGTAGGCTCTCAGGCGTAGAGCAACGTTGCTCTTTTTAATAGAGCTACATTGCTCTTTGATGCTGAACGAGTAGGCTCTATAG
>VSSQ01000647.1_pt1 | contig 19383 bp, 16 predicted proteins | sample 4763081 | NCBI WGS metagenome assembly VSSQ01 (sample SAMN12137344, study PRJNA551015) | bioreactor metagenome | isolation source: SDC9 anaerobic chlorinated ethene degrading culture | place: USA: Knoxville, Tennesee | collected 2015-01-01
GAGATAATTCATGGTTATTCCATTTAATTATTAGTTTTGCATACAAAAGTACGCTAATTTGTTCAAAAAAGAAATCTGATCAAATCAATATTTAACGCTTATTGGTATAATTATTGATATGTTCTTTATGCTGAATAGTCAATTTACAAACAGTTAAAAAAATAAGACATTCAAATATAAGGGAGGAAAAATTATGAAAACAACTATTTCAATCTTCGTATTATTGATCAGCGTGGTTACGTGCCTGCCGGCTCAGGATATAGTTGACGATATTTATTTTAAGCCCAGCGATGCCAATAAGGCTTTGACAACTGAAAAAATCAAATCAGCAAAGCCAAATTATAAGAATGGGGCTAAGGAAATTATTTACATCGATACAAAAAAAAATAAATCACTGATTATCGACAAAGACACAGTTTATCTGTTATCTCAAATGAATGACAGCATTGCTTTGGCTGAAGAAGCAGATTCAGCTGCTGAAGATGATGGATATTATTTGAACGATTTCAAGGGGAGCAAAACAGAATACGAATATGCAGAGCGTATCCGCAGGTTCCATAATCCTAAATTCACCATTCATATTTCAGACCCTCAATATACTGATATTTATTTTTTGGATGACAATTACTGGAATGTATACGTTGACGGTTCCTATGCCTGGGTAACACCAACCTGGACAAATCCGTTCTGGGATAATTATTTCTGGAGACCTTACAGCTACAATAGCTGGTATTGGAGAAACAGTTGGTATGGTAGTCCCTATGCTTATTACAACAGTTGGAGTTATGGATATCCCTGGAATTATGGATATTATGGCGGTTACTATGGCGGGTATTACGGAGGTTGGGGAAGTTACTATTATCCGGGTTATTACGGAGGTTGGGGGTATCCCTATTACCATGGTTACAATCACTGGAATCACTATCCCTACTGGAGTAATACCATTATAACTTCACGTAATCAGAATTACAATGAAGCTAACCGCAGGAAAGAATACTACAGTGGTACCAGAGGAGGATCAGGCGGTAGTATGAATACCCGGATTGCAGGTGGAAATTACAGTCCTGCTGTAAACAGAGGCTCAGTTGTGACCAATGAAAGAAAAAGAGTAGCAAGTGAGTCTGGTAGTATTGTAAACAGATCAATGGATTCAAGAAGTGCAATCAGAAATTCATCTGACGTGACGCTTACGAGGACAACCAATACAATTCGTAATAGCGGTATTGATACGCGTACCAGAACAGTAAATAATGTTGATTTGTATAGCAGAGACAATGGAACGCCTGCAACCATCATCAGAGATAACAATTCTGTTTCGAGAGGCGCTACAGAGGCTGTTGTAAACAGAAATACGCAAGTAACGCGGTCAGCACCTGCGACAACAATAAACAGAAGTACCCAAACGCGATCTACGCCTGCTACTACAGTTAACCGAAATAGTTCCACAGTAAGAACGGGCACAGGTACATCGACAAGAGACAGAAATACCTATATACCATCATCAAGAAGTGAAAATCATTCGTCTCCTTCTGTACGTTCATCCAGTCCTTCGAGGACACAAACATACAGTACGCCTTCTTATACCAGTCCATCTTCATCTTCAACTTCCCGCTCCAGTTCCGGATCTTCTTATTCTGGTTCCAGCTCGTCAGGCAGTTCAAGAAGTTCAGGTGGCAGCAGTGGAGGAAGAAGATAAAGGTGCGATATATATTCAAGGTATAAAATAAATTAGTAACTTACTCATATTGAACATTATGAAAAGGATATTATCAATCATTGCCGTAACATTAACAGCTACCGGTATCGCAATAGGACAGTCAGAGTTTGATGCACTGAAATTCATACAACCGGATATAAATGGTACGGCACGTTATACTTCCATGGCAGGAGCATTCGGTGCATTGGGTGGAGATCCGTCTGCAATAAAAGATAATCCGGCAGGTTTGGGCATTTATAGAAAATCAGAGTTAACGGCTACATTAGGTATTAACACACAGGAAATTACTTCAAATTGGAGAAACGGAAGTACCACGATAGAAGGTTTATACAACCCCGTCTTTAATAATTTGTCTTATGTATTAGCTATTCCTGTTTCAACCTATTCAAGTACAAACCTGGTACACTCCAATTTTTCATTTTCATTTAACAGGTTAAAGAATTTTGACAGAAGTACCAGAATCAACGGAGGAAGTGGAGCTTCATCATCTCTTATTGATTACCTGGCCTATTTTTCGGAAGGAATTTCAGGGTATAATTTATATGAAGCAAGCGGATATAATCCTTATGGTAATACATCAATTCCCTGGATGTCAGTATTGGCAGCAAATGCCGGATTAATAACCGAGGTTGACACTGTAAATAATATTTGGGAATCAGTTCTGTTGCCTAATGAAACCGTCTCACCTTATTATACATTGCGGGAACAGGGTTACCTGAATGAGTTTTCAATAGGATGGTCGGGAAATTTTAATAACAGATTGTTTTTGGGTGCAACACTGAATTTTTATGATCTCAATTACTATTCTGAAACAGAATACAATGAAACTTTCTCAATGGATGGTTATTTGTCCTTGTTAAACACTTTCAGATCTGATGCAACAGGTCTTGGGTTAAAACTAGGTACCATATATGCACCACTTGACTATTTGAGATTGGGCATATCCATTCAAACTCCGATCGTGTTTTCAGTAAAGGATTATCACTACGCTGATTTAAAGTATGGTTATCAAACACAAAGTGGAGCCATCAATGACAAAGAGATGACTCCGGAGGGTGATAATAATTATAAGTTACAAGGACCTTTTACCTATAATCTCAGTGGTTCATTTATTCTTGGCAAAAAGGCAGTTATTGGAATTGAATATGTAACCAGTCTGAATTCGGGTTCAAAGTTTATGGATATGAACAACAGTACTTTCAACCATAGTTATGAAAATGACAGCATCAAAGTTTTGTTTAACAAACAGACAATGGTCAAAATTGGAGGTGAATATAAGTTAACTGATCATTTTTCAATTCGTGCAGGGTATGCTTTTGCAAGTCCGGCAACTTCAGGTAAGTTAGGGAAAGAGTTTAATCCCAATACCATCAGAACTGATGTTGAATACTTTGTCCCTAGTGGAAACACACAATTTTTAACAGCCGGTTTGGGATATCGTGAATCAAACTGGTATGTTGATCTGGCTGTAATGAATAAAGTCTACGACGAAAAATTTTATGCTTACAATTCCAGCAAATTAGCAGCAAATCGTGCAAATGTACCCGGAAATGTAACTACGAGCAACATAAACATAATTGGAACCATCGGTCTTAGGTTCTGATAATTCAGATAATGTGGCAGAAAATAGTTGATATCAGCTGTTTTTTGCCACATTTGTATGTTATAAAAAAAGTTATAATCAGTATTTCTCCCAACTGACAACTTCTTTTATTTTTTTTCTTTTCTTCTCTCTGGTTTCCTGGGCTGAATAGCCTAGTAGTATTACCAACATCACTTTTTTATTTCCCGGAATATCCAGTATTGTTCTGATTTTTTTTTCATTCAGCCAACCTAACATGCAGGTGCCAAGTCCTTCATCAGCGGCAGCAAGACAAATATGAGCTGCCACGATACCCAAATCGAGGTGTGGATAATGGATTTGTTTAACCATACTACCAAACTTCGAGTTAAAATTGGCGTTTTCCTCAACAAGCACGATTTGTACCGGGGCCTGCTTGCTGAAATGATTCATACTTAACGTTTTACTTGTACATGCATCCGCTATTTGCAATCTTTTTTCTGGGTCAGTCACTATGATCATTTTCCACGGCTGTGCATTACAGGCTGAAGGCGCCATTCGCGCTGCTTCTAATACACGTTCTATTTTCTCCGGCTCAACCGGCTTATCGGTGTAAGCCCGGTCGCTTTGGCGTTTTCTCACTAATTCCTGAAAAAATTGACTCATAAGTAAGCATGCTTTTTATTTCAGATCCAAAGATAATACAAATTGCTGAAAATTGGCTTTGTGAATGCGCGGATGAATCATTATCTTTGCCGGATGCTAGTTCATGGTTGTTTCATGTTAAAGCTAAATGATTCATGCTGCAAAAAGTACAAAATTTCATACGGGAAAACCAATTATTATCGCCTGAAAAAGGACCGGTAATCGTAGGTTTGAGCGGGGGAAGCGATTCCGTTGTTTTGCTTGATATCCTGTTGAAATCAGGTTATCAGTGTCTGGCTGCACATTGTAATTTTCACCTGCGAACGTTAGAATCAATGCGTGATCAGGAGTTTGTTCGCATGCTATCAAATAAGCTAAATATTCCGTTTCTGTGTGTTGATTTTCAGACAAATAATTATGCTAAGGAAAAGGGTATCTCTGTTGAAATGGCGGCAAGGGAATTACGGTATGATTGGTTTGAAAAAATCAGTGTGGAATACAAAGCACAAGCCATTGCGACAGGCCACCACCTCGATGATAATATAGAGACCGTATTGCTCAATTTAACCCGTGGAACAGGACTGAAGGGTTTGACCGGCATGCCGGTGCGAAACAGGAAAATAGTTCGTCCTTTGCTATCCTCTTCGCGTTTGGAGATAAAGCAATATATCGGAAAAAACCAGCTGGAATATGTTGAAGACTCATCGAACGCTTCCACCGACATTCTACGGAATAAGTTCAGGCATGTCATCATTCCTTTGTTGGAAGAAATCAATCCGGCTTTCCGGAATAGCTGTAAAGAAACGATTGAAAACCTGCAAGGAGCCTATAAAGTTTATCAACAGGAAATAGCTGCCATTCGCGGTGATGTTGTTCAGTTTTCTGACGCAAGCCTGTCGGTTGATTATTTTAAATTGATTCAATACGAGGAGTATTCTACTATTTTATTCGAATTACTTAAAGAATATGGTTTTAACCGGGATCAGATAGGTCAGATTACGAGGAGTTTACAAGCAGAACCCGGCAGGCAGTTCTACTCCGGAACACATTCTCTGCTGAAAGATAGGAACAGACTCATTGTTCGCCCTCATGTCATTCATTCGGATAATCATCAATCAAACTCAACTGTTGAAAACAAGTTTAATATCCGTATTTTTGAGAAAGACATCACTTTCAAGTTATCAACCGACAATCAAACAGTCCACCTTGATGCCGATAAGGTCACCCTACCCTTGCGAATCCGTAAATGGCAGGAAGCTGATTACTTTTATCCCCTTGGTATGAAAGGCAAAAAAAAATTAAGCGATTTCCTTATTGATTTAAAAATCAATCGCTTCGACAAAGAAAATATCTATGTTGTACTCTCTGATAATCAAATCGTGTGGGTGGTAGGATTGAGAATTGACGAGCGGGTTAAAGTAACGAATGAAACGAAGCGGATTTTGGAAATGAATCTTAAGTTGGTGATTAGTAATTAGTAATATTAGTTTAAGGGTTTAAAATTCATTATTAGCTATTCGCTTTTCGTTCTCCGTTTATTTTATCCATTACTCAACAGTTCCCTTGCATTCTGAATTGCTGCTTCACCACGCACTTTACCGCTAAGCATGGTGGCTATTTCATCGACTCTTTCGGTAGCCGATAGTCGTTGAATATAGGTTTCTGTTTGTTGACCGGAATCATCTTTATAGACCCTGAAATGATGTTCGCCTTTCGCTGCAATCTGAGGTAAGTGTGTAATGGTAATCACTTGCATGGTGCGGCTCATTTGAAGCATGATTTCACCCATACGGTGGGCTATCTCACCGGAAACTCCGGTATCAATTTCATCAAATATAATGGTTGGCAAGTCGGATTTACCGGCTATCAGAGATTTAATTGCCAGCATCAAACGTGAAATCTCACCACCTGAGGCGATTTCTTCGACTCGCTGCATTTCCCGGTTTTTGTTGGCTGAGAAAAGAAATTCAACCTGATCGATACCGTTCTCGGTATACTGTTGAATTGGTATCAGCCTGATTTTAAACTGAATATTGGGCATACCCAATTGAGATAGTTGTTGAATCATGTATTGTTCAACAGTGGCTATTTGTGAAGTTCTGCTTTCCGTCAGTAATAAAGCGTACTTTTGTAAGTGAGTAAAGGACGCTGCCAGTTTTTTCTCAAGTCGATCAATTTCTTCTTCAAAAGAGTCAATGTGTTGTAATTGAGTACCAAAACTATCTCTTTTCTCAATCAATGCTTCAACTGAATTGACTTTGAATTTCTGCATCAGCGAATACAATTCACTTAACCGATTTTCTGTTTCTTCCAGTCGGGCAGGATTATAATCCAGGCTCTCCTGCAACAGAATAAGTTCTTGTGTCAAATCTTTTAAATCGATATAAGCAGCCTGTATTCTTTCTAATTTTGTATCGCCTTCGGTGACAAACTTAGCTATCTTCGACATAGCAGCCACTGATTCTTTGAGTTGTAGCAAACTCCCTTGCTCTCCATCCAGTAGACCTGTTATCTTGTTTAGCTCGGTTTTTATTTCCTCTATATGACTCAGTGTTTCTTGTTCAGCTTCAAGTTCTTGTTGTTCATCAGGAATAAGTTTAGCTTCCTGCAACTGGTTAAACTGAAAGCGAATGAAATCAGTCTCAGAAGCTGCTTTTGCACTGTCCGCTTTCAGTTTCTCCAGGGTTTTCTCATCGGCTTTCCATACAAGATAGGATTCGCGGTATTCCTGCAGCAATTCATTGTTCCGGGCAACCGTATCCAATACTTCCAACTGATAGCTTGCATTCGACAACAAAAGATTTTCATGTTGGGAATGAATATCTATCAAACGGGAAGTTAAATCGCGTAATACAGTCAAAGCAACTGGCGTATCATTGATAAACGCCCTTGATTTTCCATTTGCTGTAAGTTCCCTGCGAATGATGCAATGATATACATCATGGTCAAGTTCATTTGTTTCAAAAAAATCATCCAGGTGTTTATAGGCCGAAATATCGAATACCGCTTCCACCACACATTTATCTTCTTCTTTCTTGATGGATTTATTATCAGCCCGTTGTCCCAATATAAGCGACAGAGCCCCCAGTATGATGGATTTACCCGCTCCGGTTTCTCCTGTCAGCACCGATAACCCCGGCTGAAAATTAATTTCCAGCGTTGAAATTAAAGCGTAATTAGAGATAAATATAGATTTCAACATAAGATGCTATTTCAGAATAGATTCATATCTTTCCGACTGAGTTGGATTGATATCTGACAAAACTTCAATCATATTCTTTTTCTCCTGATCGGTTGCCCTTTTGAAGATATTAATCAACTCTTCAGTTTTGGCATCGAGGAAAGATGTGATGGCTACTGCCGAAGGTCTTGCACGATTCGTTTCTCTCAGAACGGATAGTCCGGCATTAATACGGGCACGGGCATTTACCATGTTGATACTCATTTCATCCAGTCCCAGCCGGTGATATTCATAAAAAAAATTTCTGTATTTTTTAAATGCTTCATCTGTGAGATTGTTGATCAGAGCATATCTGTTACGGGTGCTTTCAAAGGCACGCCAACCCGGCATATCCAGCGATTGTGCATTGTTTACGATGCGTTCTGCAGCCTGAAAATAAGGAGTACCGCCCAGTCGGGAATAAGAATCCATGTCATAACCGATGATGAGGTAGACATAGTAAGTCAGCACTGCCGTCAGATTCGACGTAATCGAATTTTCATTGAATTCAAGCACTTCGAATTCTTTGTAATTAAATACAAAGGCATTATCCCTGAAATTGAATAAAGTAGTATTATAAGATGAATTAAACACCGGCCGTCTCGATTGTATCTGAATTTCTGCTGTAAAAACATCATCTTCTACCTTGGATACAATAATATTCATATTACATTCAATCCGCTCATCAGGCGCATAAGACAGTTCAGTCCACTTCCTGTTGTTAATAAAGTCGGATACCGATTTCTCAAGTGTGGCGAATACGGATTTATTAGAGCCCTGAATCATATCTGAGTTTATTTTCAGATTACAGTTCAGTTCCTGTGCCGGAATGAAAATTGAGAAAAATATGAAAACTACGAGCAACAAAAATCTCATACTAAATCGTTCTACACAAACACATTATATCAATTTAATCTTCAGATCAATAATAATTAACCACATTAGTCACATTAGTAAAAATCAAATCTATAATTATGTGACCAATAATGTTGAAAATAAACATTTTGTATGTCAAAATATCAGTGTATTAATCTCTTTTACGATATCATCCGCCACGTCCAGTTTACTTTTCAGCTCAAACTCTTTTTTCAACCCCGACCGATGTAAAATTGTCACTTTATTCGTATCGAAACCAAAACCAGAATTGGGATCGCGCAATGAATTCAGCACGATAAAATCAAAATTCTTACGTTCCATTTTGCTGATGGCATTGGTTTCTTCATCGTTTGTTTCCAACGCGAAACCTACAACAAACTGTTCGTGTCGTTTAATTTTTCCTATTTCTGCCGCAATATCAACCGATGGTTTCAATTCAATAACGAGGTTTTCTTTTCCACGTTTCATTTTAGTTTCCAATGGCGAAACCGGCGTGAAGTCTGCTACTGCAGCACAAAGTATTGCTCCATCAACCTGTTCAAACCGGCTCATCACCACTTTATGCATTTCTTGCGCCGATTCGACATTGATTCTCTCGATATTTTTATAGGGTGTACTCAGACTAACAGGTCCACAAACCAGCGTGACTTCCGCACCGCGTCTGGCACAATTCTCAGCCAGTGCAAACCCCATTTTTCCAGAAGAATAATTTCCAATAAAACGTACCGGATCTATCTTTTCGTATGTGGGTCCGGCTGTAATCAGAACTTTTTTGCCCTGCATATCTTTCGGATAGAAAAAATCATTCAGTTGACGTATAATATTTTCGGGTTCCTCCATTCTCCCCTTCCCTTCCAATCCACTCGCCAGCTCTCCGACTGTAGGTTCAATCACATAGTTGCCAAACGATTTCAGCGTGCTGAGGTTTTGTTTGGTAGTCGGGTGTGCAAACATATCCAGATCCATGGCAGGTGCGATAAACACCGGGCACCTTGCCGACAGGTAGGTTGTTAAAAGCAGATTGTCGGCTATTCCTGTAGCCATTTTAGCCAGGGTATTTGCAGTTGCCGGCGCAATCAACAGAGCATCCGCCCAGGTACCCAGATCAACATGACTATTCCAGCTTCCATTTTCAGGGTCGAAAAAATCAACCAATATCGGATTTTTTGATAGTGTTGCCATAGTAAGCGGCGAAATAAACTCTTTTGCGAGTGGTGTCATGACTACCTTTACTTCTGCTCCTCTTTGTACTAATAAACGAATAATCTGTGCTGATTTATAGGCAGCAATGCCTCCTGTAACACCTAATATGATTTTTTTTCCGCTTAGCATAATTGTTTTATTTGTGTTAATCTTTTCACGCTCCACAAAAATACAAAAAGAAATCAGATTAAAATCTGAAAAAAAACAAAAGTCACAAAGAATGTTCAAAACAGAACATGCCTTGTGACTTTCAAATCGTTCGAAGATAAATTATTTCAGCTTATCCTTCAATGGATTTCTGTAATATACTTTTCCTTCAATAAACTCTTGAGTTGCCAACAATACCGGTTTCGGTAGTTTTTCAAAATAGCGTGAAATCTCAATTTGTTCACGGTTTTCAAACACTTCTTCTATGTTTTCTGAGGAGTTGCCGAAGTCCTGTAATTTTTTATCAATCTCAGATTTAATTTCTGCACTGATTTGATTTGCTCTTTTGGCTATAACCATCACAGTTTCATACACATTACCTATTTCCTCGCTCAGAGCATTCATATCGCGGGAAACCGTTGTTGTAGGAGCATTTACTTTTTTGAAATCCATATAGTTGTTTTTTAATCTTTTACTATTTTTTTTGCATCAGCATAAATTCGTTCTGCTTCTCTTTTGTATTTACCGGTAGGAAATTCATTGATATAATTGTAATATTCATCAATGGTGTCCCTGTAACGCTCAATTTTCTTTTCTTCCACACTTTGAACAGCCTGTTCGTACTTCGACTGAAGAATAATGTATGACAATTCTTCTCTGTTCGAATTGGCAGGATAATTTTTCAGGGCGTTCTGTGCCACAATAATAGCCGAAATATAATTATTACCCAGGTAATTACCCAAATTATAATACAGTCTGGCGCTTAATAGCTCTTTATAAGCCAACTTACTTTTCAGTTCATCCAGCAACTTATTTACTTCGGGAACCCTTTCACTGTCCGGATGGATATCGAGGAATTCCTGAAAAGCATTGATTGCATCACGGGTAGCCGTTTGATCGAGTCTGGCATCCGGAGAATCCAGATAATAACAATATCCAATCATAAAACGGGCTTCGGTAATATAGGTGCCCTTCGGATAAGTTTTCACGTAAGTTTTGTAATATTCACTTGCGGTGAAATAATCCTTCTGCCCCATATATGATTTGGCCAGATAGTTTAACACCTGTTCTGAACGTTCGGTTCCCCTAAAGTACCTGGAAACCTCATCAAACAAAGTAGAAGCACGCATGAAATCATTTTTTTCAAAATATTCCACAGCTTTGCTATACTTCAATTCAGGATCGGTACTTTTCAGTATGTTCTGATATTCACTGCATGAAATTGCGGCAAATACAACAACTATGATGGCTAAGTATTTCTTCATAAGAAAATTGGACTGCAAAAGTAAGTAATTTAAATGTAATAATAAAATTTTTTCACATTATTCATTGAAGTATTTCTCAAAGCCTTCAGAATAGCTAACCTGATAGTTTCCTGCTTCATCCGCATAAATCAGATAACATTCGATATCGGGAATACGGCGACACACGGCCAGGCTACTATCGACACCCAGCACCATGAAAGCTGTTGCAAAAGCATCTGCACGCATGGATGAGGCAGCTATAACGGTGGCACTTAATAAATTGTGGTTAACAGGATAACCAGTTACCGGATTGATGGTATGGGCATATTTTTTCCCATCTTTATAATAAAACTGGCGATAATTGCCTGAAGTAGCCATTCCACAATCGGTTATACCCAGCACGATTTGTAATTCTCTTTGTTCTTCGAAAATCTCTTCGGTCGGCTTATCAATTCCGATTTGCCATTTTTTACCCTTGGGATTTAATCCTTTACAGGCAATTTCTCCTCCAATCTCGACCATGTAATTCTCACAACCATAAGACTCCAGGAGTTTTCCGATTACATCTGATGATTGTCCCTTGGCAATGGCGCTTGCGTCCAACATGATACGCTTGTCTGATTTAATAAGCCGGTTGTTTTCAAGGCTGATTTTCTGGTAACCGATATAGGGTAAAATAGATTTTACATCCGGCAGTTCTTTTCTTTCCTGATCTCCGAAGCCAAAGCCCCAGGCATTTACCAGCGGAGCTACTGTGATGTCAAATGCACCACCTGTATGTTCGGAAATCTGACGGGCTTCCCGGTACATGGTTATAAAATAATCATCTACAGTTACGCTGTCATCATTATTGTTGATTCTGGAGATAATTGAATTAGGATTGAAAGTTGACAGTGAAAGTTCGAATTCACGCATTTTCGCTTCAATTTCAGGTTGTAAGTCTTTTCCTTCGGGATGTAAATAGGTAGCATGGTAAAATGTCCCGTGGATTTTCCCGCTGTTTTTCGTATAATCCTTGTTTTTGGAGGCAGGCTGCTGACAAGACAGTAGTACAATAGTCAACAAAACCGGAAAGAAGAATCTGTTTTTCATCATCAGTATTTATTAAACATAAGTCTTTTACCCCGAACAGTTGTATTCACCTTACCTTCATTATAAGCTAACAAGCCATTCACCCAGGTTTTTTCCACGACATGATTAAGAGTCGTGCCTTCAAATGGCGACCAACCACATTTCGACAAAACAATATCAGCGGTAACCTGCATTGATTTAGCAGGGTTTATCAAGACCAAGTCTGCATAAAAACCCGGCTGAATATATCCTCGTTTTTGTATTCTGAATAAATCGGCAGGCGCATGACACATTTTGGTAACTACCTGTTCAACTGTAAAATGCCCTTTAGCCGCCAGTTCCAGCATGGCGGGCAGTGAGAACTGAACCAATGGTCCTCCGGAAGCTGCTTTCAGACAATTACCCTCCTTTTCTCTCAACAAATGAGGTGCGTGGTCGGTAGCCACCACGTCAATCAAATCCTGATTCAGCGCTTCGATAAGCTTAAATCTGTCGTTTTCACTTTTGACAGCAGGATTCCATTTGATGCGGTTTCCATACTGCTCATAATCCTGATCTGAGAACCACAGGTGATGCACACACACTTCAGCCGTAATTTTCTTCTCTTTCAGCGGCAATTTATTACTGAACAAAGCCATTTCGCGTGCAGTAGATAAATGTAGCACATGCAATCGGGCATTATATTTAGTGGCCAGTTCTACTGCAAATGACGAAGATTTATAACAAGCTTCTGCATCCCGTATCAGCGGATGAAAACGAATCGGCAAATCATCACCGTACTGCGCTTTAAATCTGGCTTTATTTGCTTGTATAGTCGCTTCGTCTTCACAATGGGTAGCTATCAACATCGGGATTTCAGCAAAAATACGACTCAGAGTCTCTCGGTTATCCACCAACATATTGCCTGTAGATGAACCCATAAACACCTTTACCCCACATACCTCAGCAGGGTTGACCTTCCTGAGTTCCTCAATATTGTCATTAGTGGCACCCATGTAAAAGGAATAATTAGCCACCGATTTCTCAGCACCAATCCGGTATTTATCTTCTAGTGTATCAATGGTGGTTGTCAGCGGCATGGTATTGGGCATATCCATGAAAGAAGTCACCCCACCGGCAACTGCTGCCATCGATTCTGTTGCAATATCGGCTTTATGAGTCAATCCCGGTTCCCGGAAATGCACCTGGTCATCTATAACACCCGGAATTAGCCACAGTCCGGTTGCATCTATCACCTCATCAATATATATATTCTCAGGGACAGCGCCTTCCTGAAAAACAGCGCTTATTATTTCTCCGTCAAGCAAGACAGAACCTGTGAAACATTTCCCATCATTGAAGATGGTTGCATTTTTGATTAATAACACGGTTTGTTATTTACAATTTTGTTATTTACAATTTTGACTGGTTGTTTTAGGGCGCATTTAATTCGCCCTCCATTCTCCGTTTTCCGCTATTCATTATTGGGTGCAAGTGTTACGCCCCTGCATTACACATTACGTTTGGGGTATTTCCTCATCCAGCTTTCCAATTTTAACTGAACCACCCCCATAAATGCTTCGCCGAAAATGCCACCACTCATTTTAGAGGTACCCAGTTCTCTGTTTATAAAAATGATGGGCACTTCCACCAGTTTAAATCCACATTTATACGCTGTGAATTTCATTTCGATCTGAAAAGCATATCCTTTAAAACGAATCTTATCCAGTTCGATGGTTTCCAGCACTTCTCTTTTATAACATTTGAATCCGGCAGTTGTATCCGCTATTTTCATACCCAGGATAAAACGCACGTACTTGGAGGCGAAGTACGACATGAGCACCCTGCCAATCGGCCAGTTAACAACGTTGACACCACTCACGTAGCGCGAACCGATAGCCACATCAGCGCTATCCTGGCTACAGGCTTTATACAATTTTACCAAGTCATTCGGATTGTGTGAAAAATCGGCATCCATCTCGAAAACGTAGTCATATTTTCGTTCCAGTGCCCATTTGAACCCGGCAATATAAGCTGTTCCAAGTCCGAGCTTTCCTTTCCTTTCGAGGATATGCAGTGTGTCCGGGAATTCTTTTTGTAACTGTTTTACAATGTTGGCAGTACCATCCGGAGAACCGTCATCGATAATCAGCAGTTCAAATACAACTTCCTGAGCAAACACAGCCCGGATAATATTTTCAATATTCTCCTTCTCGTTGTAAGTAGGGATAATGACAAGATTTGGGGACATAAGTGTATATTTACGATTTACTTATTTACGATTTACTATTTTGTCTGGTAGTTTTAGGGCATAAGCATTGCGCCCCTATGTTTCCCATTTTCCGCTATACGCTATTCACTAAAAAACTATCAATCAAACACAAACAACTCTGTCGGAGCAAATCTTTCCAGGGTAATCAATTTCAAATCTTTTCCAACCCGGATGTTTTTCTTCTCCAAATAGCTTTTCACTGTAGTAAACGCAACATCCGGATGATTATTTTCCTTACTCAAATGACAAAGAAAAACAGCTTCCAAATGCTCCTGATAGTTTTCCGCCAGAAATTCTCCTGTTTGATTATTGCTCAGGTGACCGGTATTGGATCTGATTCTTCGTTTTAAATCGGCAGGATAAGGTCCTGTAGAAAGCATACTTTCATCGTAATTAGCTTCAAAAACCATGTAATTTGCCTTTCTCAGGTGATGAGACGCTTCTTCGCAAACATAGCCCTGATCGGTAGCAAATGTAAACCTTTTACCATGGTACTCAACCGTGTAACCTACACTGTCCGTGGCATCATGAGATACCTGAAAAGCCGTAATATTAAAACCAGCTATTTCGATGGTTTTATTTTTTTCGATAAACCTTCTACTCCCGTTCAATTTCTCAGTTACACAATAACTATTATTGATGCCTTCGTGAATCTCTCGGGTGGCATAAACCGGTACATGATGGATTTCGCCCAGCGAGCCTACTGCACGGATATGGTCGGCATGATCATGTGTTACAAACACACCCCAAATATGTTGAAAGTCGAGTCCCAGTGCTCTGAGATTTTTCCTGATTGTCCTCACCCCTATTCCTGCATCAATCAAAATTCCGCAAGAAGCATTTCCGATAAAATAGCAATTTCCACTGCTGCCGCTTGCAAAACTCTGAAAACGCAATCTATCCATAAAATTCTGTTTAAACTTTATTAATTCTTGCAAAGGTAGAATTAATAAACTAAATTATTGTAATTTTGCGTGACTTAATTACAAAAAATATCTTAATATACTGATGGTAATCCTGCATATTGAAACTTCTACCCACGTTTGTTCAGTCGCTTTGAGCGAACAGGAAAAATTTATCTTTCAACAGTCGAATTACGATGGCATGAATCACGCTGCATTGCTGAGTTTGTTTATTCAGGATGCACTGGATTTATTAAAGGAATCCGGCAAGAAATTAGATGCAGTTGCAGTGAGTAGCGGTCCGGGCTCATACACTGGCTTACGTATCGGTGTTTCTACAGCAAAAGGTTTGTGCTACGGACTCAACATTCCGCTCATCAGTGTCAGTACATTGGAAATCATGACCATCGCAGCTCAAAAAACACTCGCAGCAGATAAGCATGGTTTATTTGTCCCGATGATTGATGCCCGCAGAATGGAAGTATATGATGCCCTCTTTGATAATAACCGGAAAATTGTCAGAGACACAGCGGCCAGCATTATCAATGAGCAATCATATACCACATGGTTAGAAAACAGTCAACTTTATTTCTTCGGTAGCGGAGCAGCTAAATGCAAGCATGTTATCAATTCACCCCATGCAATTTTCATTGACGACATACATCCATTGGCTGAAAATATGATAGAACCAGCCCTGAAAAAGTTTCAGCAACAGCAATTCGAAGATGTGGCGTATTTTGAGCCGTTTTACTTAAAGGAGTTTCAGTCTAGTTATAAACCACAAAAGGAAGATCAAGGAAACACAAAAGCAATCATTTAAGAGTTTAAGAGTCTAAGGTCATAACTAACCACTAACTAAATATCAAACTCCTCTCCCGCTTTTGGAATCTCGATTCCTCTGAATCCTTCTATTTCAAGTTGTTCTTGATAAAATTGTTGGGCTTCGTACTCTCCGTGAACTAAAAATATTTGCCGGATTTCTTCCTGATCCTGGCAACTCAGAAACTCAATCATTTCACTGTAATCACCGTGTCCGGAAAAGGCTTCAATTCTTTCTACAGTTGCATTAACCGGATGAATTTCACCAAAAATGGAAATTTCCTTCAAACCAGGTTGCTGAATCCGGGCGCCTAAGGATGTTGGGGAACAATATCCGATAATCAGTATCGTATTGGCCGGATTTGCTATATTGTTGGCAATGTGATGTTTGATACGACCTGCTTCGGCCATTCCAGATGCAGAAATAATAATGCAGGGCTTATCGTAACTATTCAAGGCTTTCGATTCCTCGACATTCTTGATGTAACGAAGTGAATTAAATCCAAAAGGATCTTCATCATATTTCAATACTGCTTTGACCTCATCATTCATTGTTTCAGTATGCATTCTGAAAATTTCTGTTGCATTGACCGAAAGCGGACTATCCACAAACACCTCAATTTTAGGTAATTTTCCTGCATTGTAGAAATTATTCAGTTGAAAAACGACTTCTTGTGTTCTTCCAACTGAAAAGGACGGAATAATCAATTTTCCTTTTTTATCCACACAGGTTTCATGTACAATACGGAGCAGATTCTCTTCCATTTCCTGCTCTGCCGCGTGCAAACGGTTTCCGTAAGTTGATTCGGTAATCAGATAATCACATTGAGGAAAAACAGCCGGTGATTTTAACAGCTTGTTGTGCAGCCGGCCGATATCACCAGTATAGGCAATTCGTTTTTTCTGACCGTTTTCTGTGATTTCCAGGTTCACAACAGCACTTCCTAACATGTGTCCTGAATTGGTAAACTTCACATTGATTTTATCATTGATATAAAAGCGACGGTTGTATTCCACGCTGATGAACAAGCCAAGTGATTTTTCCGCATCTTCAACGCTGTATATAGGAGAAACTACCGGTAATCCCTGACGGGCACGTTTTTTATTAAACCATTTCACGTCTAATTCCTGGATATGGCCGCTGTCGGGCAACATCACCGAGCATAAATCCCTGGTGGCACTTGTACAGATTACAGAACCCCGAAAGCCCTGCTTGTACATATACGGAATTAAGCCTGAATGGTCGATATGAGCATGTGATAAAATCAGGTAGTTAATACTTTCAGGGTCGAACCCCAGATTGCGGTTCATGGCATCTGTTTCGAGACCTTTACCCTGAAACATGCCGCAATCCAACAAAATGCGTTTGCCATCATCCGTAGTTATCAGGTGTTTGCTGCCTGTAACCTCTCGTGCGGCACCTAAGAATTGAATTTTCATGGTTTTATAGATTTTTATTGATTCATTTTTATGTAGAGACAGAGCATGCTCTGTCTCTACATAATTTGCAACGTTTCTACAACATACAACGTGTTTACGATCTTTTTTTCTTCGGTTTCCCGTATTTTAACCGCATGGCTTCCGCCCGGCGTATTTTCATATTTACTTTTTTGTTTTTCCCGATTTTTTCATGGAATGCGCCTCCTCCCTGCTGGATATCCGGATTGTTTACCAGCGCGTTTTTCATCTTAACCTCAGGCATTTCGTACATGGTCAGTTCGTCAGACAGCTCCACTTCTTCCGGCATGGCCATCAGCGGAATTTTCTGTCCCATCAGGGCTTCAATATTCGTTCTGTATTCCGCATCTGCTTTTGTCAGAAAAGTAATCGAAACTCCTTTTTTATCGATACGACCGGTGCGGCCGATGCGATGGATATAATTTTCCGCTTCTTCCGGTACGTCAAAGTTCACGACATGCGTCACATCATCAAAATCAAGTCCACGTGCCACTATATCGGTAGCAATCAGTATCCTGTAGTTTCCATTGTTGAATTGTCTCAGATTCTCAAAACGACTATTCTGAGATTTATTGGAGTGAATAATCCCGATTTTTTCCGGATAAGCACTGGTTATTTTCTCATAAACATCATCGGCCATTTGTTTGGTGGAAACAAAGAGTAAGACCTTGGAAAACTCCGGGTGCGTATTCAGTAAAAATTTGAGCAGATTGATCTTAGTGTTGAAGTTAGGCACGCGTATAGCGGCCTGTTTGATATTTTTCAAAGGTGTTCCGGTACGTGCCGCTTCTACTTCCAACGGATCAATAAAAAAATCGGCAATGAAATCTTTAATTTCTGGTGTAATAGTAGCCGAAAACATCAAATTTTGACGTTTTGCAGGTAAAAAATCCATCAATCGAATCAGTTGAGGTCTGAACCCCAGGTTTAGCATTTCATCTACTTCATCAATGATAAATTTCTTCACTGATCTGAATTTCAATGTTCCATTCAGCAGAAAATCCAGCATTCGTCCGGGAGTACCTACGATTACGTCCAATCCATCCATCAGTAAAGGAGTTTGCTGCACCATATTCACCCCGCCATACACACCTGCAACCCGGATATTCATGTATTTAGTCAGCTTCGTTACTTCCTCGGTTATCTGTAATACTAATTCACGCGTGGGTACTACCACTACTATCGATGGATTTTTATCTTTTGTGAATTTCCATTGACGCAGGCAGGGCAGTAAAAAGGCAATGGTCTTACCCGTACCGGTTTGTGCTATACCTACCATATCCCGGCCGGAAAGTATAACAGGATATGCTTTTTCCTGGATTGTAGTAGGAGTTGTCATGCCCAGTTCATTGAGCGCGTTCAGTAAGGGAGAGGAAATATTTAGTTCAGCAAAAGTCATATTCAAAAAATTTCTACAAAGTTAAAAGAATTTCCGGTAAAATGAATTCAATGTCCCGTTTTCTGTTTTGTTGATATTTTTTTAGATTTTGACCAATCAGTTTAAAAAGTTTAAAGTAACTTTGCACATTCAAAAAAATCTTTCAGGTGATGAATGAACTGTTTCAAGACCGGCACACCGGCATTTCTCAAAAAGACCTGACAATCATGCTTCAGGCAATAGGTGTAAAAACCTTAGACGAGTTAATTTCACAGACCATTCCGGGAGACATTCTCTTAAAAGAGACGCTCGATCTGCCGGAACCCATGACAGAAAAACAATATCTCAAACACATCCGGGAATTGGGTTCTCAGAACGAACTTTTTATGTCTTTCATAGGGCAAGGTTGGTATGATACTGTGATGCCCGCGGTTATTCAGCGTAATATTTTTGAAAATCCTTCCTGGTACACCTCCTACACCCCTTACCAGGCAGAAATATCACAAGGAAGATTAGAAGCTTTGTTAAACTTTCAAACGGCTGTGTGTGAACTTACAGGTATGCCGCTGGCAAATGCTTCTCTGCTTGATGAAGCAACTGCTGCCGCTGAAGCAGCCACAATGATGTATAATTTACGCAGTCGTGACCAGGTAAAAAATAACGTAAACAAACTATTTGTTGATTTGCAGGTTTTCCCGCAAACATTGGCTGTATTGAAAACCCGTACAAAAGCACAGGGAATTGAATTGATCACAGGGCATTATGATGATGTTAAATTAACAGATGCATTTTTCGGAGTGATTGTGCAATTTCCTAATGCTGATGGTAATATTTGTGATTACAGGGAATTTATAAATACGGTAAAGGCACAAAACATCAAAATAGCAGTAT
>VSSQ01000648.1_pt1 | contig 19345 bp, 19 predicted proteins | sample 4763081 | NCBI WGS metagenome assembly VSSQ01 (sample SAMN12137344, study PRJNA551015) | bioreactor metagenome | isolation source: SDC9 anaerobic chlorinated ethene degrading culture | place: USA: Knoxville, Tennesee | collected 2015-01-01
TGTAATGTTTTAGAGGGATTTAATAAATACAAATATGTTGAACTTTCTCCTAAAGAAGATAAGGAAATTAAAATAATAGAAGAGGACTTCATAAATGCTTTAGAAGAATTTTTTGATTTAAATTCTGAAAAGAATAAAGTAATAATAGATTTTTATAAAAATAAATTAGATAATAATAGTATTAATTTTATTTATGAGAATATTGATTTTCATGAGAGAGAACTATTTAATGATATCTTAAATGAAGGAAGCAGTAATAGTATATTTTTTGAAATAAGAGATAAAAAATATATTAAGCTTTTAACTAAATTATGTACAAGAGAATTATTTTTTATAACCTTTTATTTTACAAAAGGGCCAATATTGGTATGGGGAAATTATAATTTTAAATTTCCTCTATTTTATAATGATGAAAAGAACATAAAAGAGTATATAGATATTGCAAAATCTAATAATTTATTTTAAACAATAGTTATATGCTTATACTATATTAATATATATATACTAATATAGTATAAGTGAGGAATTACAATGAATAGCTTTAAAAATTTAATAAACAAGATAACAAGAGAAGAAGTGGAAAATGAAATTTCTAATGAAGTAATTTTTAAATGTAGATATTGTAATAATGTAATTAATTCTAAAGAGGCCTACATAGATAAAGAAGAGTTAAATGTTTTTTGTTCAAAATATTGTTTTATAGAATATTTAAAATCAAAATACTTTTAAGCTTATTAAAAGTAAATTTATTTTATATTTTATTTGTTCTAATTTTTAAATGGATATATGTAAGTTTGAGATATTATTAACTGAGTAATAAAACAAACAAATTTACATATATCCATTTTTTAAAATGAAATATTTTCTTTAACATTGTCTTGATTTGGAAAAATAAATATAGTAGATAATCGAAGCTCACCATTTTCAGATATTCTAATAAACCATCTATGATTGTTTTTTGATGAGTTATTACTTATATAAGTTTTAGATTTACAAGTGAATTTAGGATATATTATATATGATGAATTATTTAATTCAGCTCTTATAAGAATAATGTATTCATAATCTGTGCATAAATGTTTTATGCTATCTAAATTAACATTTATTTCAGCATTTTTTATAAAGGATAAACATTTAAAGACTTCTCGAGTTTTTATATTTTTAATAAATACAGATACTTTATTATAAATTGAAAAATTAATATCATTAAATTCTAAAATTAAAGTATTTTCATTTAATTCCCCAAAATTCAAATTTTTATTTAAATAAATAAAATTATTAATAACTTTATTTTCTTTCATTATAATCCTCCATAGAAATAATATATTAATTATACTATTTCTTATTAAAGAAATAGTTACACAATAATTTATAAATATAAAGTTTACAACAAAATTTTATATTTATAGATATTCCTATGATTAAATTTATATTATTTAATAAATATATTTTACAAATTTGTGTATCTTATTTCATAAGCATATCTATCATAATATCTAAAGTGGCTTTAGTTTTATTTAGATTATTAATATAATCTGCTATATGATATTTATAATACTCAATACCACTATCTGTAATAGAATATATTTTTTTACTTCTTTTATTTAAAAATTCATCACCTGTCCAAGAACTTTTTACATATCCCTCCATTTCTAAATCATAGAGAGTTTCGTATATTGTACTAGAAGAAACCGGAAAAGGGAGAGAAGTTTCTGAAAATCTATTTCTAAATTCTTCAAGAACCTTATTACCAAATATAGTATTTCCTTTTGATAATTCTTTTAATATATAAAAACTATAAAGCATTTTTGTGTTTACAACATTTCTTGGAGCCACCAATCTATTTCTCTTTTCCATATAAACACCTCCTTAATAATAGTTTATCATAAGAAATAGAAAAAGTACATTTAAATAATATACTCGTAAATGATTATTAAAATATAAAAAATATTACAGAACATAAACAATATGTAATGAATACAATGTACTATACGAAAGAGTAGGAGTTGATAAACATGTCAAGAAGATCTTGTTATAGTAGAAATAACTGTTGTGGTGGTGGCTACAGAGGTGGCTGCTGCGGTAACTACTCTAATTGCGGCTGTGGCTGCGGAGGCTTCGGTGGAGGCTGTGGCGGATGCGGCTGTGGAGGCTTCGGTGGAGGATTTGGCGGATGTGGCTGCGGATGTTCACCATTAATATGGTTATTATTACTAGGTTTTTGTTGGTAGTAAAATAATAATAAAAGGGTGCTTTGGCATCCTTTTATTACTTTATATAATTTTTTATTTTATATTTCCATAAACACTAAAAATTAAAGCATATGAGTTTAGTAAAATAGAATTTTTATAAAAATATAGTTAATAATAATTTATAAACAAGCATTAAATAGAGGTGATACATATGAAAAAGATATATTTAAAAGATATTAAAATGCATCAAAATATTGAAAGTACTTTTATAGTAATAAAAATAATATCTTATGAAGTTGATAATTTCATTGCAGTTATTGGAGATAATTCTGGAGAAATAAAAGCTTATATAAAAAATATAAATGCATCAATAAATATAGGAGATGTTATATTAGTAAAAGGAAAATTAGCTCCAAAGTTTAAAGTTAATTTTATAAAAAAAGTTTTAGAAATAGATATTTTAGATTATTTACCATCAGTGAAAAGACCTATTAATGAAATAATGGATGAATTAAATAAAATAAGCAAAATTGAATTTAAAAGCTTAGAAGCAAAAACAATTGATGAATATTTTTTTGGCAGCTCAGAATTTTTAAATAAGTTTGAAAAAGCAATTGGAGGAGTCTTTAACCATCATAATTACATCGGGGGATTAGCAGAGCATACACTAGCAGTAACTTCACTTGCACGTGAATTTGCTTATAGATATAATTGCAGAAATAAAGAAATTGCAATATTAGGAGCAAAGTTACATGATATAGGAAAAATAAGAGAAATGAATTATGATAAACCCTTTAGTTATACCTTAGAAGGAGAGCTAGAAGGCCATATAGTTATAGGGTTAAGTATGTTAGATGAAGCCTTTAATAGTAATAAAGAAATATACTCTAGTGATTTTATAAATAGATTGAAGGCAATAGTAGTTCAACATCATGGAAAGCAAGAGTTTGGATCACCAAAGGAGCCTAATACCATGGAAGCATATATAGTTCATTATGCAGATTATGTTGATGCAACTCTAAATAAAATAAATATAATATGCGAAGATTTAGAAAGTGGAAGTTGGAGTGACTTTGACAAAAGAATAAATGGAAGAATATATATATAAATATATAATAAAGACTTAGATAAAATTTTATGATAAAAATAATATTCTAATATGGTACAATATATTAGGGGTGAAATTATGCTTGAAAACAGATGTTTTTGTGAAAAATGCAATAAAATTCAAAATATTAAAGTTGATAGTTGTACAGAAATTAAAGAGTTTAACATAGGAAAAGTAGCTTATAATAAGTTATATGGAAAATGCTCAGTATGTAATAATGAAGTATATTCATCAGAGTTATCTAAAAAGAATAAAAAGGAAATAAATAAGAAAATAAAAGAACTAGAAGATGAAGTAACTATATTAAAAATAATAGAAAGCAATAAAAAAGGTACTCTTGTATTAAGAGAAGATGAAAAAGATATACTAAATGAAATAAAAAGTATTTTATCAAAAAATAAAAAATAATATTTAAGTCATTAAATATTTACTAGTCTAATATAATATGGTGTAAAAGTATAATAATCTTAGGAGGACACTGATGTTAGACTTATTGGTATATTTAGATGAAGCTCTAATAAAAAATTTAAATTCAGTAATATTAAATGGATATATAGATATAAGAACATATAGGAGAATTAAGGATAGAACTATTGGAGGAAATATTAAGATAGGTGACAGGGAATCAAATGGCTCTGATTTTGGAAGTAAAAAAGATAAGATAGAGGGTTATAAAACCAAACAAGAAAGATGTGATGATCATTATGAAAATGGGAGTGATAGGAGTTTAGGTTTTGAAGGCCGTGATTTTGATAGAAATGAACAAGAAATTAAAAAAATTAGTACCATCTTTACTCTTCATGGTAGTTTATTAAATAGGATGTATGATAATAAAAACGTAAAAAAAATAAGCTATAAAGATATGGAAAGTGGAAATATTAAGGAAGGGGAATATGTAGAAGTTGATGGGTTTTTGAAAGAAACATCACTTCCCTTTTATATAGATACCTTGATTTATATCATAAACTGCTATGGGGCAGATTTTTTAAACACTTTATTAGAAAAAAAGAACTTGAAAAATTTAAATTTTAATATAATATGTAAGTTATTAGAAAGATTAAGAATGTCTATAACTTCAAGAGGAAGTCATGATCTCCTAATGCAAAATGAAGACATATCATTACTTTTAACAATAAATGAAAATAACTTTTTAAGTAATCATGCACATATGTTTAATTTGGTCCATTGTTCTTGCAAAGTATTCGGGAAGGTAATGATGATAAAAGAAGATGAAAATAAATGTATAAGCTTATTACGAAAGACTTCACAAGAAGAATATTATCAACAAGTAATAGATTCAATAGATCCATATTTAGAGGTATTAAAAGAAAATAATATAATTCTTCCTAAAAAACCAGAATGTAATATAAAAGGAAAAGTGATAATGATTTTACCAATAAGCATATGCATATAATAAAATAAGCATATGCTTTTTATATAATTCATTATAAAATATATAACTATAATTTTTAATAAAAAAGATTAACATATACTTTTAATATAACTTATTATAGAAAGATAAAAAATTTTAATGTATAATTAGTTTTTAGTGAAGAACATAAAGAATAAAAGAAGAGAGGCAATAAAATGAAAATAGGATTTGACCATAAAAAATATCTTGAAGAACAATCTAAATATATACTAGAAAGAGTTAATAATTATGATAAATTATATTTAGAATTTGGTGGAAAACTTATGTTTGATTTACATGCAAAAAGAGTTTTGCCGGGATTTGATGAAAATGCTAAAATAAAGCTTCTTCAAAAGTTAAAAGAAAAAGTTGAAGTTGTTATTTGTGTTTATGCAGGAGATATAGAAAGAAATAAAATAAGAGGAGATTTTGGTATTACATATGATTTAGAAGTATTAAGATTAATAGATGATTTAAGAACATATGAACTTGATGTAAATAGTGTAGTTATAACAAGATACGATGGACAACCAGCTACTACTGTTTTTATAAATAAGCTAGAAAGAAGAGGAATAAAAGTTTATAAGCATGAGGCTACAAAAGGATACCCAACTGATGTTGATACTATAGTAAGTGAAGAAGGATATGGAAAAAATCCATATATAGAAACAACTAAGCCTATAGTAGTTGTTACTGCACCAGGCCCAGGAAGTGGTAAGCTTGCGACTTGTTTAAGTCAATTATATCACGAAAATAAAAGAGGAAATGTTGCTGGATACTCTAAATTTGAGACTTTTCCAGTTTGGAATGTTCCATTAAAGCACCCCTTAAACATAGCATATGAGGCTGCTACTGTTGATTTGAAAGATGTAAATATGATAGATTCATTTCACGTTGATGCTTATAATAAGGTAGCTGTAAATTATAATAGAGACATAGAAAGTTTTCCGGTATTAAAAAGAATAATTGAGAAAATTACTGGAGAGGAATCAGTATATAAATCTCCTACTGATATGGGAGTAAATAGAGTTGGTTATGGAATTATAGATGATGAAGTAATAAAAGAAGCTTCTAAGCAAGAAATAATAAGAAGATATTTTAAAACTACTTGTGAATATAAAAAAGGATATATAGATAAAGAAACATCAGATAGAGCTAAGTTAATTATGGAAGAACTAAGCTTAAAGGAAACTGACAGAAATGTTGTAATTCCAGCAAGAGATTATTTAGCTAAACAAAGAAAGCTGCAAGGGAAAAATGATGGGATCTCATCAGTTGCATTAGAACTTGAAGATGGAAATATAATAACAGGAAAGAGCTCAGAATTAATGGATGCATCTGCAGCTGTAATATTAAATTCAATAAAGCATCTTGCAAATATATCAGATGAAATTCATCTTATTTCACCTGTAATATTAGAACCAATAAAAAATTTAAAATTGAAAACTTTAGGAATAAATAATACAGTTTTAAATTGTGAAGAAATATTAATAGCCTTAAGCATATGTGCAGCAACTAATCCTACAGCACAGGTTGCCCTTGAAAAACTGACTATGTTAAAGGGATGCCAAGCACACTCTACAACTATTATACCAACTAATGATGAACAAACCTTCAGAAGGCTTGGAATAGATATAACTTGTGATGCTGAATATCAAAGTGAAAATTTATATTATAATAATTAGTAATAAAAACCATCTTTTAAAGGATGGTTTTTATTATTTAAATTAAAAATTTAGGGAATACTATTTTTAATAGATTAGGAGGGTTTTTCAATGAATAATGATTTATCTGTTAAAATTATTCCTTTAGGTGGAGTAGGAGAAATAGGGAAAAATATTACAGCAATAGAAGCTGGTGAAGAAATAATAGTAGTTGATTGTGGAGTTGCATTTCCAGATGAAGAAATGTATGGAGTAGATTTAATAATTCCAGACATAACATATTTAATTCAAAACAAAGATAAGGTAAAGGGATTTTTTATTACACATGCTCATGAAGATCATATTGGATCAATTCCATATATATTAAAACAGTTAAATGTACCCATATATGGAACAAGATTGGCCTTAGCTATTATTGAAAATAAATTAAGAGAGCATAACTTAATAGAAACCAGTAATTTGATTAGTGTAAATCCAGGAGAAAATGTTGATTTAGAAAATATAAGCATTGAGTTTATCCAAAGTACACATAGTATAGCAGAATCTTGCTGTTTAGCTATAAAAACCCCACTTGGGGTTATATTTCATACTGGTGATTTTAAAATAGATTTAACACCTATAGATGAAAAAGTCATAGATATAAATAGAATTTCAAGTATAGGAAAAGAGGGCGTTATTTTATTAATGGCCGATAGTACTAATGTTGAAAGATCAGGATATACAATGTCAGAAAAATCAATAGGAAACACATTCAGAAGAATCTTTAGAAGTGCAAAGGGGAGAATAATTGTAGCGACATTTGCATCTAATATACATAGAATGCAGCAAATAATAGATGCGTCAATAGAAAATAATAGAAGAGTTTCTTTTTCAGGTCGAAGCATGGAAAATATTTCGAAATCAGCAAAAGAACTTGGATATCTTCATATTCCAGATGATATGTTAGTAGAAATAGACGATATAAAAAATTATTCAAATGAAAATATAACAATTATTACAACAGGAAGTCAAGGTGAACCTATGGCAGCCTTAGCAAGAATAGCTTTTGGAAACCACAGAAAAATAAAAATAGAAAGAGATGATTTATTTATAATCTCAGCATCCCCAATACCAGGTAATGATAAACTAATTTCAAAAGTAATAAATCAGTTATTTAAAAAAGGTGCGGATGTTATTTATGAAGATTTAGAAGAAGTCCATGTATCAGGGCATGCCTATAGAGAAGAGTTAAAATTGATGCACACACTTATAAAGCCAAAATACTTTATGCCTGTTCATGGAGAATATAGACATCTAAAACATCATAAAGATTTAGCAATTAGTCTTGGTATGGAATCTAAGGATATATTCATATTAGAAGTTGGAAACGTACTAGAGATAAAGCAAGAATCTGCTAAAATATGCGGCAAAGTAACTAGTGGAACTGTTTTGGTAGATGGATTAGGAGTAGGAGATGTAGGAAGTCTTGTTTTAAGAGATAGAAAGCATTTAGCACAAGATGGATTAGTAAATATTGTTGTAACAATAGAAAAAGAAAGTTACAGTATAATTGCAGGACCAGATATAATAACAAGAGGCTTTGTATATGTGAAAGAATCAGAAGAACTAATTAAGGAGTTAAAACAAATTGCAACAGAAGAACTTCAAAATTGTTTAGATGATAAAATTATAGAGTGGTACTTAATTAAAACAAATGTTAAAAAAGCTTTAGAAAGATATATTTATGACAAAACAAAAAGAAGGCCTACAATAATCCCAATAATTATGGAAATTTAATATAAGATAAAAATCTACAATAATAAGTTATTTTAATATAATATTATTGTAGATTTTTAATTGAATCATATATATAATAGATATTAAAAAGTAAATAGGAGGGGTTTTATGAAAAACGTAGCAGCATTTTTTGATATTGATGGGACTATATACAGAGAAGGTTTAATTACAGAAGTATTTAAAAAAATAATAAAATATGAACTAGTCAGCGAAAATAAATGGTATAAAGACGTAAGACCTTCATACATAAAATGGGATAAAAGACAAGGTGATTACGATACCTATCTACTAAAAATGGTAGATGTTTATGTTGAAGCAATAAAAGGAATAGATAAGTATCATATAGATTATATAGCTAAAAAAGTTATAGAACAAAAGGGAGATAGAGTGTACACTTTTAGTAGAGAAAGAATAAAGTGGCACAAAGATCAAGGACATATAGTAATTGCAATATCAGGCTCTCCAAGTGAATTAGTAAAAGAAATGTCTATGAAGTATAATATGGATGATTATAAAGGAACAGTTTATGAACTAGATAATAATAATAAGTATAGTGGTGATGTAATTCCTATGTGGGATCATGAAAGTAAGTTAAATTCAATTAATGAATTTCAACAAAAATATAATATTGATTTAAGTAAAAGCTATGCCTATGGAGATACATCGGGAGATATAAGTATGTTCAAATCAGTAGGTATACCATATGCAATAAATCCAACAAAGGAACTCTTAAGCAAAGTTATGGAAGATGAAGAAATAAAAGAAAAGATAAAAATCATTGTAGAACGTAAAGATGTAACTTATAATTTAGATATAAATTGCATAAACATTTTATAAATTGCGAAGCAATTTTTAAGTGAAAAGTTAATAGTGAAAGAGTGAAAAGGTAAGGATGTTTTGCTGTGCAAAACTTAAATTTAGTCGTTGCAAGGCATTGAATACTTAGTGAAGTTGAGTGTAACGATAATGAAGATTGACTGAGGGAGATGTTCATTAACTTTTTTCTCTCTTAACTCTTTCACTTTTTACTATTTTGCTTTGCAAAATATAACAAAGGGGAGTACTATGATAACTATTGATAATAAACTTATAGAAGAAAAGCTAAAGCAGCTAAAAAAGGCTATTGAAATAGCAGGGGGAAAAGAATTTTTAAAAAGTATAAGAAGTGATAATGAATTGGCACTTTTTATACTGCAAAGTGCTTTTCAAAATGAATATTCATGTATAGAAGTTTTAGGGAAAAAGTATTCTATTTTAGAATTACTAAAATTAAAATTAGAATATGAAAAAAGCTATATAAAAGATAAGAAAAAATATGTTCAAAAAATAGCTTTTAAAATTAAAGAATATAATACTTATTTAGATTCCTTAATTAGAAAATATAGAAAAAATGGTGGCATAAAAGAATTTATAAGTATTAAAAATGAAATAGAACTTAGATATGAAATAGATATAAATAATTTTATATTATCTAGTATAATTAAAATTAATAATGATATAAATAATGATTATTATGGTGAATATTTAAATTCTAAAAAGGAAGATTTTATAAATGCTATAGTAACTAGTATAGTTTAAATTTTATAATAAAATTGACTCTTAAGGGCAAACTATAAGTGTAAAGTAAAACCTTAGGAGGGATTAAATATGAATAAACTAATGAAAAAGATGAAAAGAAATTTTAAAAGAAAAAGAAAGAAAAGTAATTTAGTAATGGAGATGGCAGAAGATTTTATGGATGTTGTTCAAAATGCTAAATTATATAAGAAAATGAAAAAAGCTAAAAGAAAATTTAAATAATCAAATAAAAAAACAACTTAAGAAACAAAGTATAGCTTTAACTTAAGTTGTTTTTTTATTTATATTAGTACATTTGATTTATTTTAAAACCCATATTTGTAAAAGATTCTTTAATTAAATTTATATGCTCAATACCATTAGTTTCAACAGTAACTTCTAACAAGACATTCTTTAATCTATTTGAAGCTTTAAATTGGTTATGCTCAAGCTGAACTACATTTGCATTAAGTTCTGAAAGAATTTTAGATATTTCAAGTAATTGTCCAGGGGTATCAGGAAGCTCTATAGAAAAACAAAATAATCTACCTCTTTCAACTAATCCGTCATTAATTAAAGAAGAGATAGTAATCATATCTATATTTCCACCACTAATTATAGGAACAATCTTTTTATCTTTCATATTAAGTTTTCTTAATGCAGCGAGAGAAGCAGCTCCAGAAGCTTCTGCAAGTAACTTATGTTTTTCACACAATATTAAAAATGCTTCAGCAATTTCTTTGTCAGAAACAGTAATTATATCATCAACATATTCTTGAATTATTCTATAAGTTAAATCTCCTGGGCATTTAACAGCTATACCATCAGCAATGGTATTAACTGAATTTAAAGAAACTAAACTTCCATTTTTAAAGCTTTGTTCCATAGCATTTGCACCTTCTGCTTGAACTCCTATTATCTTTATTTTAGGATTAATTTCTTTTGCAGCTAATGAAATACCACTTATTAATCCACCACCGCCAATTGGACATAATATTACATCTACATCTTGCATTTCTTCTAAAATTTCTAAAGCAATTGTACCTTGTCCGTAAATAACATTTATATCATTAAACGGATGTATAAATACTGAATTATTATTTTCTTCAATACTCTTAGCCTTTAAAAAGGCATCATCATAGCAATTACCATACAATACAACTTCACCACCAAAGTCTTTAGTAGATTGTATTTTAAGATAAGGAGTAGTCCTTGGCATAACTATTGTTGATTTAACTCCTAATAATTCAGCAGCATAAGCAACTCCTTGAGCATGATTCCCAGCCGAAGAACAAACAACTCCTTTAGACTTTTCATCATCACTTAATGAGCGTATCTTATTAAGAGCCCCTCGTATTTTATAAGCTCCAGTAACTTGTAAGTTCTCACATTTCATATAAACTGAACAATTTGAAAGTTTTGAAAAAGTTGGGCTGTATAAAATAGGAGTTTTATTAATTACATCTTTAATTTTTTCTCTTGTTTCCTCAATTTTTTTAAAATGCATAAGCTTCCACCTCAAGTAATTTTTGTAATAAAATTATTATAGCACTACTTTACAAATATATGAAGAATTTAAATTTATTTAAAAGTATATTTAGCGATTAAATAATAAAAAATAAGTATATAAATAAGTAAAGGAGAAGTGATTATGAAGGAAGTTTACAATGATTTAAATAATATTGGTAATTTTACAAAAAATGCTGTAAAGGAATTTGAAAACAATATAATAAGTAAAACTAATTACTTAGAAACTATAGAAAGCAATTCAAATTTCAAAAATAATTATAGTATTAAGGAGAAAAAAGATGATTAATAATTTTCCAAAGGAGTTTCCTCCACAACATCAAAATGCACAACCAGGAATAGAAGAAAAAATGAATCCTAATCCTATTTATAAAATAGAAGAATTATGCAAAGGATCAAATAAATTAAAAGATAAAGTTGCAATAATAACAGGTGGTGATAGTGGAATAGGAAGAGCTGTATCTTTAGCTTATGCAAAAGAAGGAGCGAAAATAGCAATTATTTATTTAAATGAACATGAAGATGCAGAAAAAACTAAAAAGCTTATAGAAGATATAAATGGTGAATGTATTTTAATAAGTGGAGATATTGGAGATGAAAACTTTTGTATTAATGCTGTAAATACAGTTATAAAAGAATTTAATAAAATAAATATATTAGTTAATAATTCAGCAGAACAACATGTATGCAATGCATTAACTGATATAACCAAAGAACAATTTGATAGAACATTTAAAACCAATGTGTTTGGAGCTTTTTATATAACTAAAGAAGTTTTAAAGCATTTAAATGCTGGAGATTGTATTATTAACACAACATCAGTAACGGCTTATCATGGACATAAAACATTAATTGATTATTCAATGACTAAAGGAGCCTTAACTTCATTTACAAGATCATTAGCATTAAATTTAGCAGATAAAAATATAAGAGTAAATGCAGTTGCTCCAGGGCCAGTATGGACACCTCTTATACCAGCTTCTTTTGATATGACTGAAGTTTCAAGTTTTGGCAAACAAAGCCCTATGAAAAGAGCGGCACAACCAGTAGAATTAGGTGAAAGCTATGTTTTCTTAGCTAGTGATGGAGCTTCTTACATAACTGGAGAAACAATTCATGTTAATGGTGGAGAAATAGTAAATTCATAAAGAATTAAAAAGCATATTTAGATAAAATCTAAATATGCTTTTTAATATTTAACTATGTATCATATAAAAGTATCATATAAAACAAATTTATATGATATAGTAAAAAAAATTACATTTTCTTGAGAAAATATGGTAAAAAATGTTTGCGTATGATATCATAATATTGGTTATTATATATAAATTTCTATTTCACACTAATTATTAAATAGAGGGTGGGCTAAATATGAGTAACTTAATTGATTTTTGTTTAAAAAGTTCTAATATAAATTTAGATAATGTAGACAATATATATTTTATAGATAATTTATTAAATAATAATAAGATAGCAGTAGGTGTTTATAATTTTCCAGAACTAAAATTGATAAAATCGAATCAAATTTATATAGATATATTAAATAATAGTAGTATAAAAATAAAAAAGGATTCGGAATTTAAATTAAAGGAAATAAAGGAAATAGGAGCAGATAATATTTTAATAGATATTCTGAAAAAATCTATTGAAACTCAAGAAATGCAATGTTCCGAATATATATATTTTCATAATATTAATGGAAGTTCCGAATATTTAAAATGTATAGTAAATCCAATAATAAAAAATAATACAATAAAATATCTAACAATAACTTTTATAAATGTAACTAAAGATGTGTTAAACAATACAAGGATGGAAAAAGAAATAGAAAAGCTTAAAAAGGAGAAGGAAGAGTTACAAGAGGAAAATAATAAATATAAAAATATAATTGATAATATTAGTGATGGTATATTTTTAGCAAATAAAGATGGCAAAATAGAATACTTTAATAAAGCTGCAAGGAAATTTATATATAATAATAATGTTAGTTATATAGGAGAAACTCTTGCACATACTAATTATTATGATTTAAAGGGAAACAAAATTTCTTTAATTGATTTACCCAATTTTAAAGCCCTGCAAGGTCAACAGATATTAAGTATGAGACTTATAGTTGAAAGACCAGATATAACTATAAAAACAGATATAAGCAGTAATCCTGTATATGATAAAGAAAATAATATAATTGGATCTGTATCTAGTATAAGGTGTTTAAATGATTCCTTAAAAGTCGAAAAATGTCTAGAAAAACAAAGAGACGGCTTCTATAATATAATAGATAATTTAGATTTATTGATTTGTAGATTTTCTTATCCAGATTTTAATATAATACATTATAATAAAAAGGTTAAGGAAGAAATATTAGAGATTGATAAATGTAGTGATAAATTATTTATGCAAATTCCTTATAATGATAAGAAAAAAATAAATATAATAAAATCTAAGAAAACTATGATTAGTGGTAGTACAATTAAAACATTAATTAATAAAAAAGAAAGATATATAGAAACTTTTTATCAGCTTATATATGATAATAACAAAATTCGTGAAGTAGTAAAAGTAGGAATAGATATAACAGATAAAATTGGATATCAGAAGGAACTAGAAACAATTTTAAAAACTCAAGAGGAATTCTTTTCATTTATTGCCCATGAATTTAGAACTCCTTTAACTGTGATGAGCTCAACAACTCAACTAATAAATCTTCTATATAAGAAAGATTTGCCTGAAAAAATACAAAACTATATAGATAAAATAAATTTGAGTGTTTTACAGCAACTAAGACTTGTAAATAACCTTTTAGACATTACAAAAGCAGGATCAGGATATTTAAACATAAATTTAAGAAATTATGATATTGTAAGTATGTCAAGATTAATTACAGAATCTGTAAGGAGCTTTGCAACAAGAAAAAATATAAACTTAGAATTTAAATGTGATTTTAATGAAAAAGTTATAGCAATAGATGATGAAAAATATGAACGAATACTACTAAACCTACTATCAAACGCTCTAAAATTCACTAAAAATGGGAAAAAGGTAATTGTTAAGATAGGTTATGAATGTGAATTTATAAGTATAGATGTAAAGGATGAAGGAGTAGGCATTCCTAAAGAAAAACAAAAAGTTATTTTTGATAGATTTGGTCAGGTAAATAATGAGCTGACGAGAAAGTCAGAAGGAACTGGAATAGGTTTATGCTTGGTAAAATTATTAGTTAATGCTATGGGTGGGAAAATAGAATTAACTAGTGATACGGGAGTAGGTAGTAATTTTAGAATTTTGCTTCCAGATAAAAAAGTTTTAGAAGAAACTAAAGTAGTAGATATGAATCTTATGGATAATAGGTTGATTCAAACAATGGATATTGAGTTTTCCAATATATATTTTGAATAAAAATTAAAATAAAAGAGAACCAAATTTTGGTTCTCTTTTATTTTATAGATTTCATAAATTTTTTATAGGCTATAATAGCTGCCCCAATTGCTCCTGCATATTGACTTAATTCATCGGTTACTACATCAAGGTCTAAATGCTCTCTTAAAATATTTCTAAATGAATTTGAATTTGCAAGTCCACCCGTAAAAAATACATCATTTTGTAATTTTAATCTTCTAGAAAAGTTTGCGGTTCTTTTAGCAATTGAATCAATAACTCCTAAGGCTATGTCCCCTCTAGCTACATCCTTTGACAAAAGACTAATAATTTCACTTTCAGCAAAAACTGTACACATGCTAGAAATATTAACTTTATTCTTATCCTTAACAAACTCATCTATATTACTAATATCTTCTTCAAGAATACGCATCATAACTTCAATGAACCTTCCTGTTCCAGCAGCACATTTATCATTCATAATAAAATCTATCACATTTAATGAATTATCAAGTTGTATTACTTTACAATCTTGTCCACCTAAATCTATAATAATTCTAGTTTTTTCATTTAAAAATGCTGCACCTTGAGCATGACAAGTTATTTCAGTAACTGTTTTATTAGATTCCTTTAATAAATTTCTTCCATAACCAGTAGTAATGGTATATTTAATATCTTTACTAAAAAGTTTATTATAAACTAAATAAATGCTTTCCTTTGGCTTGGCCGATGTTCTTATTTTATAGGTGTTGATTATTTTTTCGCCATCAAATATAGCTCCCTTAGTATATGTTGAACCCGAGTCAATTCCTAAAGTGTAAATATTCATAATATATCCTAAAGCATTTCAATAAATGCTGCCATTCTTGTATTTAGTTGTCCAATATCACCATTAGAGAAATCTGTTTCTACACTCATATAAGGAATATCTTTTTTAGTATTAACAAATCTTTTAATTGATAAGGTTTCAACATTATAAGTGTGGCAAGCGGTTAAGATTACGTCAATTACTGCATCAACTTTATATTCATCAATCATCTTATCAAGAAGTTTAATACGATTTGGGTTAGGAGTCATGCAAGAGCAGCCAATAGACAAATATTTCTTTGCTAATGCATCATATACATCAGGATTATCTTCATCTACTAAGTCCTCAATAGCTTTTGCACCACTACAATTTTCAAATGCAACAACATAAGCACCATTTTCTTCTATAGCTTTAATAACCTTTTCAGTTGCTGTTCCAAGGGGACAACCGGTTATTAAAATTCTAGGCTTAGATTCATATTTCTTTACACTTGCATATTCATTTTTAATTTTATAAACTAGTTCATTTAATTGTTTTGGTATTGCTTCTTTATCAAAAGCAAAAGTTGTCCCATTTAAGACTTTGAAAATATCAACTCCAGTTACTGGTACAGGATCTAATTTTCCTAATTCATAAAATTCTTTAAGAGCTTTTCTTTCATTATTTTTTATTTTTATGGCTTTTTTTATATTTTCTTCTAAAATTTCAGTATCAAATTGTTTTTCTAAAGTATTTTTTAATTTTATAATCTCATTTTTCCAAAGCTTAAGACCATCTTCACTTTGAGAATTTGGAAGTTCCATAACATGAACAGGCTTAAATTCAGAAAGATATTCATACATCTTTTTCTTTCCATCACAAGTTGTTTCGCCAACAACTAAATCAGAAAAATAGAAAAATGGGCATTTATCTGTCTTACCAAACCCGTAACTAGATTTTATTAATGGACATAAGTTACGTGGTAGATCTTGTTCAGCATCTGGAATGGTTTCGTCTGAAGATGCACATAAAGAGACAGTTGAGGCTCCCATTGCTAAAGCTATTTCTTGAGGAAAGTAGGTACAAAATACTCCTATAAGAGGTATATCTTTTTCTTTTTGTTCTTTTGCCGTAATGAATGAATTCCTTCTAATTTCTCCGAAGGTTTCAAAAATTTCAGGTAATTCTTTTTGTATTTTCATAAATTTCAATCTCCCTTATAATTTAATAAATATTAAGTAAACATAAAATATGTTTACTTAATATAGTTTATACAGTTAAAAATAAAAATAGTATTTTAAATTTACTAGTATATTGATATTTTAACATGAAATTACATACAGGAAAACGTTTTAATAAGATATACCTTATATATATTAAATTTTACTATTTATAAGAAATAATTTTTTAATCTAATAACTTAATTAAGTTATTTTTATTAAAAAGTTGTATTTTATAAGAAAATGGTAATATTTTTATAAAATGATATAATTATATTGTTTGGAGGGATACTTTATGGATGAAAAAACAAATGTAATGCGAATTTTAGATAAAAAGAAAATTAAATATACCAGTTATTCTTATGTAAATACAGATGCTATAAGTGGAGTAGAGGTAGCTAGTGTTCTAGGGCAAGACCCTAAACAAGTTTTTAAAACTCTTGTAACAGCAGGTAAATCAAAAAACTATTATATATTTGTAATACCTGTAGAAAAAGAATTAGATTTAAAAAAAGCGGCTAAAAGTGTTGGTGAAAAATCTATTGAAATGATAAAATCAAAGGATTTATTACCTCTAACTGGATATGTTCATGGTGGATGCTCACCAATCGGAACAAAAAAACAATTTATTACTACGATTGATATATCAGTTAAAGATCTTGAAACATTTATTTTTAGTGCTGGTAAAATAGGATATCAAGTAGAATTAAGTTTAGATGATCTTAAGAAGGTTATTAGAGTTCAGTTAGCCGATTTAGTATAAATAATTTAATTATAAGATTTATTTAAAATATAAATATAAAATATCATTATAGGGTATTAGAATTAATATAATAAGGATATATCATTAGCGTATTTAAAATACGTTAGTGATATATCCTTTTATTTTAGTGAAAAGCTTAATTAATTATTACCTATATTCTTTATTGAATCAAATAGCTTAGAGAAAAAATTACCTATTGCAGCAAATATTCCTTGGAAAAAGCTACTATCTTGAATATCTTTACCAGAGTTTTTTAGAACTTCTGAAATTTGATTACCTATATTCTTTAAAGTTTCCTTAACAGTACTATAATCTATATCCAAATCATTTATGTCAGTCATTAAAGCTTTTATTTGCTCTTTTTGCTCATCAGATATTTCTACTGTATAGTTATTTGTAATACTTTCAACTATCTTAGAAATTTCTTCACTATTTTTTGGAGCTTCCTTTATTATTTTTGTTTTTACATCATTAATAACTTTAGCGGCTTCATCATATCCAATTTCTTCTCCAAGAGCTGAAGTGGTTTCAATTTCTTCTTGAGCTGCTTTTTTGTTTTTTAATGATAATTCTTCACCTTTAGCACTTTCAAAACCTTTTAATATTCCAGATAATGCAGAAGTACCTGTGACTGGAAAAGGTGAGCCTGCTTTTACTTCAGCATTAGTTATCCCAGAAGTAACTAATGCATTTGATAACATAAGAGAAGTAACTTCAGTTAAATTATTAGATTGTACTTGTATTCCACCGTTATTAGTAATCTTAACATAAGAAGAAGAGTAGCAACCACCTTCATAATTTGATTTATCGTTAGGATCAAGACCTAACTGTTTGATTATATCATTATTAGTTATTCTATCTACACTAACTTCATTTTCTGAAACACCAAATTCTTTAAGCATTTGAACTTCTTGTGCATCTGTTAAGTCAATCCCAAAAGTAACTCTTTCTTTATTTTGAGCTTGTACAGTAAAACTAAATAAAGAAAAAGCAATAGTACATGATGTAATTAGCTTTAGTATATTCTTTTTCATAAAAATCTCCTTTTAAAATATAAAATACTTTACTTTAATATTATTAAAGTAAGTTAGAAAATAGAAGACCTTTAAGATTTATTTAAGAATTTACTAACAAAAAATTAAAATAAAAAGATATAGGATTATTACTTATGTATAAATATCCCATATCTTTTATAATATATTTAAAGAATATAAAGTAATTAAATTTAAAAGGCTCCAGAATCTCCGCCACCACCACCAGAGAAGCCTCCTCCAGATGAAAAATCATTAAAGCTATTGTTGCTAAAATCAAGCCCATTATTAAAATTAGAGTTACTATTATGATTATTATCTGCAATATTGTGTATTTCATTAAATAGAAATGCATTAGTAATATAATAACTATAAAAAGTATTATTAAAATTATTGTCATAAGAATAATTTTCTTTAGAATCAGTTAAATCCATTTCTAAATCATAATTACTTATTCCTAATGCAGAAGCATATATTATTGATTCTTTTATATTATTTATATCTTTATTATCTATTAATGATAATAGATATTTTTTATAAGCACACCATTGAAGATATTCATTATAAGCATCGTTACTTAATACTTCTTTATTTTTTATAATTATATAGTAATTATGGAGTTTTCCATTTAGTCTTATTTCATTTATAAAATCCCAGTAGGAATTATAAAAGTTTTTAGCTATATTTTTACTTTCATCAACTTTTATTTTTATAGAGTCAAATGAAAATTCGTTTTTATTATCTTCATAGGTTTTAAACCAATCCATTAAAACTTTTAAATGTGAATATTCACATTTGGAACTATCTTTTATTCTTTTAAACTTAACAGTAACAAGTTCATTTCCATTTGATAAAGTACTATCTAACTTATAAAATCCCTTATTTGCAAGATACATTAAAGTAGAAGGAACTATAGACCAGTCAATATTATTTT
>VSSQ01000019.1_pt1 | contig 19322 bp, 20 predicted proteins | sample 4763081 | NCBI WGS metagenome assembly VSSQ01 (sample SAMN12137344, study PRJNA551015) | bioreactor metagenome | isolation source: SDC9 anaerobic chlorinated ethene degrading culture | place: USA: Knoxville, Tennesee | collected 2015-01-01
AAGGCATGATAGCTAATTGATGTACCATTAACAAAATCAATATACCTTAAAGTTAGACTGGCATCATTTCGCACAACAATCGTACGATACAAACCACGACCATCCAATTTAGCACGATTAGAATTAGATTGCCCTTGAATTGTGATATTTTTACCATCTATCTCAATAGCATTACCAGAACTAGTATAAGTACTAGTTCCAAGTAAAATCCTATCATTATCCGTTGAGCCATTAACACTATCCTGAATATCATCATAGCTATTTCCTGCAACAGTATAATCAGCAGCAGAAACAACCGTCAAAGATAATAAAATCAATGCAAAAATCAACAACCCCCAGAATAAAAATTTCTTTTTAAAAAATTCCATAATTTTTCTCCCCATATTTTTTTATTAAAAAAGAGCATTTTTTAACTATTGGTTTTGAGGGAAACATGAAAAAATGAGCAAAACTAAAAGAACCTCTTTTTGCTCACTTAAACGAGAGAAAAACAAAACAAAATTACATTATAACAAAAAAAACTCATTTTTTAAAATTTTTTATATATTAAAATATTCAAACAATTATAAATTAATATCAACTATTAACAATTCCTTAATTAATACATACATAAAATATCCCCACATAGCTAACAAAAATGTATGTGAATACTCACTATATAATATTAATAAATAATGAATTATATAAATCTTTTAATATATAAAAGTTCTTATTTGAATTTCTTTATCTAAAATTCCATTTTATAACTGATAAAATACCAAACAAGAAAATTATTCATCATAAAAATATAAATAAAAGAATTTAAAAAAATAGAGAATAATGATTACCCCCTCAAATAAAAGAATTCCCCCCAAAATATTAAAAATAGCGGAAATATGAAAAAAGACATGAACATTAAGAAATTTTAAAAATAAATATAAAAATAAATATAAATAAATTATTTTAAATAGTATAAAATTTTACAAAAAAATTATTAATATCCTAAAATAGCTAATAATTATACTAATTTAATAAATCCAATAAAAAGCTAATAATTTCAATATAAAGTCAATAAATTCAAAAAAAATTAAGAATTTAAACTAAAATAGTTAATAATCTCCACCTAATTGTCTAAATTCATCTTCTTGATCTTTTATATTATTTAATTGTTTTGATTTAGTTGATTCCCATTGTTCAATAATATTAATATCACTACCAACAGTTCTACCTTTAAATTCATCAATTTTAACTAGTGTTGGTACTTTTACCATTAAGCCTAAAACTATAGCTTCACCAACATTTAAAGAAGGTAATTGTTTAATAAGGTCTTCACTAAGACTTTCACTTGCTGATTGAACATGCCTTTGGTCTTGAGGCTCAACAAGTCTAAGAATTATCATATTATTAGCTTGAGAAAGAGCATCTGGATCAACAGACTTAGGACTTTGGCTTACAAGACAAAGACCAAGGCCAAATTTTCTTCCTTCTCTTGCAACCCTACTAATCCAATATTTAGATGAAGGATTTCTGTTTTTTGGAGCTAAAATATGGGCTTCTTCCATAATGAAGAAAACAGGAAAATCAAGTGGTTTTTCATACATATTCCCTTCTTTGTTATGTAAAGATATTTTTCTGGATCTTAAAGCATTTCTTAATATATGACTAACAATAACTTCAGCTGCGGATTCATCAGCCTGACCTAAATTAATAACATTAGCTACACCTAATTTCAACTGAGATAAAACATTAGCCCCATTTATGTTTAATAAATTTTCATATTTAGTATTTAAATCCTCTATTTTATTAAGAACATCCATTATTTTAGATTTTTCAGAAGCATTAATCTCTTTTCCACGAAATGTTTCAGTGTTATACCATTTTTCAAGAACTCTTCTCATAATCTCAAGAAAATCTCTAGTATCAGATTCACCAGATTTAACAATGGCAGTTGCCTCTTTATAAGCTTCTCTAAAATATCTTTCCTGAATATATGCAGAACTTGGAATATTAGCTAATGTTTTTATCTCACTAAATGACATATAAATAGGATTAATAATAGGATCAATTGAATTAACAGCACCATTTTTAAATTCAGCACCTACATATTCCCCATGCATATCAAATATAAGAATACATCCATTATATTCTAGAATACCATCAATGAGAACAGATACAGTATTAGATTTTCCTGCACCAGTCATTGCAAGTATAGCTAAGTGCCTTGAAACCATATTATTTATATCTAATTTTACTTCAACATCTTCTTGACTAATCAAATTTCCAATTTTTAAACCATTATCAATCTTAAAAATATTTTTTAGAATTTCTTCATCAGCTATTTCAATCTTGGTTCCTGGAGGTGCGGGTGTTCTTGGAATTCTAAGATTATCTCCAATATCTCCAAGAATACGAATATTACCTCTAATATAATATTCGTCTCCTTCAATTTCTTTTATTTTTTCAATAGTGTCAGGATTATAGATATCTCCATTAAGCGATACATTACCTCTAATAAGAGATTCAATCATCCCCAAAACAACTTTTCCATCATATTTTAAAGATACATATTCCCCTACTTTAGGCATCTCTTTAGAAATAAAATTAACATCAATAAGAGAATTTTCACCAATACATCTACCAATAATCATATTAACACCGATTAAATCACGAATGAACTAAGCAATCAATTTACTTTTTAAATAAATATTATATAAATAATCAAAAAATATTAAAAATCAAATATTAACTATTAGATATTAAAAATCAAATATAAGATATTAAATATAAGATATTAAATATAAGATATTAAATATAAGATATTAAATATTAGATATTAAATATTAAGTATTAAATATTAAATATTAAATATTAAATATTAAAAAATATTAAATATTACTAATAATTTTCTTCTTTAAATGAATAAAACTAATTTTTTCTGATATTTTTTCCAATTTAAATTCTTCATAACCACATTTTTTATATAAATACAAATTCTTAGAACTTTTATAACCCGTAAACAAATTAAATTCAATATTAGAATATAAACTTAAATAATATCTTTCAATATATTTTAATAACTTTTTTCCTATACCCCTATCTTGAAAATCTGGATGAACAATGAGTTTTTTAATTAAAATAATATCATTTGATTTAGTAGCTCTTATAGATCCTATTATACCTTGACCATCATAATGAATTTTTAAAATAATCCCATTTCTAAATTCTTCTTTAATATTATTAATTGTCTGTTTTAAAGGTTCTATTGAATTATCATCATATAATTGTGCTTCACTAATATAAGATAATTTCTGTAAATCCAAAATTTCTTCTAAATCATCATATTTAGCTCTTTCAACAATCATTACAACACCCATTATCTCTTATTTTATTAAATAAACACTAAATCCTACTAATAAATACAATATAATTTATAATAATTATTATAATAATGACAATACTAATGACAATAATAATGACAATAATAATGATAATACTAATGACAATACTAATGACAATAACAATACTATAAAAATAATAATATTGATAATAATTTGAAATTAGAGCATTTCTCTACCCGATTTTTCATATATGCCAATAATCTTAGATAATTGTTCGATATCACTTCTTTTAATAACAACCTCATGATGAGCTTTTTTAAGGAGATATGGATAACCATCAGTACAATCCCTAGATATTATCCCAATGATTTCTTTAATTTTAGAATTAGTGGCTTTATAAGGCAATTCTATTTTTAAAATATTTTTATTTTCTTCCAATCTAACATAGAAGATTGTAAATACTAAGCTTTTAAAAAAATCATTTTTAACAGGAAATTCTCTTTTTGAATCATCTATATTTATATAAATAGGATTTTTACTTGAAGAAGTAGAATATCCTACATTTCTAGTATATTTATCAAAAATAGCCATATCTGGAATATTAGATTCTTTAAAATAATCATTAGCTATGGATGTTTTTGAAATAGCAATAATTTTATCTTTATATTTTAATAAATTAAATAATGATAAAAGTTTTTCAATATTTTCTAAATAGTTTTCAACAATCAATTGATTAGAATGGCTACTATTAATATAACTAACTCTATTTTTCAATTTATTAACTATTTTAGAAGAAAAAACCCCAATATCATGATTCTCAATACTTCCAAGTTCCTCATTAATTTTTTCTTCAGCTAAGTCTAAAATATCAAACCTAACATCTTGAGGAATATCTTTTCCAATAGGAGAAGGACGTATTAAATCACCTGAAAGAGAACCATCATATAAATAATAATCAATATTATGAGACTTAATTGTTTTTAAAGCGTTTTTTACCTCAAATAATCCCATATAGTTACGAATCCTATCTTTTGCAAAATTACTGTGAGGTATAGTGTTTATTTCTGAAGATTCAATTTTAGATAGTTTACTATTATATATTAAAGAAATTGAAGAAATAGCATAGAAATAAAAACTCAAAAACTTTTTTTCATGTTTACTCCCATCTCCAGCAGCTATAGTCAAACTATCATTAGATACAGGGATTTTTTCATCATTCCAAAAATCAGAAATATTATAATTAGAAATTTCATATTCCTTAATTTTATCATGAATTGTTCCTTTTTTCTTAATCGCTTCTGTATATAATGATTCTAACATTTAAATCAATTTAATTATTAATTATAGCTATAATCTAAATTTAGCTATTTCTTAATTTTTTATATTAAATACAAACAATAATAACTATTGCATGCTTAATAATGAAAATACAATTAATTGCACAAAAATAAAAACAATAAATGCTATAAAATAAAATTAATTATTAAATTTAAATAATTCACTAGATTTATTAAATTAACAACAAAAATTTTATTAAATTATTCACTAGCTTTTTTAATTCCAGATACAATTTCTTTTATCTTAGCTTCAACATCTAATGTTTCTTCAACTATGGTTCCAGTAACAACAATATCTGCTCCAGCTTTAGCTACAGTATATGCAGATTCACCATTACGAATTCCTCCACCAACAATAATTACCATATCATCAGTAGCTTTCTTACTATAAGCAACCATTTCCGGAGTTACATGTTCTTCTGCACCAGAACCTGCTTCAAGATAGAAAAATCTCATTCCAAGTGCTTCAGCAGCCATTGCATATGCAGCAGGAATTTTTGGTTTATTTCTAGGAACAAGTTTTGCATCACCTATCCAACCCACAGTGCCTCCAGGAGAAATAACCATATATCCCATAGGTATAGCTTCAATTCCAGACTTTTTTACCTGTGGAGCTCCAAGTGCTTGAGCTTCAATTATCCAATAAGGATTATTAGAATTTAAAAAACTCATAAAGAATATTGCATCAGCATATTTACTTACATTACTAGTATTCCCTGGGAAGATAATTATTGGAAGATCAATATTTTCTGATAAAGCTTTTGCAGTATTATCAACATCAGCTCCATCAACTGTAGAACCTCCAAGCATTATACCATCTGTTCCACCACGTATAGCTGCTTTAGCTATCTCAACAGCCCCTTCAGGACTTTGTTCATCAGGGTCTATTAGTGTTAAATGGACTTTACGAGTTTTTAATATATCTTTAATTTGATTTTCTACTATCCTATTCATATTAATCCCTATAACTTTTATTAAATGATAATTTTAATTTTTTATTAAATAAATTGATAAAAAAGAATATTCCAATATATTTATAAATTATTTTTGAATTTATATCTATTTATAAATTATTTTTGAATTTATAGCTATTTATAACTATTCACAACTATCTAAGAATATTTATAGCTATTTTTAAATATTAATTGCTATTTCTAAATATTGATTGCTATTTCTAAATATAAAATTTGGAACTAATTATATTTTAATGTTTTTATTATAATTATTAATCATTAGTTTAAATTTTTTCCTTAAATCAAAATAAAGATTGAAATAAAGATTAATCTAAAAAAAAATACTTCAAAATTATATATGGTTTTTTTGGTTTAAAAAATACTTACTAAATACTAAATTAGCTAATTCATAAGATAATTCAAAAAGTATGAAAAATATGAATGTTGAAAAACTTAAAAATCCAACATAAGGTATTGAAAATCCAGTGATTGATTGATAATAACCTAGTATAGCTAAAAGTAATATAGCTATTTTCATCGTAAATCTATAATCAAAGAAAAATTTGAAAAATTTACTTCTTTTATAAATAGTTTCATTATCATTACCAATTTCATCAATAAATGCAGAAAAGATACAAATTAATAAAGTAATTAAACTTAAATTAGCTAAAATACTACCATTAGGATTAAATATTCCCCAAATAATGTAGAGAGCTAAAAATACTAAAAGGGTTGCAATATGATGTATTCCATCAATTTTAAAAGATAATGCAGTACCAACTAAAATTCCAATAAATATATATGATGCATCCACATTGTTACTAGCTAATAAAGCTATAGTTATACCACAAATAACCCCTATAATAACCGCAATAATTTTGTTTGATTTTTCATCATATTCATCATCAGAAAACTTCATTAAAAATCCAGAAAGAGAATATAAAATTGCTAATATAATATAATTCAATACATAACTCCTTAATAACTAATTATTTTTTAAATATAATAATTTAAATTTTTTATTTACTCTCAAAAAAGTAAATCTTCTTTATTATTTTTAATAGATATTTTAAAAAAAGAAATAATAGAGATTTTTCATTTACTAATTTTCTTAATAAAAATTAATATTAACTGAAATAATAAATATCTTTTTTCATATTTTGTTTAACTACTCTAATAAAGATTACTTATAATTTGATAAAGATTTTATTTCACTTATTCAATTCTGTGAGAAATAGAAATTGAAATTACATAATAAGTTCATGCTAAGTTTTTAAAAATCTTAAATTAATTCAAAATAGTAAAAACCAATGAAATAGTGATTAAATATTGGAGACTCTGATTTAATATATATAATTTATATATATATAAATTTGAAAATTTATATTTATTTTAAATTTCAATATCTTAAATTTTATTTTGATTCAAATTTTTAAAAATAGACAAATATATTAATAATAATTTCCTTAAATATATTACTATTAATAACTTAATCCAAATTTTATTTTTAAAAGATATTAATTTATAAGGAAAAAGATTCCATGAACGAAAAAGAAACAATAAATGTTAAAGGAACAAATGTATCTTTTGTATCAAAAGCTGAAGAAGATTACATTTCACTAACAGATATTGCAAAATATAGAAATGATAAAAATCCTTCAGAAATAATTAGTTTGTGGCTTCGTACATATAGTACAATAGAATATTTAGGTTTATGGGAAAAATTAAATAATCCCAATTTTAAACCCCACATATATGAGGGGTTTAAAAATGAGTCAGCAAAACCTCATTTTTGGATGTCGTCCAAAAAATGGATAAAAGAAACAAATGCAATTGGTCTATTTTCAAAATCAGGGAGATATGGGGGTGGAACATATGCACATTCTGATATCGCATTTAAATTTGCGTCTTGGATTTCAGCAGAATTTGAATTATATCTTATCACAGAATTTAAACGCCTAAAAATTGAAGAACAAAAAAGATTATCATTAGAATGGAATTTACAAAGAACTTTATCAAAAATAAACTATCGTATCCATACCGATGCTATAAAAGATACAATTATTCCCAAAACAATTACTAATGACCAAATATCTTTTGTCTATGCAGATGAAGCAGATTTATTAAATGTAGCTCTATTTGGAATGACAGCCAAACAGTGGAGAATTTCTAATCCAAAAACAAAAGGCAATATACGAGATTATGCTACATTAGAACAATTAATTGTTCTTTCAAATATGGAAGGAATAAATGCTCTTTTAATAAGAGAAGAAATTCCTCAAAAAGAAAGATTAATAAGACTGAATAAAGTTGCAATAACACAGATGCATTCATTAATAGATAATAAGTTAATGAAAAAGTTAAAATAGTTATAACAATAATAGAAACTAAATTTTTATTTCTATTATTAAAACTAAAATTGGAAAGATATAATATAAAATTTTTATATTATTATTAGAATTAAAAATACAAATACAAAATGAATTTGTACTTTTAATTCAGATTATTCTTATTTAATCTTATCTAATGCAGCTGCATAGATTAAAGGGAAAATAATTGTAACATCTCCAACAACAGAAGCCAAATTTGATCCACATTTTGCTTTTGACCATGATTTAGCTTCTTCAAGTGGAGCACCACTTAAACTACCTGTTTCACTACGATCCATAGTAATTTGAATTGCTGCATCAACACCACCTTTTAAAAGATTAGAAGCGAGACAATAATGTTTAGGAAGACCTCCTCCAAGAAGTATAGCTCCAACTTCTTCTGATTCAAATACAATATCTGAAAGATCATTCATATCAGCTATAGCATCTAAAACAAGATTATTCTCCTGAGTAAACATCCATAATTGTAATCCAAACATACTATCAATTAAACCAGGAGCAAAAATTGGAATGTTATTTTCAGCAGCTATTTTAAGAATAGAATTTTCATCTTTAATTAAAAGACCTATTTCATATAATAAATCCTTAATTGAAATTATAGGTTTATAACATGAATTATTTGAGTTATTGGGATTTTTTTTAATAATAGATTTAGTTATTTGATCAAAAAGCTTGATTATTTCTTTTTCAAAAACTTCAAAATCATCAGATTTTGTGTAAACATCCCCAATTCGACCCATTCCAGCTTCATTAAGTTTTTCATCATCGAACCCATAATCACGATAATGAGAACCACCAAATGATTCTAAAAGATCATGAGTTATATTAGCACCACTTGTTATTAAAACATCTATTTGATTTCTTTTAATCATAGTAGCTATAATATTACGAAGACCTCCTGGAACAAGCGGTCCAGCTACACTTAAAAAAACTTTCATATCTTCAGAAGAAATCATATCAGCTAAAAGTTCACAAGCCCTACCAACTCTACCTGCACCTAAAACACCAGAGGAAGAAAATTCTTCAATAATATCGATAATCTTCATATCTTCATTAATATTCATTTGATTAACATTCATAATAAGCCTTTTTTCATCAATTTAAAAAAAAATAGTAATATTTAAAAAAATACTAATAGAAATATGTTAAAACCCATTAATAAAAATTACTTTTAAAAATATTTTTATTAAAAATAAAATTATATCCCTCCAAAAAAAATATTTTAATTTTTATTACTATTTTTAATAATAATTATAAAACTCAAACCAAAAAAAATATTATAAGAGTAATACTTTTATACGATGAAATAAATACTTATTAAAAGTTTCGCTTTTATAAGAATTATAATAACAATATTGTGAAAATTTCAATATTTCAATGAAACCAATAAAATGAATAAAGTGATATTAATAACATTAAAAATTGCTTTATTAACTAAAAATTATCAAAAGAGATAAAAAATTGACAAAATTGGGTATTATCGTTCATAATATCTATTTTTTTAAATTCAAAAAATAAAAATAAAATAGATATAATATAAAAAATGTGATATAAAATGCAAAAAGAAAATAATAATAATAATAATAATAATAATAACAAATTTAATTTTTTTAAATTCGAAAGAAAAGATATTGATTTTCCATTTTATAACAATAACCCAAAATTAAGTATTCAACATTGGATTATCTTATTAATTTCAGTTTTAATACCACTAATATTAATTTTTCTTCCACATACTGGATTAGAAAGAGCGGAAGGAATATTATACTTTCTAATTCCATTTTTAATATTTGGTATTGTAAGTAGCTGGAAATACGATTTAATATGTAAAAAATTACAAAGAAATGATTTAAAATTAATAATAAGCCTAATAATATTGGAATTTATTTTTTCAATAGCTATTGCATTAATTATAAAATACATATTTAATATTCATGCTCAGACTAATCCAGCTATTGGTGAATTAAGCTCATTATTATTCTGGATAGTTTTCCCATTTCAGATTTTTGGTGAAGAATTATTAAAAATAATACCATTCCTACTACTTTTAACAATTTTCTATAAAATTAGCAATAATAGAAAAATAAGCATTGTGATTTCAACAGCTTTAGTATTAATAATGTTTGGACTTATACATTTACCTGCCTACAAAAACATATTTTCAGTGCTACTTCTTCAAGGATTAGGATCAATATTTACAATGTTTGGATATTTAAAAACAAAAAACATATTCGTGTCCTATTTAATACATATAATATATGATACAATAACATTCATAATAGCATCAGTAGGAGCACACTAAAAATAAATACTAAAAATCCATATAAATCAAAAATCTATAGAAATCAAAAATCTATATAAATTTTAAAATTTTTTACATATTTCCATTTTTTGAAATAGTTTCAGGATTGTTAAAATATTCTTGTACATTATCATAAAAGTGACCAATTTGTCGCCCATATACAAAAATATGGTTAAAAGCTATTGCAACAGACATTTTATTATTAGAAACTTTTCCCCAAGTTATCAAAGGTTGAACTTGGTGAGGTTCTAAAATACAATTAGATAAAGTGTCAAAATCAACCCAAGGAATACAAGAAAAATTTCCAATTGGCTCAATATCCCTTTTAGTAATTTCAAGAGAAAATCCCTGTTTATTTCCATTTAAAATAGAATCGCGAAGATTAATTACTCGATCATGCCATTCTTTTAATGATTCTGATTTTTTAGGAGGAGAGACTCGCATTTCTTCAAATACAGATTCATCTTTATCCATTATAGGTACTATAGCATCTAATTTATCAAATTCAATAGCTTTACCATTTAAAATTCGTCTACGTAACTCTGGAACAGAATTTAAACCCGAAAGTAAACAACCAAGTGATAAAACGAAAAAAGACAAATTTTTCTCATTACAAAAATTCAAAACATTTTTCACATTAATCCTAGCAGAAATGGAACATCTAGAAGTAAAAAAATTTGAAAAAGGAGAATCTTTCAAATCAAAATCTAATTCTTTCATCATTATAAGACTCCAATATTTTAACAATAAATAATTTTTAAGTTTTAAAATATAAAATACATTTGAAACTTCTCTCATTATTAAAAATTAATTTATAAAATTATATCCTCTATAAATAATCCATATTTTTATATATAAATATTCTATATTTTTATATATAAATATCCTATATTTTTTATAATTAATTAATATTATTTATTGATAGTTTATATTATTTTATCCATATTTTATATATTTTTAAATGTTTATTATATATTTTTTAAATTTATTATTATATTGATATAACGAAATATTTAAATATATAATTTTATATATTATTTTCTATGTCAAATTGTAAAAATAATATTTGTCTTGAACAATATAAGAATTTAAATTTGGAGGAGTTAATAAATGAAATTCCCTCAGAGGATAATTTATATGAAATGGGTGAAATTATAAAAGCCATTTCTGACCCATTAAGATTAAAAATATTATATTTATTGAAAAATGGAGAATTATGTGCTTGTCACATTGATTCTGCATTGGATAAACCACAATCAACAATTTCCCATCATTTAAACATTCTAAAAAAAGCTAAGTTTTTAAACTGGAGAAAAGAAGGAAAGTGGACACATTATAGCTTAGCTGATGAAAAAATAATAGACCATATAGAAAAAATAATTAAAATAGGAGAATAAATGATATGGTCGATGAAATTAATATGGATTGTTGCTGTGAGTCCATAGAAGAAAAAGATGAAAAAAAGGATGTAAACTGTTTTTGTGAAAATATTAAAGAAGAAAATGAAAGTAGAGATTTTTGTTCTGAAACAATCGAAAAAGAAGAAAAAAATGGTTTTAATTGTTGCTGTGGCGATTATGAAGTAACAGATGATTCTAAATTAGAAAATCCTCAAAATTCTAAAAAATATATAGATTTAAAAACATTGAAGAAAATTAAAAACATGGCTGAAAGTTTAGACATGGACATTATAGGTTTTGGAAAGATATCTAAAGAAGAAATGAAAAAAAATGAAAAGTTGATATATCCAAATGCTATTGTTTTAACTATGAAAATTGGAGAAAAAATTATAAATGAACCTCCTAGTGAATTTGCACAAGATTTAAACAATTTGCTTTATGATAAATTTGGAAAAAGTTTATATATTATTTCTGATTACCTTAGAAAAAATGATTTTGCAACACAGGTTGCTCATCCTCATCAAAATTTATTAGACCTATCAAAATTAGCAGAAAACTCAGGAATTGGAATAGTAGGACGAAGCCATTTATTAATCACTCCAGAATCAGGACCCTCTCAGAAAATAGGAGCAATACTAACATCGATCGAAAATCTAACATTTTCAAAAGAAAATACTCATAAATGGATTAATGATTATTGTAAAAGATGCGGTAAATGCATTAAAGCCTGTCCCGAAGATGCACTAAAAAAAGATTACATGGATGAAAACAGGGCAGAATTTATTGAATCAAAATGTTTAGGATGTAATCAAGGATGTACTTACTGTATTGAAGAATGTCCTTTTTATAAAGATGAATATAATTATTTAAAAGAAAAACATGATAAACTAGAATCTAAACTAAAGGAAAAAGGAAAAATATGAAAGATAAAGTTTCAGTTGCGGCATGTAGTGGAATGAGTAATTTTGGATTAATTTGTAGAGCCGTTGCTTCTGATTTATCAGAATCTGAAGAAGATATAGTTTCTATTTGTATAACTTCTACAGCTGCCGATGATAAAACAACAGATTTAATAAAAAAGTATCCAATTATTGCATTAAATGGTTGTTCTAATGAATGTGTTAATAAAATATTAAAAAAGAAAGACATTAATGTTGATAAAAGCATCAATGCAATGAAATTTGCAAAAGAAAATAATCTAAATGCTGGAGAAGTAGCAAGACTAGGTGAAGAAGGAGAAAAAACAACAAAAGAATTAAAAAAACACATTTTAAAAAAAATAAAAGAATAATATTTAATATTTAAAAAAATAAATGAATAATAGTTGATTTTTAAAAAAATAGAGTAATAATATTTAATATTTAAAAAAATAAAGGAATAAAATTTAACATTTAAAAAAATAAAGAGATATAATTTAATATTTAAAAAAAAATATTATATATTGAAAACATTGGATATTAGGAATATTTGATATTTATGGATTCTTCTAAAGACAATATTTTATTTATATGTAAAAATAATTCTTCAAGATCACAGATGGCAGAAGCTATTTTAAATTCAATATATGGAGAAAAATATAATGTATTTAGTGGTGGATTAGAACCAACAAAAGTGAATAAATATGCAATTAAATCTTTAAAAGAAATTAATATTGATATTACTGAAAATTATTCAAAAAATTTAGATATTTTCAAAAATAAAGAATTCAAATATGTTATTACTCTTTGTGATGATGGAAAATGCCCTTATTTTCCTAATGCAGAAAAAAATATCCATAAATCTTTTAAAGACCCAAATAGAATTGAAGGTAATGAAGAAGATATTTTCAATGAATTCAGAAAATGTAGAAATGAAATAAAAAAGTGGATTATTGATATGATAGAAAATGGTGTGATTTAAAATGTTAAAAGTTGTTATTTTAACTGATGGAACTTATGGAGATAGAGCATATGATACTATAAAAGAAAAATTTGATACAGAATTTATACAATTAGAAGCACCAAGCGGTATGTTCCTAGACGATGATATTGAAATACCTGATAATGCTATTAATAAAATAAATAAAGCCAACATCATCATTTCATATATTTCCCATCCAGATTTAGCATTAGATATAGTATATAGATTTGCTGATAAAGTAGATTGGATAATAATAGCTTCTTGGAAAGGAAATGGTCTTAAAAATCAATTTGAATCGAAAAATAATGTTTCATGTCCTTACATAATGTGCGAACTTGAAGAAAATGGGAATTCTACTTATGATGAATTTGTAAGTAAAATAGGATGCCCTAAGGTAGATTTAATTATTGAAGATGAAAAAATTAAAGATGTGAAAGTTCTTAGATCCTCACCTTGTGGCTCTACTTCATTTGTTGCAGAATATATTAAAGAAAAATACAAAAATAAAATACCTGATGAAGAAAATCTTCCAAGAGAAGCAGGACTTAGAATTCAACACTACCCTTGTAGAGCAGGAAAAATGAGATTATTTACTGATGAAGAATGTAAAAAACAAAAAGCATCAGGATTTCATCAAGAAGCATTTGAAAATGCAATTTTAAGTAAAAAATGATACATATATTAAAACTATTTTAATCTATTAAATCATTCTAATTTTAATATTATAAATTTAATTTTTCAAATTGAATTATAAATAATAGAAAAAAGATTGAAATGTAATATAAGTAAAAATATCCAATCAAATAATAAATATCAATAATTAGCTTATTTAACTCAATATTATTAATTTATAAAATAAAAAAATCCTAAAATAATATTTATAATAGATTAAAAATAGAAAATAATAAAATTTAAATAAAAATATTCTAATATTATCAATATGAATAAAGAATCATATCCATTTAGTGAAAAATTATTATTTGTTTATTCTACTATTATGGCAATTGGGGCAATAATATCATTTTATTTAACCAATAATTATTATTTATCCCTATATTTTTTAACAATAAGTTTTATTATTCTTTTAATTATACAATTATATTTAAATAAAATTATTCCTATTCTTTATAAGATAATACTGTTTTTATTTGGAGTCTTATTATTATTAACAAATATTTACTTTCAAATTTCATTAACAAGTTTTTTAATAATATTCATAATGATATTTGGAATTTTAAATTTAATTGAAGACTATTTTAATAAGAATATAGATAATTCAGTACGATTTAAAAATTGGAAAAATAACTTTTTTAGCTATTACAATAATAGGAGGACTTTTGCTAGTATTTTTACTATTTATATTCTTAATATACTTATATAGTAACTTATAAATTAAAAAAATAGTTTAAGCAAAATTATATTAATTAAAAAATAATGAAAATAATTATACTAAAAAGTTAAAAAATTATAATAAAAAGTTAAAAAATAAAAAAGTAATATATAAAGATTTTAAATCTTTATAATAAAACTATTTTTACGAGGAAAACCATTTATAGAATCTTTTATATTATTAGATTCAGTTACATGACTTCCATTGGTTCTTATATTTTTTTCAACCATAGACAATTTAGTAGGAATGCTTATTTTTCCTCCACTAAATGTATTGTTGTCTTTTTCAAACATTTTAAGAGCAGTTTCTGTATCCACTCCAAAATATCCATCTATTTCTCCCTTGTAGTATTTATTTGCCTTAAGCCAATTCTGAAGATCAATAACCTCTTGACCATAGCTACCTTTTTCTAAATGACCTAAACTAGCTATAGAATTATTTTCCTTAGCCTCTTTTACAATATCAATTGCAGACACAGAGACTAATGAATAAGCTATAAAAAAAATAAATACTAAAGAAAATATTTTTTCCCTAATATTAACGCCTCCATTTAGAACGGGAAAAAATGTGAAAAAATAAACACAAAAAACATTCTAAACAGTCTATTATTAGATTACAATAATATATAAATCTTTTTATTTTTCTATTTATGCCCAAATAGATTAATTTCAAAATTAAATAGATAATCTCTAATAAAAGAACATAGCATAATATATTTTATATTTATAATTAGTTAATTATTATATAAAAAATTAATTTTAAACTCAAATATTCTTTTTATATAATTAATAATCCAAAAAACAAAAAAATAACAAAAAATTTATTTAAAAAAAAAAATTAAAAGTTAGTATTAAAATGAATATTATTCTACTAATTTAGCAAATCCTAGATTCCTTTTAGTATCAGTAATCTTTATTTTAACTTCTTGGCCTTTCTTAGCACCAGGAACAAAAAGAATATAACCCTCTATTTTAGCTATTCCATCACCAGATTTACCAGTGTCCTCAATTTTAACATCATACTCCTCACCTACATTCACTGGAGCATTATTATAATTATTATTATGGCTATCCCGATTATTTCTGTAATTTTTATTGCCTCTATTGTTACTGTTATTTCTCTCAAACATTATTAAACCTCTTACATACATTTAAATATTATATCTTTAGCAAATAATTAGTTAATAAAAAAAGATTTTTTAAAATATCTCATTTAAAAAAAAATCAGTACAAAAGAATACTAAAATATTTTAGCATAATTAGATAATGTTTATTTTAAAAAAAAATAATAATCCATCAAAGAATATTGTTCTAACAATTGCATTATTAAATATGTTTTTCAAAGTATATATAATAACCTATTTCAAACCAAATTATTATTTAAATTGAAATAAATTAATTCTTAATTAAATAAAAAATTTCAAAGATAAAAAAACGCATTTAGTTAAATATTTTCTTTATTATTAATGAAAAAAATTAAAATTCATTATTAAAGATTAAGAAATTGCTTATTAAATAATTAGATCTATAAAATAAATTAAAAATTAATTTCAATATTTTAAATATATTATCTTTTATAAATTGATTATATTAAAATTTTTTATATCCTATTATAACTAACAATAATATTACTACAATAACAATCAAATATTTAATAAAATCATTGTTATAAATTTTTTTAGCTTCTTTGTTTATATTTAATTCATAACTATTATGATTCTGAGCTTCTGCAGAATCAGATCCTACAAGATTTGAATCAGTATTATTAAATCCCTCATTAACCCCATTTAAATAATTTTGAGCAATAAAGTTAGCAAGATCATTTATAGGTTTAAAAATAGAATTATTTGTTTGATCGATATTTTCTTGATTTGGATTATTATTTTGGTTTGTGTTTTCTTGAGGATTATTAGTACTATTAGTTTGATTTAATACATCTTGAATAGTTTTAATCCAAGATTTTGGAAAATTAGTGAAGTTGTTTGTGAAAAATCGTTCTTCCCAATTAGGATTATCAGTACCCCAATCATTATTTTCAAAATTAATAAGATTTAATGGAGAATATGCCACATAAATAGCATCACCCATGTAAATATCTGTTCCATGAACTCCAGAGTTGTTAGCTATAATATTATTGTTAAATATCACTTTTAATGGTATTGCATCAAGTTTTTGAACAATATAAATTAAACCACCAAATTCAGCAGAATTATTAATAAATACGGAATCTTTGACAATTGTTTTAGCTGATGTGAAAATTGCTCCTCCATATGTTCCAGCATTGTTATTAGTAAAACTTGAATTTTGTATAGTTGAATTACTTGTCCAAATATATAGTGCACCGCCCCATTCATCAGCATAATTATTATCAAATGAACAATTATATATATTTGTACTAGTATATATTCCGCCCCTAATAGCTCCACCATCACGTTTTGCATGGTTGTTGATAAAAATAGAGTTATATATATCAGTACTTCCACGGTATGTTGTTATAGCTCCACCATCATGGTCTGCATAATTTCCGATAAACAATGAATTATTAACAAATAGATATCCAGATATTTCTTCTGTACCATAATTATCTATTGCACCACCATTTATAGAAGCAGTATTATTTATAAAGACACAATTATCAACAAATAACTTTCCAGTTTCACTATGTATAGCTCCACCATGCTCATTGCTTCTACCATTGATAAATGTGATGTTAATAAGATGCACATAAGCTTTATCAGAATTTATTATAAAAATATTATTAGAATAATTTCCATCCAATATTATTTCTTCCCTACTACCATTTCCTATAATGGTTATATTTTTATTAATAATAATACCAGATTCTAAATAGATTCCTGGTTGTAAATATATTACATTATTAATACTAGAATTATCAATAGCTTTTTGAATAGAACTATTATTAGATATTGAAGTATAATTATTTAAATTTGCATTATTTAAATTTGAAGATACCATATCCGAAGAATTATTTTCCTCCGCAAATACACCAGAAAAAGAGAAAAATATAAAAGAAGTAATAAAAATCATTAAAATAATATTTTTTTTGTAATTTAACATTTTAACCCTTATAAATTTTATATTCTAAATATAAACAATTATAAAAAGATTTATTATTTTTTTAGGGATAATAAACCCCCTATAACATTATTTAATAAATATAACATATATGTATAGTTATACAATCTGTAGCTATTAATAGATATTTATCTAATCAATATATATAGTTTTACATATCGATTATTTTGATTTATAACATATCCCATAAAATATAAGTTATTTTTTAGAGTTTATCATAGTATATTTTTGATGATTTTTTTATTATAAAGTAAAAAATAAACTATTTTAATCATAGAAACAAAAAAAAGATTTTTAGTTATTTTTACTTTGTAATGTTTTCACATCAATTAATATAAGAATATTTTTTTTAAAGAAAATTAAATTAAAAAAATGAATATACCCTCATATTACAAAAAAATTAAATTAATAAATATATAATAATAAACAAAAACAATATATGGACATAATATTCTTATCATATCTTTATATTATTATATAATTATTTTTAAGACATTTAAAGGTTTAAATTAGAAAAATTTTATATATTAAAAGAGGTTAATAATAATTAACAGTAAAATTAATATTATAATCATATGAATTAAAAGGAGGTGAAAATTTATGGCAAATGCAATTCTTGCAGCAATATTATCCTTTTTTATCCCAGGTTTAGGTCAATTATATGGAGGCCAAGGAATAACAAAGAGCATCATATTCTTTATTATAGCAGTAATCCTAGGAATACTAACAACAACAGTATTCTCATTTATAGGAATAATATCACTTATATATGCAATATATGCTGCATATGACGCATACAAATACATAGATTAAAAAATTATATATTTTTATTTTTTATTTTATTTTTCATTTTTTATTTAGTTATTCCCCAAAATTTGTTATTAAATAATCCAAACTATTTTTAAAAAATATTAATAAAAAATCAAGTTATAATGTAATTTTATACCTTATTTCTTTAAATGATGGAGCACAACATGGTTTAATACTATGATAAGAGAGAGAATAGCTTTTAAAATTATTAAAAAGTATTTTTAAGTCAGCCAAGACATTTTCTAATTTTTCTTCATCATATATCCTAATTGTTGCTAAAAACCTTGGATCCCCGGATAAAATAGGTTTTATATGATTATTTTCCAAAATTCTAATTATTTCAGCGTTTATATTCATTTAAATCATCATATATATAATTATAATCGATTTTAATTCAATAATATATTCTAATTATAATCGATTTTAATT
>VSSQ01000649.1_pt1 | contig 19316 bp, 21 predicted proteins | sample 4763081 | NCBI WGS metagenome assembly VSSQ01 (sample SAMN12137344, study PRJNA551015) | bioreactor metagenome | isolation source: SDC9 anaerobic chlorinated ethene degrading culture | place: USA: Knoxville, Tennesee | collected 2015-01-01
TGGTTCCGGGCGCGCGACACCCGTCCGGTGCACTACGAGGGCGTGCACTGGGACCCCCGCTACCCGCAGACCTCCGACGTGGTCAGCCAGATGTACACCCCGGCCGTCGAGATCGAACAATATCTCGCGATACATCGTGATAAGCCCTTCATGTTGTGCGAGTACGCGCACTCGATGGGCAACTCCTTCGGTGCGGTCGAGCGGTATCTGGACCTGGCCGACCGGGAGCCGTTGTTCCAGGGCGGTTTCATCTGGGACTGGGTGGATCAGGGCCTCCTGACAAAAGATGAAAACGGTAATGCTTATTTTGCATACGGGGGCGATTTCAAATCAAAGCATTACCATCACGACGAAAATTTCTGTATGAATGGTGTAATCTGGCCTGATCGTCGTCCCAACCCGCAACTCTACGAAGTGAAAAAGGTATATCAGAATATTCAAATCAAAGCTGTAGATTTATCAAAAGGCATCATTTCGCTCACCAACGAGTTTTGTTTCACCAATCTGAACCAGTTTCAGTTTAGCTGGAATTTGATCAAGAATGGGAAAAAGATACATGAGGGTAAATTCACAACAGACATAGCTCCGCTATCTTCCAAAGAAATCAGGTTGAATATCCCGCAAATAACGATACAGGAAGGAGAAGAGTATTTCCTGAACATTTATGCTTTTACAACTAAAGGCACCGATTTAGTCCCTCAGGGTCACAATGTGGCTTATGAACAACTGGCATTCAGCAACAACCAGTATTTCAATGCAATAGTCCCGGAAATATCAGGTACGAAACCACAATTAACGAAAAAAAATAACATCCTTGAAATTCAGGCAGGCGATGTCACAGCTGTTTTTAACACCGATCTGAATCCCAACGAATCATACAAAACGGGGCTTCAGCAATATGCCAAAAACGGAAAGCAAGTGCTGGAAGAATCGCTGCAACCCAACTTCTGGCGGGCGCCCATCGACAATGATTTTGGCGCTCAGGTACAACGTAAACTCAGTGTATGGCGCTCCGCAGGATACAACCGCCTGTTGAAAAATGTGGAAATAAAGGAAGGCAACAATTCTGTCACCGTAATTTTTAATTACCGACTTCCCGATGTGGGAGCTGATTATGTACAAAGTTACAAGGTTCGTGCTGATGGCTCCATCCTTTCAGACATAGTTTACACAACAGAGAACAAAGATTTAACGGAGATCCCTCGTTTCGGCTCCGTCATAACCCTTCCCGTTTCATTCGATAATTACATGTATTATGGTCGCGGTCCTGTTGAAAATTATGTGGACAGAAATGATGCTGCCATGCTGGGAATTTATGAAAGCAAGGTAAAAGACCAGTATGTACCCTACCTCCGCCCGCAGGAAAACGGGAATAAAACCGATATCAGGTGGCTGACTTTAACCGATGGTGATGGTTTCGGACTACGAGTGGAAGCGCCGCAGCCCATGGGGGTAACTGCTTTGCACAATGCTTCCGAGGATTTTGATCCCGGCATGACAAAAAAACACATGCACATCAATGATATATATCCCAAAAATGAAGTAGTGCTCAGTCTTGACCTATTCCAGCGGGGACTGGGTGGCACCAATTCCTGGGGGCGCTTACCATTGGATGAATACAGATATGCAAATAAAACATACCGTTTCAGTTATCAGTTATCAATTATTCAAAAATGACATACAGCAATATTTTCGTCTAAAATTAAATCAGCAGGAAGGCTGGCTTCAATTATTTTAGATTTGGGGCAAAGAATTTTTGTCAAAATCTTGAAAAATTAAAAAAAACTATTACCTTTGCACCCGCTATAACGCCCAGATGGCGGAATTGGTAGACGCGCTGGTCTCAAACACCAGTGGATTCACTTCCATGCCGGTTCGATCCCGGCTCTGGGTACAATTCAAAAAACGCTAAAACATTTATTAATAATGCTTTAGCGTTTTTTCTTTTACTATCCATGTCCGCAATCTCAGCTATATCTTCAATAACGGATTTAGAATTTGAATTCCACGGAAAGATAACCTGACTGATTATTTACTTTGCCTTCGTCTGGATATGAATAAATATTTAACAATCCCATATCCCAGCCGAGGCCGACAATAAAATGCCCGAAATCAACACCGATGCCTAAACCAAGACCGGCATCAAAACGTTTGACATCTCCGTATCTTCCAAAAGAGTCATCACTTATACTTTCACCTGCTTCTTCGTATTTTGTTTTTCCTCCAATTCCATAAGCAGCATAAGGCCCGGCTTGAAATACAATGCGGGTTGCCGGAGACACTGCTGTTTTGTATGCAAAATAAACCGGAAGTTGCAGGTAGTTTAAACCAACAAACGAATTGCCTTCGCTCATATTAGCCCCTTTTGTTATAAAAGAGAGTCCTGATTGAATAGACATATTGGATTTAAACTCGTAATCGGCAGTTATACCGACATTGAAACCTACTCTGGCTTTTGCGCCTTCCACACCGCCGCCAAAATCAGACATTCCCAATCCGCCTTTAATCCCGAAAGATGTAGTTTGCGCAGTTGTCATTGCTGTAGTTGACAGCATAGCGACAAGAAATAATACTTTAAATTTTTTCATCTTGTTTTATCAAATAAAAAAACTTGGGCTAAATAAATTTACAAATAAATCAATCTTAAAGATTCTTTATTGATGTTTATCGAAAAGTACTACACTATTCTACTTTTTCTACAAATTTACCGATATGCCCCGATAAAGTAAAATATTTTAATACAATTTAAACAACACACATTACATATAAAGACGAAAAGACGTTGCATTATTCTTTATTTTTAAATTTAAACCCCGTACTGCATTCGACAACTAGGATGCGGCACGGGGCTATCAATATAACTGAATTGAATTATTACATCTGGCTTACTCTAATTAATTCTTCTCATAGTCGGCGTAAATTTGAAAGTAAAGTCAATCGACTGCGTTCCCGAATAAACTTTTAATCCGGTTTTTTCGAAAAAGCCTTGTTCCATCGCAGTGATGATTTCGGATACCGGAATCTCGAATGTACTTACAGCAAATTTATCATCCCCGGTGGTATCGTTTTCCTTCATATCGATTTTAACCATAATTTTGTCATCCCCTTTCAGGAAGGGCCATTCCTTTTCAGTTTGGGTATTCACCGGGAAAATATGGTTTGCCTTTTCATCGAACGATTGATAATTGCTGGCTGAACGGGAGAAATGAGTGTGAGCAGCATCTTCACCGAGGCTTGCAGGCCAGCTTTTAACGTTGCCGTAAATTTCGGCATTGCCTCCTGCATCCGATATATTGAGTTTCATGCCTGCCATAAGGGTTTTTACATCGTATACCACATTATCGGTACGCGGTATGGCAGTAACGATGGGGTAACGTGCAGCAAATACGATTTTACCGATTTTATTGTCGTTGATATAACGAAGCTTGTACGAGATAGGTGCTCCCGGGGATGTTCTCGAGAAATTTCCACCTTCGGTGATATATTTCTTGAAATCTTCGAATCCGTTAATCGTCGCACTGGCATCAGCTCCGCTTCCACCCAGGACATACACTTTCATGGTCGATTTAGATTGCAACGAATTAAAATCAGCGGAAACAGAACCTTTCACGTTAGCATACGAAGCATTGAGGAATGTGCGTACTTCCGTTTCAGTAAGTTCGGATTCGATTGTAAACAAAGCCATACGGCCAAAAGTAACGGTCGACACATACATGGGCATAAATGAACCAAAAAGACTGCGATCCACATCGGCATCAAACAAATCGGACGGTTGATTGGGCAAATCCATATCGAGTGTGTAATAGCTTTGGATGAACTTGGCAACCAACCTGGTTTTTACTTTCTTGTTCGAGAAGTCGAAACCACTTTTTATATTTACACCGCCACCTTTGTAACTTGCACGCAGTGCCATGTCGAGTTGTTGTTCGGAATTAGCCTGTTCGATCGTAAAGCTAAGATTAGCGTAAGGCACATCGTAATCCTGTTTCATAAGGGAATTTACAGCTTCGCGAATGGTTGAAAGTTTGGGGTCGTTCACCTCGATAGAAGTGTTTGCACCACCAAGCAGGGAGGTAGAAATAGTAATCGGTTTACGTTTGGCTGCAATCAGAGTGTAAGTCCCATCCAGAATCGATTCGCCTTTTATCAGTGCACCGGGATAGATTACATCTGTCTGTGGATTCAGAACCATTTGTTCATCGTATCCGGCTGCAGCCTGGTAGTAATCGATGTGATAATAATACTCTTCTGTGGTGTCTTTTTCGCTGCTTTCAACTACAGGGTCGCTAATTGCCGGCATCTCAGCTTCAATTGATTTCATAGCTTTAAAGTGCTCATTGAGAGAAGTTGAAAACTGTTCTTCTGGTTCCTGTACTGGTTCATCACAGGCTGTGAACGTGAAAGAAAAGCATGCAGCTGTAAATAAGGCGATGGCTGATCGCATTGATTTTTTTGTAATTTTGGGAAAATTCATAATGGATATTTTTGATGATTGTTTGTATTCACGCTAGTTAGAATGAATTATCCACAAAATTAAAAGGAAAGAGGCATTTTATTTTCAGGAAAAACCCTGAAAAACGCATAGGAGAAACCCTGAAATTAACACAAGGGGGAACCCTTAGAATACAACAAAAATCAAATTTCAACCAATTTATTTTTAATGGCGTAAACTACCAGGTTGATGGTATTGCGGGTTTTGGTCTTACGGAGTAAAGAAGCGCGGTGTGCTTCGATGGTTTTTACACTCAGAAAAATTTTACCGGCTATTTCCGAAACCGATAAACCGGTACATAAAAGATTTAACACTTCCTTTTCACGTAAGGTAAGCGTAATTTCTTTTTCATTTTGAGCTATTTCTGATGTTTTTTTTGTGTTGATGAGCATTTGGCGAAGTATTTCAGTTGAAAAATAGCTTTCGCCCTCCATAATAATATTTATAGCACGTTCAAACTCCTTCTTTCCGGCTGTTTTCAGCACGAAACCCATTGCGCCGGCATAGATTATTTCAGCATAATTAGCTTTCTCATTAAGCATGGTAAGTACCAAAAACTTAAGCGAAGGTTTTATGGATAATCCTTTTTTGATTGCTTCAAGTCCATTCATGACTGGCATTTCAATATCCATAATCACAAGATCCGGGACATGTATCTCCAGCAGATCGAGAAAAGCCTGTCCATGTTCGGCTTCAGCTATTACCTCACCTAATCCTTCGTTCTCAATAAGCAGTTTTATCCCTTCACGAAACAGGGGATGGTCGTCTACAACAATAATTTTATTCATTTATAATCTACTGACACACAATAAAAATCAGCATAAAATTCGGGAGAGTTACCAGCTTTACAACGATGTATGCTGAAACAAAACCCAAACCTGATGCTGTGACACAAAGATACAATAATACTTCCAGATTTAGCCTGTCTGTCATCATTTCAGGAATAAAAAACATCAGGCCTGCTAACACAAACCTGATGAATTAATTTAAAAAAGGTCGTCAATTACAACTTTGCATGTGTTCCGTCACAGAACGGTGCATTTTTCGATTGCTTACACCCACACAGCGCTACCTTTTTCTTTTCTGTCAACTCGAATTTTTTGGGTACAAAACCAAGTGTTTTGTGGGTTTTCAAATCACAAAACGGATCATTGGCACTTTGTCCGCATGCACACCAAAGGTGCGATCCTGCCTCCAGGTCCAGGATATAAGGACCTTTTTGTTTAACTTTTTGTTCAGCCATAATACTAAATTTATTTTTGTTTAAAACATGAATAGTAAATAATATATATACATCTTTTCAGCAAGTTTACCAACTCAAGATTAACCCCACAAATATAGGTTTTTAATTTATAAAACGACATTTTATTGTATACGAAATATTTACACACACAGCATTACAGGTTTTATAAACAGAATGCTTACTTTTGAATTTTCAACTTCATTAGTAGGATTTTCACTTTTTCTTTGTCTAAACAAACATAAGACAAAAAAATGACCGAAAAAGAAATCATTCATAGCATAAGAAACGGCGATATACAGGCATTCAGACTGTTGGTAGAGCAACATCAGCAGATGGTATTCCGTACGGTATCAGGATTTGTGCATATAAAAGAAGACGCAGAAGATATTACACAAGAGGTTTTTATCAATGCTTATCAATCGTTGCATTATTATCAGGAAAAAGCAGCATTCTCGACCTGGTTGTACCGCATTGCAATAAACACCAGTTTAAACTACATTCAAAAGAACCGGTTCCGGAAACTACTCGATTATGCAGAAGAAAAGATGCATACTTTATTCGACCAGCGTGACAACAACATAAATCCCGAAGAACAAATTATTGAGACCGAGACAGATTCGCTGATTCGAAGGGCAATTGATCAACTTTCTGAGAAGCAACGCACAGCTTTTATCTTAAGCAAATACAACGATCTGTCTCAAAAAAAAATTGCCGAAATCATGCAACTTTCAGAAGGAGCTGTAGAACAGCATCTGCAAAGAGCCAAAATAAAACTTCAGAAAAAATTATCAGGTTTAGTAGGAAAATAAACAAAAGCATGTCTAATCATATAACAATACAATCAACAATGAAAACCGAAGATTATATAGATCAATTTATTGAAAAAGAAAAACAGCTTGAGCCAAATCCTTATCTGGCAACCAGAGTCATGTTGTCAATCGGGAAAAAAGATATTATTCAAAAAAAACCTGTATGGCATACCATAATTGCTGCTGCAAGCATAAGTTTGGTAATCTTTACCGGACTCCAAATCAGCAACTTATACAATCCGGCATCTTCTCAGGAGAAAGGACTAGTAATCAACGACAGTCACATTGAAAGCTTACATTATTATCAAACTGAATCTCATGAATAAAATCAGCATATTATATTGGATTATTGCTCTGTTGCTGATATTGAACCTCAGCACAATCGGAGGACTTATTTATCATCACTATCAGGGGAAGGAAAATGAACCTGTACTGATATTGGATGTGCAAGATGACAGCCGGTTAACAGGTAGATATTTCAGACAAGTTCTTGGTTTTGATGACGATCAGATGAAAGCTTTCAGGAGAGCTAACCGCAATTTTCAACCGGTTGCCAATCAAATTATTTTCACAATCGACTCATTAAAACAAGAACAATTCAATGAATTGAAAAAGGAATCATCCGATTCAGTCAGACTATTCGAGCTTGCTGAAAAAATCGGGACACAGCACACAGCATTGAAAAATGTCACCAACCGGTTTTATCTGGAGATTAAAAAAGTATGCAATGAGAAACAGTGCAATCAGTTAGAAGAAGTGTTTCATCCATTATTTAAAAATACCATTCCGGCAAGAAAACATCGAAACAAGAACATCAATTTAAATCAGCATTATTAATATTCAATTATTTAAAATTTTAAGGTATGAAAACAAAAGTATTATTTATCTCAGCAGCTTTGGTAGTATTGTCAGCAGGTCTATTGGCACAGGGGAACAATCCCAAAAATCAGACTAATGACTCCAATCGTGGTGCATACTACGTTGACGCCGACAACAATGGAAAATGCGACAACTTTGAGAAAGGTAATGGTGGCAACAATCCTAAAGGAGACGGGGTTCGCTTGAAGGATGGTAGCGGACGGGAAAACGGGAAAGGAAACAGAATGCGGAATGGTCAGAAACTGAGAAATGGCAAGGGATACGGAAATGGCTCCGGAAGGTATATCGATGCCAACAAAAACGGAATTTGCGACAGAAGAGAATAATGACAACAGTATGTCTTACAAACGAAAGATTCAAGCATTTGGAAATATATTGTATTTCTCTGTTTGAATCTTTCGTTTTTTGTTTTTATAATGTTTGGAATAGACGCTCACAATGATATACCCGTACTTTTTTCAAAGAGCAGAACCTCTCGTATCTTTCAGATATTCACTAGTTCTAATTATTTTTTGTTAGCTTTGCGGCTCAGAACTTTTTATCATGTTTCTTATAAAACCTGATTTCTTTTTTATTATTACTGATTTTTGATTAATCCGGTTATATCAGACAGAACTGAAGCTGAAGTTTTATAAAATTCAGACACATACTTTTTCATCAGAAAACTATATATACATCTAAAACAAAGCAAATTAAACGTGAACAAATTTTTTACTTCATAAAAAAATAAAATAATTTCAAATATTTTTCCCCTGTTTTAAATCCAAAACATTGTTTCATTCCGTCTAATTAGAAAAACATTGTCAAATTTAAAAAATCAAATTATGAAACGATTCATTTTTATGCTGGTGAGCATTGTGTTGATTTCAACAACAAGTTACATAAAAGCTCAGAACAAACAGGACAGTACGACTCAAAAAGCTCCTAAAACAGAATTAACACAAGCCGAGAAAGACTCTATCCTGTTTGCAAGACTCAGTCCGGAACAATTAATGGAAATAAAGAGACAGGAATTAGAATTGGAGTCTCAGAAAATTGAAGCCAACAGTAGAGAAGACATGCCCTTGAACGGTCTTGGAATTGTAATGATCGTGATGTTACCTTTCCTTTTTGTCATTACTATTGTGACTATTAATGTCAGACGTAAAAACGCTGAGTCAAAAAGGAAATATGAACTTTACATGAAATCACTGGAAATGGGTCAGACTATTCCCGAACATTTTTTTGATGAACCACAAGCCGGTAAAGCCAGCAACCTCAAAAGAGGAATAATTTCTCTGATGGTTGGTATTGCATTTGGATTGTATGTAATCATTGAAAAGAACACCGATTTACCATTCCTGATGGCAGCTTTAATACCGGGGTTCGTAGGTTTGGGCTATCTCCTGGTTCATTTTATTGAGAAACCAAAGAATCAGCATCCAGCAGAAAAGCAAGATGAGCAAATCTGAGGATTTAATGCTGGTAGCACGGGTAAATCTATCCGGCGATAAATCAGCATTCGACTTGTTAACCCGAAAATATCAATCGTCCATCCGAAGGTTTTTCCTGAACCTGACGATGGGCGATAACCAGCTCAGTGATGATTTGGCACAGGAAACATTTATCAAAGCCTATCTCAGTCTGAACGGGTTTCAGGGACTATCCGGATTTTCCACCTGGTTATTCAGAATTGCATACAATGTGCATTATGATCATATCAGATCAAGAAAAATAACCGGCGATATTAATGAGCTGGAAGTAAACCGGATGCATGAGGTACAAAATGAATTTTCAGCAGAAAAAACCGACATTAATGATGCCCTGATGATATTGCGAACCGAAGAGAGAACAGCAATTTTGTTGTTTTACATGGAAGACAAAACCCACAAGGAAATTGCAAAAATTATGCGGTGTCCGTTGGGGACAGTAAAAACACACATTTTAAAAGGAAAAGAAAAATTGGGCGCTTACTTAAAAAATGCAGGATATGGAAACTAAATACGACGACCGGATGATCCGCAATTTTTTTCAGGAACATAAAAAAGAAATTGCGGATAATCACTTTACGAAAAAAGTAATGCAAAGACTTCCGGAGAAAAAGAAAAATTATGATTGGATTATCGTGCTGTTTACAGCTCTGGGAACCTTGCTTGCCGGATTACTGGGATGGAACACTCAGTTACCTGTAATCAGCATCTCTATTCCAGACCAGACTACCCTGTATTATTTACTGGGAGGTATATTTGCTTTTCCTTTTGTAATACTGCTTATTTACGAATTGCTTAACAACAAAAGGATTAGTCTGATTTAATTTTACCTTTTGCTTATCCGGCTTCGGAACAACCGAATAGTCATAAATAATCAGCTCATTGGTTTCAAACCGGCCTTTCAGTTCGGATTTGTCATCCAGTATAAAATTACAGTCGAACCGGGATATACTGTCTGTAAAACTTACTTCCATAGTCCCTGCGACTATAAACTTTCGGATTGAAAAAGACTCATTTTTTTCAACGTAATAAATATATGCACCCACATCATATTTAACTCCTTCGTCTTCATACAATTCTCCGGGAGCAATTTTAAAAACATCAACTGTATCTGCAATTTCATAAATCCCGGCAGGAAATATTGTATCTGAGGAAGAAACAAAAATATCATTCAACACCAAATACTGACCAAATCCGGTAAGATAGCCATCCTTAGTTAATGTCAATGAATCCGTAAAGGCTCGTAAACTCAACACGTGATTATCAAATCCGTAATGAGCATATTGTGATCCCCAGAACTCAGCATAACCCCTTGAATACTGCGGATTCTTTTCATACTCGTATTCAAACACTTCTCTTCTTTCACAAGCCTGCAAAAGGAGCATGAAGCATAAAAAATATACATAAAACTGTTTCTGCATTATGCTGTTTTATTGATATCGGTTTTGATGTATCTGACCGGGTACCAGGCGGCAATAAAACCAATCACCAGTACGGTTATTAAAACTAAAAAAACATCGGAAAATTGTGTTACCGAAGGATAATTCTCAACAATAAAACCGGCACCCAGTTTGATAAAACCTATTTTTTCCTGTAAAAGCGAAAAACTTGTACCAATAATAACTCCGGCAACCGCTCCCACCAACGAGATCATCCAACCTTCCAGTAAAAAAATTTGTTTAATAAGGCGGTTATCCGCCCCCAAATTACGTAATGTGTTGATGTCTTCTTTTTTATCTATTATCAGCATCGATAGAGAACCTATAATATTGAAACTGGCTATTAACAAGATAAAACTCAGGATTAGAAAGGTAATCCATTTCTCAATCTTCATGATTTTAAAATAGCTTTCCTGCTGTTCATACCTGTTTTTCACCGAGAAATCATCTCCCAATATTTGTTTTATTTCCTTCTGAATCTTCTTTCCATCGGCCTGAGGAGTCAATTTCAATTCAACAGCCGTCACTTCTGCATCCTCATATTCAAAAAGCTCCCGCGCCAGATTCAGCGAGACCAACACATATTGATTATCGTATTCACTTTGTTGTACGGAAAACACGCCGGAAAGAAAAGTTGCCGACTGATTAAAACTTTGTTCCGGCCGCAACAGATTAATACGGGATGTCCGCTTTGGAGCATAAATATACAAAGGATCTATGAAATGTGCGCCTAATCCTAGCGTTACTGCAATTCCTGCTCCTGCCACCGATCGTTCAAAGGCTCCATCAAACAGTATAAATTCGCCATCGAACATGATGCTGTCGATACGGGTCATTTGTTTGAAATCTTCAGAAACCCCTTTAATCATGGCAGGCATTTGCTTTTCTTTGAATCTCAACAAAGCGTTTTCCTCTATTACTTCAGTAAAAACCGCTACTGCCTGATGTTTTCTGACAGCCTCAAATTCCGGTGAATCTGCTTTGAATTGTTTTCCTTCATTCAGTGTAATCTTCAGTTCCGGGTCGAATGCGGAAAATAAATCAGAAAAAAGCAATTCGAAGCCATTGAAAATGGATAGGACAAAAACCAGCGCCATAGTTCCAACAGCCACGCCCACCGAAGAAATTCCGGAAATTACATTAATGGCATTATGGGATTTCTTCGAAAAAAGATAACGGCCGGCCATATTGAACGCGAATTTCAATCGGCCTGCGTGAACTGCTATATTAGTTTTTTCTTTCAATTTTCTTTTTCTGATACTGGAGACGGCGGATCACTCTTTAACAACCGGTCGATATTCTCCAGATAATCCAGAGAATCATCCAAGTGGAAATTCAACTCCGGTATAATCCTCAGATTACTAACTCTTTTTCCCAGTTCGAAACGAATCGATTTAGTATCCTGTTTCACCTGTTCCAGAACCTCTGAAGTTTTATCACCCGGAAATATACTCAGACTGATGTGAGTTACACTCAAATCCGGACTCACCTTTACCCTGGTAACACTGATAAGCGTTCCATGTAACTTTTTTGCATAAAGCATAAAAATTTCGCCCAACTCCTTTTGAAGCATCCGGGCTATTTTCTCTTGTCTTTTCGATTCCATTTTTATTTGTTTATTTTACTGATTAGTTCGCTTGCATTTAACTTCATTTTTGAAAATGCAAACCATTTCTTCGCCAGGTCTTTCAACGAGGCGCCTATATGATATACCACATCCTGATCTATAATTAAAAATCTGTCATGTGATTCTTTAAATACACACACTTCAACCAGCTCGTATTGGGCATTGTGTTTTTCGATATCCAACCTGAATGAATCTGAAATAGCGCTTGTATAATTTCCGTTAAGTTCCTGTTCCTCAAACATCTTCTTGACATATCTTGACTATCAGAAAAAGCAATTTGCAAAAAATGCAAATTGCTTTTTCATCGGTAAGATTACAACTTCCATTCAAAGCCATCTTTGGTATCTTTGATTTCAAAGCCCATGGCGGTTAACTCATTTCGTATTTTGTCACTGGTTGCCCAATCTTTGTTCTTTTTCGCTTCCAGGCGGATATTCAATAATAAATCAACCGCTTTTTGATAAGCTTCTGTACCGTTTGCCGATGCCGACTCTGACTGCAATCCAAGTAAATCTTCGATATAAAGTTTGAAAACAGACTGCAATTCAAATAAGTCAGCCTGACTAATTGTTTCTTTGCCATCATGTACCAGATTAACGGAACGCAAAGCATCGAACAAGGCTGATATAACCATCGGCGTATTCAGATCGTCTGCCATGGCATCTTCACATTTTCTTCTTACTTCGGAGATATTTACTGAAGAAGTTGCTGATGCCTGTAATTTTTGCAATCGCACATATCCTTCTATAAGTCTTTCAAACCCTTTTTCAGAAGCTTCAAGCGCTTCACTGCTGAAATCGACCGTACTACGATAGTGCGCCTGCAGGATAAAAAACCGGATGGTCATCGGACTAAAAGCCTTTGTTAGCAGGGCATGATTGCCGGTGAAGAATTCTTCAAGCGTGATAAAATTCCCCAGTGACTTGCCCATTTTCTGTCCGTTGATGGTAATCATGTTGTTATGCATCCAATATTTGACCGAATCCTTACCAAGAGCAGCACACGATTGGGCAATCTCACATTCGTGATGCGGGAACATCAGGTCCATTCCACCTCCATGAATATCGAATTCTTCTCCCAGGTATTTCGTTCCCATAGCAGAACACTCCATATGCCATCCTGGGAAACCTTCACTCCAGGGGGCTTTCCAGCGCATGATATGTTCCGGAGAAGCTTTTTTCCACAAAGCAAAATCTACACTGCGGCGTTTTTCGCCCTGTCCGTCTAAATCACGGGTAGTTTCAAGCATTTCGTCAATATTCCTGCCGGATAATTTTCCATATCGATAATCACGGTTATACTTCTCCACATCAAAATAAACAGAACCTTCACTTTCATAAGCATAGCCTGCATCCAGAATTTTCTGTGTAAACTCAATCTGCTCCATGATATGTCCTGATGCATGCGGTTCGATACTGGGAGGCAACACATTCAGGGCTTCCATTGCTTTGTGATAGCGATTCAGATAATACTGCACAACTTCCATTGGTTCCAACTGGTCGAGGCGGGCTTTTTTGGCAACTTTATCTTCCCCTTCATCAGCATCATTTTCGAGGTGACCTACATCCGTGATGTTTCTGACATAGCGAACTTTATATCCCAGATGCTTGAGATACCTGAAAAGGATATCGAAGGTAATTGCCGGACGGGCATGTCCCAGATGCGGATCGCCATAAACAGTCGGACCGCAGACATAAAGTCCTACATTGGGTTCGTGAATAGGGATAAACTGCTCCTTTTTACGGGTTAATGTGTTGTATATATATAATGTATGTTCCATAAGGATTTAAAACAATGTTCCTGTTTCTCCGAATTTAATTTTCCCTAAATGTTTATATGCCAAATCTGTGACTTCCCTTCCCCGGGGTGTTCGTTTCATAAAGCCTTCTTTGATGAGGAAAGGCTCATAGACTTCTTCGATTGTCCCAGGATCTTCGCCCAAAGCGGTTGCTATGGTATTCAATCCAACGGGTCCTCCACTGAATTTATCGATGATAGTGGTCAGGATCTTATTATCTATTTCGTCCAAACCGTATTTATCAATATTCAGCGCTTCAAGTGCATAACGGGCAATTTCAAGGTCTATTTCTCCAGATCCTTTGACTTGCGCGAAATCACGTACACGACGCAGCAGCGCGTTGGCAATACGGGGCGTACCACGACTTCTTCCTCCGATTTCGCGGGCAGCGTTTTCTTTAATAGGCACCTGTAACAGACCTGCTGAACGTTTGATAATATGGGTAATCACATCAATATCGTAATACTCGAAATGACAATTGATACCAAATCGTGCACGCAGAGGAGCTGTCAACAACCCACTCCGGGTAGTAGCTCCAATCAGTGTAAACGGATTTAGTTCGAGTTGAATGGAGCGTGCAGACGGACCTTTATCAATCATGATGTCAATGCGGTAATCTTCCATAGCCGAATAGAGGTATTCCTCTACAATCGGACTAAGTCGGTGTATCTCATCAATAAAGAGTACATCGTTGGTTTCCAGGCTTGTTAGCAATCCGGCTAAATCACCGGGTTTATCAAGCACCGGTCCGGAAGTTATTTTAAATCCGACATTCAACTCGTTGGCAATAATATTCGACAAGGTCGTTTTGCCTAGTCCCGGAGGGCCATGCAACAACACATGATCCAGCGATTCCGTGCGCATCCGGGCAGCCTGGACAAAAATTTTCAGGTTATCCACAATCTTGCTTTGTCCTCTGAAATCAGAAAACGTCAATGGCCGGAGAGAATTTTCAAACTCTTTTTCTCCGTTGCGATTGTTTCTTATGTCAAAATTTTCCTGCATAATATAATGTATAATGCTTTCCAGAGGCAGTTCAGATAAATGGATTGTCTTTCGATTGTCTTAATTGCAAAAATACAAAATTACGACGGGAATAGAAAATTTTCACATTTGAACACCATCAAGTATTTCCACATACACTTCTATCGCCTCTTCAATTTCTTTCAGCAGTACATATTCATTAGCTGTATGGGAACGGGAAGAATCTCCCGGACCAATTTTTACGCTTGGAAAAGGAAGGAGCGCCTGATCGGACAAAGTAGGCGAGCCAAACAATTTACGTCCCAGCACTTTCCCCTGTCCGACAATGGGATGATCAAGCGGTGTAGCCGTAGAGCTGAGGCGGGTTGAACGGGCGGTAACCGTGCAATTTACCTTTTGCATGATAATTTCGAGCAGTTCCTGGTTGTTGTACATCTCATTGGAACGAACATCGACCACAAAAGAACACAGATCTGGCACTACATTGTGCTGTGTGCCGGCATTAATCTGGGTTACAGTCATTTTTACCGGACCCAGAAACGCTGTCTGCTCTGGGAAAATAAATTCTTTGAACCAGATTATATCTTCCAACGCTTTATAGATAGCGTTATCTCCCTCATTGCGAGCGGCATGACCTGACTTACCATACGCTACACAATCTAAAACCATCAGTCCTTTTTCAGCAACAGCCAGATGCATACCGGTCGGTTCGCCGACAACTGCAAAGTCTATATGCGGAAGTTCCTGCAACAAGCTGCTGACACCTTTTTCTCCGGAGATTTCCTCCTCGGCCACTGCAGCATAAATCAGGTTGTAGTTTTGCTTTTTTTGTGATAAAATAAAGAAAACCTGCAATAGAGTCACTACCGAAGCACCCGCGTCATTGCTGCCCAAACCAAACAATTTTCCATTTTCCACCACCGGCAGGAAAGGATCATGTGTCCACCCTGCAACCGGTTTAACCGTATCAATATGCGAACACAACAGCAAGGTCGGTCGCGCAGGATCAAAACCCGGACTCATCAACCAAATATTGTTATCCTTGCGGGACACAGCGTAACCCTGCAGCTCAATGTAACGCTCCAGTAAATCTGCCACTTTTCTCTCTTCCTTACTGAAAGAAGGGATAGCGATGATATTTTTCAGCAAGATGGTTGCTTCTTGTGTGTATTCCTGATACATAATTTCTTAATTCGTTTTTTCTAAAAAAATTGCATGAATTATAATATATAGAGACATTGCATGCAATGTCTCTACGATTATCATTAAATCAATTTTTGTTTTTTCATCCAATTTTCCAACATCACCGGCCATTTGTCGGCTTCGGGATTTGTAGGACGCATACCAATACCGTGACCACCCTCAGGAAACGTGTAAACTTCAACCGGTACTTTTTTCAATTTCAAGGCTTCTGCAAATAAATAAGTATTCTGAATAGGAACTGACTTATCGTCTTCTGCATGAAACAGGAAAGTCGGTGGTGTTTTTGTCGTCACCTGCAATTCATTGGAATACAACTTCACCAGGCCTTCATCAGGTGTTTTTCCTATCAAATTCTGTTTCGAGCCTCGATGTGTAATTTCCGGCTGCATCGAGATCACGGGATAAGCCAGGATCATGAAATCGGGACGGCTATTTTTAGCAGTCAGATGAGTTCCTGCGGTAGAAGCCAAATGTCCCCCAGCCGAAAAACCCATGATACCGATCTTGGTTTTGTCAATTTTCCATTCTTTGGCACGTTTGTGGATGATTTCAAGTGCCGTTTTCGCATCTTTCAATGGAATCTCATGATGACCGTTCGGCATACGATAATAAAGCACAAAGGCAGTTATGCCCAGTTTATTAAACCATTGCGCAATTTCCTCCCCCTCCTTGATAACAGAGACACCGGTATAGCCGCCACCCGGACAAATTAGTACTGCTGTTCCTGTGTTCACCTCAGCAGGAGCCGGATACACATACATCCGCGGTTCTGATATCTTTACCATAAAATCTTTCCGAAGAAACTGCTCTTCTTCGGTAATTCCGTTTGACTCTGCAGCTCCATCGGGATATAACAGAATTTTTTCCTGTGCATATACAATATTCATCATGAAAATAAATGTCAATAATAATGTTGATGTTTTCATACGATTATAATTTATTTTTTCGGGACGTTTTATAATATTTTTTGTGATGTTTTTTGTAGAAACATTGCACACAATGCCTCTACAGATTTATTATAATTGTTCCGCCCTCTTTATCAATTAAATCAGCACGGGTAATTACCACTTTCTTCACACCGGCCTGCAAGGCCTCAAAGGCATTTTCGAGCTTTGGTATCATCCCGCCCTGAATCACACCTGATTGAACATAGCTTTCAAAGAGCGCAGGAGTCAGTTCTGCAATCACACTATCATCATCATTCTCATCTTTCAGCACACCTTTTTTCTCAAAACAGTACATCAACGTTATATCAAAATAAGCCGCAAGTGCTTTAGCAGCTTCACCCGCTATGGTATCCGCATTAGTATTCAATAAATTGCCGGATTTATCATGGGTAAGCGGCGCCAGCACCGGAACCACATCCTTTGCAATCAGATCAGCCAAAATAGGAGCATTTACTTCTTTCACATCGCCTACAAATCCATAATCTACATCTTTTACAGGACGTTTTTCAGAACGCATGTAATTCAGGTCGGCACCGGTTAACCCCAGAGCATTGACACCAAGCGCCTGCAAACCAGCCACAATTTGTTTGTTCACCAATCCGCCATAAACCATCGTAACCACTTTCAGCGTCTCCTCGTCAGTAATGCGGCGCCCATTCACCATCTTACTTTCGATTCCGAGCCGGGCAGCCATAGCTGTAGCTGAGCGACCGCCACCATGCACGAGCACTTTATGCCCCTCTATCTTCGCGAAATCAGTCAGGAGTTGTTGTAAAGAAGCCGGTTCTTCAACAATTTTACCTCCGACTTTAATCAGTGTCAGCTTCTCCATCAGAATTGAATCATTGAATGAATGTCCGTAGCATTTTCGAGTTTTTCTTTTCCCTTCAGGAATTCAAGTTCGATCAGAAAACTTACATAAACTGCTTTCATATCAAAATTGGCAAGTAATTTTAATGCCGCTCCGGCACTACCGCCGGTTGCCAGCAAATCGTCATGCAATAACACAACATCACCTGGCTCAATCGCATCTTTGTGAATTTCCAGTGCATCCTGACCGTATTCCAGATCATAAGCCAATCTATATGTATCGGCAGGTAATTTTCCTGGCTTACGCAACAACACAAAACCGGCACCGAGCTTGTAAGCCAGAATACTTCCCAGCACAAAACCACGGCTTTCCACGCCTACAACCTTCGTGATCCCTTTATCCTTGTAGTACTCGTACAATTCATCCACTATGAAACGCAGAACCTCCGGATCTTTCATTGCTGTGGTAATATCTTTAAATAAAATTCCCGGTTTGGGGAAGTCGGGTACATTTCTGATAGATGCAATAACTTTTTCTATATTCATAATTTTGTTTTTTTACCATATAAGTCATATAAGCGACATATAAGCTCTTAATAAAATTGTAAATTGTAATAAAGTAAATACAACTTATATGTCGCTTATATGACTTATATGGTTATATTTTAATATTTTTAGTTTGTTACAGTCTATTCTCTAATAGTCTTTTGATAACAACCTGTGCTGAAATTTCACGGTTGGCGGCTTCGGGTATCACGATGGATTGCGGACTCTCAATCACATCATCGGTCACAATCATATTACGACGTACCGGCAGGCAATGCATGAAATATGCATTATTGGTAACCGCCATCTGACGCTCACTTACCGTCCAGTTACGGTCGGTGCTCAATATCTTACCATAATTGGGATCCTGATAAGCTGCCCAGTTTTTAGCATAAATAAAATCAGCACCTTCGAAAGCCTTCATCTGGTTATATTCCACCTTCGCACCCCGTACAAATTCCTCTGCCAGTTCATATCCTTCAGGATGAGTAATTACAAAATCCACCTCCGCTTCGTTCATAAAATCGGCGAAAGAGTTGGGCACCGCTTGTGGCAATGCTCTCGGATGCGGCGCCCAGGTCAGCACGACCTTCGGGCGAGCTGTTTTTTTATACTCTTCAATGGTAATCAGATCGGCAAAAGCTTGCAAAGGATGTGCTGTTGCTGCTTCCATACTGAAAACAGGTTTACCTGAGTATTTGATAAACTGGTTGATGATGGTTTCACTGTAATCGAAAGCTTTGTCTTCGAATTGCGCGAAAGCTCTCACTCCGATTACATCACAATAGGCGCCCATGACCGGAATCGCTTCGAGAATGTGTTCCGGTTTATCGCCATCCATCACTACTCCCCGCTCCGTTTCCAGTTTCCAGGCGCCCTGATTAATGTCGAGCACCATGGTGTTCATGCCCAGATTCATTCCGGCCTTCTGCGTACTCAGGCGCGTACGTAAACTCGAGTTGAAGAATACCATCAACAGGGTTTTATTTTCTCCGATGTGCTTGTAAGCGTAACGGTTTTGCTTGATTTCCAATGCCTCTTTAATTGCATCTTGCAAATTGCCGAGGTCT
>VSSQ01000650.1_pt1 | contig 19314 bp, 21 predicted proteins | sample 4763081 | NCBI WGS metagenome assembly VSSQ01 (sample SAMN12137344, study PRJNA551015) | bioreactor metagenome | isolation source: SDC9 anaerobic chlorinated ethene degrading culture | place: USA: Knoxville, Tennesee | collected 2015-01-01
TTCAGATCATGAAGTGCTCCGAATGAGTTCCGGTGATTTCAAACATGGCGATATTCTTCGCGTTCATTTCGATGGTCATGATGAATCATATAATTTCTAAAATCTGGATTATGAAAAAAATATTTGCATTGCTCTTTCTCTTTTTGAGTGTTTATGCCGTTCAGGCACAGACTGCAGTTCTTGATGAAACTGTAACACCTTATGATACCGTAAGGCCTGACAATGGTCCAAACGGGAAGCACTTTACCAATACTTTTATTGGCTGGCACTTTGCGGTACCAACTGAAATCAATGACATGGCGCCGGTTAAACCATTGTCATCGATGGGTTTCAGGTTTGGCTGGATGCGGAAGTACCGGATCAGCAATTTTCTGTCTTTTGGCTACATGCTTGATTTCAATACATATAGTTACTCGTATTCGCAAAGCGACAGCAAAACTTTTCCGGATTCCCTGAATCACAAATCCCAGAGCATAGGAATGTCATCGCTGGGTACCGGCTTGTATTTTCGTTTTAATTTTGATGTCAGGAGAGGAAACTATATCGGGCATTACCTTGATGCAGGAGCATATGGGGACTGGTTGTTTTCACGTTCTTTACAGATAAAGGATGAAGTTGATTTTGATCAGATTCAGCGTAGCCGTATCAGCCGTCTGCATTATGTTGAAAAATATCAGTATGGTTTATATGCAGCCATTGGTCTGAATAAATTCACCATTTTTGGTCGATACCGCATAAGCGATGTAATTAAAGCACCGTACCATTCGGCTGAATTGCCACGGCTTTCGGTTGGAATCGGAATTTGCCTGTTTTAAGTCAAACAGTCCATTAAATAGCTATGGGGCAGCCAGGGAAATATCAGCTTTTGAGATAAAACCGTCTGCCAGGAGCAGTTTTTTTTTCGTCATTAATCATGAACACGATATTTTCAATGAAAATCTTGTTCACCGATGTGTCTTGTATTATTTCGAGCATCCTTTGGGTAAGAAGGTTACTTCCCGAAGGAACTACAATCAGATCACCATTTGAGTTCAAAAAAGATAATTCAAATGATTCCACAGCATTTGGTATTCCGATAATTGATACAACCGGATTGGCAGTTATTTCCTTCCGCGACAGGGTGTCGGTTGACTGTCCGGCAAGAAAGATTTTGTATGTGTTTTGAGCATTGATGTTTAATGATGCCGCAGTGGCAATTGCTGCAATGAAAAATGTGATTAGTTTCATAATGTTAAGTTATTTTGAAACAAATATAGTAAATTTGGTATAAAGCAAGAATGGTTCTCAAATCCTTTTTGGAAAGACAAAACTACCTGTCAAATGACAATTTTTTATTATAAAGCACTTTGTCATCAGCAACCAGCTTCAGAAAATACACAGGATCGGAATAGACCTCTGCATCATATTCAAAAGTCAGGGTCTGATGTCCCTCTACCGGACCATTGTACATTTCACGAAGCAGGATTCCGTCTTCGCTGTAAAGTGCCCATACCACCATAATTTTATGTTTCATGTCGAATTCCACTTCGCCGCCAACAGTCACTTTGTGTGGTTTTTGCTGATAATCAAATTGATAAGCCTGATCCTCCGGAATTTCTGTCAGTGGTTTCCCGGTAAGCTCTGACAAATATTTCTGCAAAACCGCCGATTGGGACGTGTCAAGCGAAGAAACAGCATATAATGGCTCATCATCAATCAGTGCCCACATGGCGTTTTGACCTGCGGGTGACCAGAATTTGTTTTTCTCAATAAATTGAGCAAGCTTCACTATCTTAGCCGGAGCCATCTTATCAGCTTCGTAGTGGCAGGTGCCGCTGGGTGCGTGATCGCTATGTTCCATGCACATGCCGCGGAGCTCCAGTTGTTTGGTCTGACCTGGTTGAAGTGTGGCAACAACGGATTCGGTAATAATAATATTCTGATAGGTTGAGTCGGTGGCTACAAAAACAAAACCTGCAGGGATACTCACATCAATTTTTGTTTTGGCCGTATTGACAAGTTTCACAGCCAGAGGCCGTGCATAATGCACGCTGCTATCATTGCCAATGGTGTAGCATTTGATGCTGCCGTTTTTTTGCAGATCGGGAATCATTTGTGCATTTACAACGACTGTTGTAAGCAGTAATACTGCGGTAATTATAATTTTCATAGCTCAGTGATTTATCGTTTGACTCATAATAAGGAACGTTTCAGAATGAAGTATTATTTTCTCTTAAGATGAAGAACAAAACATTTTCATTCAGACAATAAATGATGCAAATTTCAATTGTATCCAAAATAGTTGCTAATTTTGAGCAATTATATTAATGATTATGGGAATTACAGCAAAAATAGCCATGTGGGCTACAGCGTTCATTTTTTCAACCGGTTATATCGGAATATTCATTCTGATGGTGATGGAAAGTATGGTTCTTCCGGTGCCCAGCGAAGCCGTTATGCCTTTCGCAGGTTTCAATATTGCCGATGGGGAACTTACATGGTCGGGAGTGATCCTGGCTGCTACGCTGGGGAGCATTGTAGGTTCTCTGATTTCTTACTACATCGGGTATTACGGAGGGAAGCCTTTTATTAAGCGTTTTGGAAAGTATCTACTGTTGAATCAGCACCACCTTGAATTATCGGAACGTTTTTTCAGCAAACGTGGCGAAATCACCATTCTGATAGCCCGTTTCGTTCCCATCGTGCGCCATCTTATTTCGATTCCGGCCGGTTTTGGCAAAATGAATCTGACCAGATTCCTGATATTCACTATCATCGGAGCCGGCATCTGGAACGCTTTTCTGACATGGGTCGGATTTATACTGCGCGAGAACTGGGAGGAAGTGATGAAGTATTCTCATATAATTGATCTGGTGGTATTGGCTGTTCTTGGCGGAGCGTTTCTGTTCTATGTTTACAAGATTATCAAAAGCCGTAAGAAACAGGTCACAAGCGCTGAATAATAAAACTTTCAGATATGAAACTCAGTATCGATATTTCGTATTATCCGCTGACGGAGGACTTCAAAGCCCCGATAAAAAAGTTCATTGCACAGCTTCACACATACAGCGAAATTGCTGTGAAATCCAACGGCATGAGCACACAGGTTTTTGGTGAATATGCCGATGTGATGCGCATTGTTACCAAGGAAATTGAATCTGCCATGGAACTGCCGCACAGTATTTTCATTCTCAAAATGGCCAATGCACAGCTCGACAAGGATTACAACCCTCATAAATGAACGATATAACAGGCTACATTGCTGAAAACTGGCTCGAACTTACAGCAGCATTGTTGGGTGTTGTGGCCATTTTTCTGCAGATCAGAATCAATTCTTTCTATTGGATTGTCAGTATTCTGAATGTTGCGTTGTACATCTGGGTTTATGTTTCCCAGAAATTGTATGCGCTTATGATGCTGATGATTTATTATGTGGGCATGAGCATTTACGGCTGGATTGTATGGCGCTTCGGAGATAAGCACGGGGAATCCAAGCACAGGCTGCGGATTACGCATACACGGTTGCGTACATGGATAATCCTTGTAATAATCACAGGCATATCTTTTCTCGTTATATCGTGGGTTCTGTACAGTTTTACCGATTCAGCAACTCCCATTCTTGACGGGCTGGTAACGGCGCTTAGCTTTGTGGCTACCTGGATGCTTGCGCGCAAGAAAATTGAAAACTGGCTTGTATGGCTGGTCGTAGACATTATTTCGTGCCATCTTTATTTAAACCAGAAAATGTATCCGACGCTTGTGTTGTACATAATTCTGTGTGTGATGGCTGTAATCGGCTATATGGCCTGGAAGAACAAAATGAAGAATGCTGAAGTCTGATTCCATACGTATTGCAATAACGGGCCCTGAAAGTACGGGTAAATCGACTCTTACGGAATATCTTGCCGGTCGTTTCGGGGGAGTTTTTGTCCCCGAATATGCCAGGGAATACATTGATCAGCTTTCACGGGATTATTGCTATGAGGATATTCTGAAAATTGCACAAACGCAGATGCAGCTTGAAGATGCTGCTGCTGAAAACAGCAATATTGTTTTTTGCGACACCGAGTTGCTGGTAACCAAAATCTGGTGTGATGACAAATTCGGAAAGTGCCATGACTGGATTCTCGAAGAATTGAAAAAGAAAAAATACGGTCTGGTATTGCTCTGCAACACCGATCTGCCATGGGAGCCTGATCCGCAGCGTGAAGATCCGGACAGGCGGGAATACCTGATGGGGTTGTATGCAGAACAGACAAAACTGTTTTACAGCAACATTATTGTGGTTACAGGCATTGGCGAAGAAAGGTTGCAGATGGCTTATGATGCGGTAAACAAAATGATCAAACAATATTCTAAATTATGAAAAGCATCCGTTTTGTTTTTTTGAGTTTTATAGCATATGCACTTGTGTCCTGCGGTGGAAAAAGCCGTAGCGACCAGTCTTCTGAAGTAAACAATACTTCCGGGGAATGTGTGAAGGAAAATTCAATTCAATTGGTCATTGAAAAACAAGGCGACGCAAAAAACAAACCGGTAAAATACGACAATTCATTTAGTGTTGTCAGTACATACTTCAGCATGTCGTCCGATTCTGTCGCTGAAATCTGTCTGTCCGATTATAAAGGCGGAAAGGAAGATAACGGAATTGATATTCTGATAACGTTGTGCAGTACTCATGGACATAAAATCAGCCCTGCAACCTATACTTATATGGATTTCGATGCCGATTATTATTGCAAGGTGAGAATTGCCACCACGAGTGGTACACTCTGGTTCAGCTGGGATAGTTCCATGCCTCCACCGGGCAATGTTTCTGTATGTTTGGCCGAAGACGGTTGCCTGGCAGGATCAATAGCTTTGAATGTGGACAAGCCGGTCAACCCTTCGGTAGGGGTGATGAAACTCAACGGACAATTTCATGTGTGCGAAAACAGATAGCTGTTCAGTTCTTTTTAAGCCGTAAACTTATCATTCTTTACTAAAAATTGGTCTGGATTTGCATTTTTCCAATCCTGCCCATATCTTTGGTAATATTTTTCACCGACGAAAACAATTTTTCCATAATATTTCAGTTAGTTTTTCACTGGGGTATTATAATTTTGAAACATATTTAATCTGGGAGACCTGAGTCATGAAAAAAAGTGTCAGAGCTATTATTTTAGTTTTATGTATGTTGTCTGCTCAGTTGTTGCTTGCACAGACAGACAAACCCAAAGCCCTTCTCTATCAGATTTCCGGAAACGGATTGACAAAACCATCCTATTTGTATGGTACTATGCATGTAAGTAATAAAATTGCCTACAATCTTTCGGATTCATTTTTCATTGCACTGAAGTCGGTAGATATGGTTGCACTGGAAATAAATCCGGATTCGTTTATGAATTACTCCATGAAGTACATTCTGAATTACGTGAGCCCATCTGTTCGCTATGAAGCCGATTACGGAAACTTCTACAAGAAAGTGGGCAAATTACCGGAGCTTGATCTCGACGTATTGCGCGACATGCTTGCTGACATTGATCAGTTAAGCAATTATCTCATGTTCAGAAGGAGCTCATTTACGATGAATTATGAGGAAGGAACATACCTCGATCTTTTTATTTATCAGAGCGGAAAAAAACTGAAGAAAAATATCGGTCATGTGGAGGATTACAATGAATCAAACGAACTTGAAGTAATGAGTTATCAGCCGGATCCAAATGGTGACGACGACGATTATTATTACAATTATGATTATGATCCTGAAGCCAAGCCGATGGATGAGCAGGTGGACGATGCATACCGCAATCGTGATATTGCCTTGATAGATTCACTGATGCGCAAAACATCGACAAAGAATCATTATAAGTATTTTCTGGTTGAGCGGAATAAAAATCAGGCCGATGCGCTGGCCGAACTCATGAAGACGCAAAGTGTTTTTTGCGGAGTCGGTGTTGCACATCTTGGTGGCGACAGCGGCGTGGTAAATCTTCTCAGGATGAAAGGATATACAGTAAGCCCTGTTACCCAGAAGAGTTCACGAAATACGCATAAAATGGTTGATAAAATGTCGGATGTGGATTACCCGTTAACGTTTTCGACTTTTGTTGCAGAGGATTCCTTGTTTTCAGTATCAATGCCCGGTGATGTTTATACGGTTTATGCCGACAATTCCGAATTGATGTATTATTGCCCCGAAATGGTCAATGGCGCTTATTACCAGATTGTCAGGATCAGGACAAAAGAACAGTTTTCGGGCATGACAAAAGAAAACAGACTGCATATGATTGACAGTCTGCTGTACGAAGCAATGCCAGGAAAGATCACTTCAAAAAAGGAAATCAGTACCAAAGACGGGATGAAAGGATTTGATGTGATTTCGGAAACTCCAAACAGCAACTGGATACGCACTCAGATTTATGCAAGCGAAAACGAAATACTGATTTTCAAAGTACGTGGAGAGGGAAAATATGCGCTTGAAAAAAACGGCAATACTTTTTTCACCAGCCTGCGGTTTGCCAATCAAAGATCCGAATCGTATTCAACGTATGTTAATCCAAGTCTTGCGATTCAGCTCGACATGCCGGATAACAGGATATCGCATGAATTGTACAATACCGGAATCCGTTCACGTACTCCGCAGCTCCTGCGTCTTGAAGCATTTGACCAGGCCGGGAAACAGCACTACAGGTTCATTCTTGCAGGCCTTCACGACTTTACATATCTGGAAAGCGACACTTTTGAGCTTAAAGCCATTATTAAGGAATTTTTTGACGATCTCGACATTGAAGATTATAAAGACACGATCGGTCGAAATGGAGCTGACATGTTTGCCGAAGGCCGGGCCAGTAAAGACGGAATTAATTATTTTGTCCGTACCTTGCTGAAAGGACCATCCTATGCGGTTCTTGCATTTTCATCGCCTGACAGTGCCGCCCCTGAAAAATATTTCAACAGTTTCCGCTGGACCGGGTATCAATACAGGGATGGTTTTTCAGATGTGACTGATACGTCGATGTATTTTACATCCCGGACCATTCTGAACGATGTCAATGTGTTTTCGCGCACATTGTACAACCGCAGCAGATCAACATCATCGATGTTTTTCGGATCAACAAGCCTGTTTCCGACAAAAAAGGCGCTGACCCTGTATGGGACCAATGTTTCAGAAACATTTTCTTCATCGGAGACTCCTGAATTTGTCGAAGTTTCATTCAAACGTTTCCCGAAATACCTCAGCTATGATTCTACTTCGCTGTCATTTCTGAACAGCTCGTCCGGTTATTACTACAGCAGTAATCCCTACCGCGAGATGGTTAAGAAAACAATCAGACAGGATTCAACGGGTTCTCAACGCGAATATTATTATTGCTACAGCGACACGGGAGTTTCGCGTGTAATTCATGTAAAACATTTTCTCAAGGACGGGGCGCTGTACACAATCAAAGCTCTTTGCGACAGCACAGAAGGACTCACCGGTTGGACCAAAGAATTTTTCGACAATTTCAGGCCATCAGATACAACATTCGGAACATCCATATTTCAGTCAAAGGGAAGTGTTTTTCTGGACGATTTTGTTTCTTCAGATTCGCTTACAAAAGCCATTGCGCGCGAAGTGGAAAGCAGTGTTGAATTTGATGAATCCTGTGCTGACAAGTTGATTTCTTTTCTGAAATCCGATGATTTCAGAAAGCTTAATGAAGAAGACCGCGAGAACATTCTTGATTACATTGATGAGATAAAGAGTCCTGAACTGACCGACGTTCTTTCTGACCTATATAAGGAACTCGTAGATTCGGTTTCTTTGCAGCACAGCATTCTTTCAGTATTATCACATCAGATGACCCGCAAGTCATTTGACACAGTACTGGAGCTGATGGAGTTCGATATTCCGCTGGCTGACAACTATGAATCCTTTTCAGATATTTATGCGCCGATGTATGATTCGCTGGAATTGGCAAGGACAATGTTTCCGGCTTTACTCGAGTTCACGAGGTATCCGGAACACAGAAAATACATTTACGGACTGTTGCTGGCATTAAGATCAAAAGAAATGGTTCCGCAAAGCATGATCACAACCAATTATAAAACAATTCTTGCTGACGCCAATGAGGAATTCAAACGTGCCAAAACAGAAGGACTAAGTTCAAGCAATACTTACGAAATCTATGATTGGCTGAATGCTTTTGCAACGGATCTGCCAGAAGTCAAAAAAGAAAAAATAGATACAGTGTGTTTTGAAATCCGAAATGCCAATCTGTTTGAAGTACTGATGCAACTTCTGATAACTGATTACGGATCCAATAAGCAAACCAGAGAATTCTTCTCCAAGGTGCTTAATACCAGACAGGATGATATTTTGTACTCAACCATTCTGGTAATGGAAAAATCGGGAATTCCGGTGCATGATTCCATCTGGACATCGTTGTCCAAAAAGCCCGAAATGGTCGTTGATGTTTATAAATATCTCAACAGAAAGGGCAGAACAAATCTGATGGATCAGTCCAGTCTGACACAGCAGTTTTTTGCCTATTCAAAAATCTATAACAGTTATAACAAGGAAGATTCAATTGTTTTCCTGAAGTCGTCAACAGAAACCATTGGAGATAAGACAGGGATTGTCTATTATTTCAAGGCAAAGCGTGACGGAGATAAAATATGGCGTCTTGCTTATTCAGGTCCTTATCCGGCTGATGGCAGTGTTGTGGTTAAAGTTCAGCTCACTAAAACACGGGATGAAAACATCGGAAAGAAATCAGACGGTGAAGAAGAAATCAACAAGGTGAGAAAAAGCTTCTATTATTTCAACCGGCCAAGAGCAAAGGAATCCTACTACGGCGATTATTATTGATTTGTGATCAGGATTTCTGTTATATAAAAGAGCAATCCGCTTTGATTCATGCAACGGGTTGCTCTTTTATCAGTAACACGATTTGAGCTGAAATGACTTCAGTCAGGATTATTTCTCCTGGGCTCTGTTTTCAAAATCGTCCATCTGGAGAGCTTCAATTTTATCTTCGAAGCGTAGGGTCTGAATTTGCCAGATTTTATCGGGTTTGTATAGTATAAAAGTGAAAAACAAAGGTTGCCTTTTATACCTTACCATATATGTTCCAACGGTCATTGACGGTCCGATTTCTTTAACCACAACCGGATCAAATCCGTAATAGTCTCCGATAACCGCAACAGCAGTTACCAGTTTAAGCTTGATAGCAGTTACCTGTTCTGAATTTGGCTCCAGATACGGATTCGTGGAGAATATATAATCGATGGCTTTTTCAGGACCATCGTTTTTATAGATGGAAAAGAACTTTTCCACCACTCCCTGATAAGTTGTTTCCTGAGCAAACAGCGGAAAGGCGGGTAGCAGAAACAATATCACAACAATGAATTTTTTCATGGGTCAGATTTTAATAATTTCTTTGTTTTCAGGTTTCTTTTTTTTCCAACGTTTATGCGACCACAACCATCGTGGTGGTTGTTCTCTGATTGTGCTTTCGAGAAGTTTTGCATAATGGGCTGTTATGTGACCTTCTGCAAGATCTTTGCCGGTTTCGGAAATCGGGATCAGTGTAATTTCATAATACCCCCGCCTTGTCTTCATCACTTTGGTGAAAACAACTGCCAGCCCGAATTTCCGTGCGTAAATCTCTGGGCCGTGCAGAAACCCGGAAGTCTGATGCAGAAACTCGACCCAATATGCTTTATCCAGTTGAACAGGCGACTGATCCGAGGCCATGATAAATGCACATGGCTGATGCTGGATATTTCTGAACATGAGTCCCGTGTTGGCCAACGGAACAACAGTGTAATTGCGGTGCTCCCTCGATTTCCGGATGAATGCATCGATGCGTTTGTTGCGCATTGGTTTATAAATAGCAAATACTTTATGAGGGAAAACTTCACCAAAAACACCCGTTGTCCATTCCCAATTGTTGAAATGAGCCATATCAAGAATCACGCTTTCCCCTTCGCGGAAATATCTGTCCATCAGATCAGGATTGGTTACCCGATATCGTTTTTTCAGATTTCTGCGCGCCATTTTATAGCCTTTTCCTGCTTCGAACAGCATATCGGCAAAATACCTGTAAAACTGTCTTTTCAATTTCCGGATTTCCTTTTCATTTTTTTCAGGAAAGGCGTTGCGCAGATTTCTGTCAACAACTTTGCGACGGTATCTGATGACGTGCTGCAATAAAAAACCGTTAATATTGCAAAGTCCGTACATAAGCCAGAACGGCATAAGACGGATGAGAGTCTGCATGAAAACAAATGCACAAAACTGAAACATGTCGCTAAAGTACCAATTTTCCACATATAATATTGCAGGATGCTTGACATCAGTTTGAAATATTTGTATTTTCGTGATGTAAACTGCCAGTCAGCAGAAAAACTTCCGCCTCAAAATCATTCTTAATCAATGAAAAGCCTATGAAACTCCGGTACATTCTGCTGTGTATTATTCCAATTTTGTTTTTCAATAATCCGGTTTTTTCGCAGGAGATGTGGGGAATCGTAAACAGTAATTATGCAGGGATCAATTCCACTATGATAAATCCTGCTGGGATGGTCGATTCCAAGTATTGGCTTGACATCAACCTTATTACCCTTGATGCTTTTGCTGAGAACAACAGTTTGTACATTCCCCATGAGGAGCTTTACTTCCTTGAAATTTTATCTCCTGCTGCTGATTATGGTGATGATTCACCCGTCCTTAAAGACACATATGACAAGCAAAGAAACCTGAATACAAATTTCAACACCCGACTGGAGCTTCCTTCGGTTATGTTTGCAAATGGCGATCAGGCCTTCGGATTTCAGATGTCGGTGCGGGGAGCGGGTAGTTCCCGTGGAATAGAATATCACACTTCGAAATTCATTTACGAAGGAATTGATTTTGATCCCCAACAGAATAAATTTCTCGAATTACGGAATATGAAGACTTCTGCTTTGAGCTGGGGCGAAATCGCGCTCAGCTATTCAAAAGCATTTACGACTTTCTCTTCAAAATACATGGCCATTGGTATTACCGTAAAAAAGACGCTTGGATTGGGTGGGATGTATTTCAATGTCCCCTATGCCGATTACATTGTCTATAATGACTCGACGCTTTCGGTAGAGGAAATGGATGCCGAATACGCAGTTTCCATGCCGCTTGACTACAGCAACGATGAGTATTCGTCAGATAACGGATTAACTCTTGGCGGTGGATGGGCCATGGATCTGGGTTTTATTTATGAGAAGAAAAGAGATGGTAACGGATTTATGCGTGTCAGGCAGTTGTGTGCGCAACGCTGGAGTTCTTACAAATACAAACTTGGCATTAGTATCCTTGACTTCGGATATGTAAAATTCCGTGATAATGCATTTGTTTATTCGTATGATAATGCGCAGACTTACTGGCCCGGATTTAATTATTTCGATCCGCAAAGTATTGACGGATTTACAACGGAGTTCAACTTCCATTTTGCTCACAGTCCTGCAGCCGACGACAGGGAATTTACCATTGGTTTGCCAACGGCAGTTTCACTCCAGTATGACCTACATCCTCCAGGTTATTGGTTTTTCAATACGTCCTTTGTTTATCCAACGCCGGTTTTCCGACATTCCGTTATCCGACCGACACAGCTAAGTTTTACGCCACGTTACGAGAAACGACGTTTTGAACTGAGCATTCCACTCTCCCTGTATGAGTGGAGCAGACTACGCGCTGGCATAGCTGTAAGAATCTGGAATGTGACGATAGGAACAGACTATTTTTCATCCTGGACAGGTTGGTTTGATTTTTACGGCAGCGACATATATTTCAGCTGGAAAATGAGTTTCGCCAAAGGTAATTGCAAGCATCAGGAGTCGCATTTTCACAAGGGAAAACGGTATTACAAGAATGCATGTCCCGATTTCTGAGAAGCGATCCTATTCAGTTTTTCTCAAACACTTCCACCGACAGATTGTCGACCAGAATTCTGCCTCCTTTCATATTCCAGATGTATGTTATGAAAGGGTCTCTCTTCCTTCGCACTTCTGGCGTCAGATAATCGAATTGCAGTTCATTCCATACATCTGGCCGGAGCACCAGCTCTGGCGATTCCAGTGTTTTATAACAATAGGCACGGCCTTTATAAGAGAAATGTGCTACCAGTGCAATATGCAGTGAATCAACGGGAGCAACGGGGAAAACCGATACCCGTATTCTTAGCCAGGCATGGTCTTTCTGAGTAATTTCCGAGTATGGGATTTCAATAGCCTTTGAGTATGAATTGGACGAATCAAGTATGCAGTATTTTTTCCCATTGACCGGAGTAATCGAATCAATCGTTTCTCCGTTTTCAAAACTTTCGCTCTTAAAAAGCTTTCGGGAATAATCCTGTTCATTTACAAATCCGTTTTGCTCAAAATACCAACGATCTAAGAGTAAAAGATCTCTGTCTTCAGGCGCAACAGAAGTTTTCAGAAATATTCTTTCATAATATTTTTCAGTCATTCGCTCGCCGTCAAGGATACCGGCATCAAACTGCCATATCTGAAATATATTGAGAAAGATCAGGAATAAAAATATCGTTGAAAAAACAGCTTTGACAAACAGCTTTTGCTGCAGCAGCCATTGAAAAAAATATCCCAAAGGGATACTCATTACAGCCAGTGCAGGCACCAGTGGACGCTGACTGAATGACTGGGCATACCACCATGTTGACCAGCAGGAAATGAAATATAAATTTACGATTGTGTATGCCAGCAATGCACCGAATATTTTTCTGTTCCCGTAATACATCGTATAAAATCCGGCAAAAGCAAACAGAATTATCGGGGTGTAGATAATCCATCCCTTTCTGAAGCTGAATAACAACTGGGCGATATGCGGATTTAGCAAATCCATTCCTTCGCCCGGGTTGGATTTGTAGGAATAGTAGATAAAATGCCCGGTGTGTAGTTTCCAATATATGAGCTGAAAAGATCCGATTAAAAATATAATGCCACTGAACAAAACAACATGAGTCCACTGTTTTTTCAAAAGCTGATTTTTTTTCTTAAAATCAACTTTTGAAACGATATTCCATAAGAGAGGGATCAGAAGAATTACGATTTCGGTGGGTCGGCTCAATATGGCAATGCCACTCACAATCGCAAGCAAAACAATCCATTTCAACCTGAACGATTCATGCCATTTGATGGTAAACCAGAGTGCCATCGCATAAAGGGCAAATAAATAATTGTGCGACATGGCATTTTGGCCATACATTGCGGTATGAACCGGCAGATTGGTTCCTGCGACAATAATCAGGAGTGTTATTGCCGTTATTTTTTCATCAAAAAACTTCAAGAGCACTTTTCGCAGAAACCACATGCCTGCTATGGCATATAGAATTCCTCCAAGCAGGAGCGCCAGCTGATAAGGGTAGGAATAGCCGTCAGCAGCATAGCCGATAAGCGGAGCAACAAGATGTGCAACAAAAAAAAACGGCGCATACAGAATGGTCATTCCCATTGAATATTTCATTACATATGTACCGTCAGGAAGAAGCGATGCCTGGTAAAAAGTGGAACTGGAGCCGTATTGATTCAACAACGCAAACACCTGATCCGGGTTGTTCATACTCAGATCATGGTAAATGAATGTCTGAGGCAGATAGAGGTAGTATCCATAAACATCATAGCAGATGATCTGATGAGGAAAAAACACCAGATTGCTGAGTATCAAATAGGCTGCAATCATCAAAAATGCATGGAAAGACCACCGGATGATATGTTTTTTCATAAGAACATTCTTGAAACAAAAGTAACCAAAATACAATAGCAATCTTTTTACTACTTTTGACAAAAATACAGAATAACTTGGTACTTTCAATTGTCATTCCGGCCTATAATGAAGCAAAAACTATCCACATGATCCTCGACAGGATCAATGATGTGAAGCTTATAAACAATATCAGCAAAGAGATTATCATTGTCAATGATTTTTCAAAGGACAACACGCTTGAAGTTCTGGAGAAATATATTCAGGCTCATCCGGATACGGGTATCAAAGTGTTTTCGCAACCGAAAAACATGGGAAAAGGAGCCGCATTGCATCGTGGAATCAAGGAAGCCACAGGTGATTTTGTAATTATTCAGGATGCCGATCTGGAATACGATCCCCGGGAATACAATGATTTGCTGAAGCCCGTTGTTGAAGGCAATGCCGATGTGGTTTACGGTTCCAGATTCATGGGCGGGAATCCGCACAGAATCCTGTTTTTCTGGCATTCGATCGGAAACCGTTTCCTGACACGCATTTCAAACATGTTTACCAATCTGAATCTTACAGATATGGAAACATGCTACAAGCTTTTTAAATCTGATATTATTAAAAGTCTCAGATTGCGTGAAAATCGTTTTGGATTTGAGCCGGAAGTGACTGCAAAGATATCTCGTGTAAAAGGAATCCGAATATATGAAGTTGGAATATCATATTATGGCAGAACGTATGAGGAAGGAAAGAAAATTACTGCGAAGGATGGATTCAGAGCCATCTGGTGCATTCTGAAATACAATGTTTTCTGTAGAAAATAAGCCGAAAGCCCCATTAAAATCTGGTTACAAAGCCGAAATGAATTTTTCCGTTGCGGATAATAAATTCACCCGGATTCTGTTTTCCCAAAGCATAGAATATGCTGAAAATTCCTGCTTTTGTGCTGAATGATAAACCTGCACCGGAAGAAAAGTAATATCGCATAATGAATGATGAATTCGCCATCTGGCGCATTATTCCATAATCGCTGAATACGGTTATGAAGCTGTATTTTTCGAAGAAAAATCTGATTTCGGCTGTTGAAACAGAGTAGACCGATGCCGGGATGCTTTTTTCGTCAAATCCGCGTAGTGTTTGCAAACCTCCCAATAAATACAAGTCGTTTTCAAAAAGCTTTGGCGCATCAATCCATCCGATCCGTGATTCACCCATTACATGCAGAGCTCCTTTAACCGGCGTATAAAGCGAAATCCCGGCTGTTCCATATACAATGAGAGATTCCAGATCAATGCCATCATAGAGTGTTTCAGGTGCAGAAGAATTTGCAATGATTTTCTTTTTGCCGGCTGAAGCTTCAAATTCCGCAATAAATCCCCGATGAGCTACAATTGTGTTATCCACGGAGGGGAAATATATACGCAAACCACCTGCACTTGTACGGCTGTCGGCCCAGGAGGGCAGGGTTGTAGCCGACTCGAAAACAGACTGATCAATCACCCGGCTGTCGGTATTTTCTGCAAAAAATTCTATTTCGGTTGCAATTCCGGAAAAGAAACTGACGCCATAGTGTTGTTTTGTTTTTACATAAAGTGTGTCGCGCCTGTATATGTTGAGAAATCCGTTTACACCGACCGGGAGATTAAACAGATACGGTACTGATGCTTTCACATTTACTTCCTGTGATCGATCTGCACTGCTTTTCCATTTCAGGGAAATGATATCCCCGTGGTTGAACGAATTTGCAAGCTTCAGATTCACATCTCCGTTAAACAGCAGTTTTGCCGGGTTGTCTCTGTCTGGTGCGAATCCGAGTATGCCATCGAATGAATTGGATTTCTTTTTTTTCAGATAAAAATAAAGCCTGGCTTTTCCATCGGAGAAATACACCTGCATGGGGCTGGTTTCTTCGACAAGCTCGCTCATTTCTATTCTCCGGCGACAATCGGCAATTTTTCTTTCATCATATGCTTTTCCCTGTTCAATACCGAGCCACGATGACATGAAACTCACGGAAGGTTTGTATTTGCCTTTCTGAACAAGGCTGTCAAACACAACAGTCGGCCCCGGTTGTACATTCCATGATGCATAAACCGAATCAAAGTTTATCGAATCTACCTCAAACGAAACCGAAGCAAAAGGGAATCCATTGTTTTCGTAATAGGAAATTATTTTATTTTCCCATTCCAGAATCCGGTCAGGATCGGGAGTTTGCCATTTTTTAATTTTTCTTTCGGAATATCCTATGCTTCGGAACATTGACAGGTCTGCATTTCCATTGGATACGGACCGGATAAATAATTTTTCTCCCCGATAATATTCAATATATGGATTCTCGTCTGACCATGGCCTCAGTACAGAATAATTTGCATATAAATATCCTTTTGAAAAATCCTTTTGGAGTAAATCTGTCAGATGTCTAGCTAAAGCGTTGGAATCAGGGAATGAAAGAATCTGGCCGTCCACTTTTTCAGTGCTGTCATTAATAAATTCCCCTGTATGAAAAACAATGAATACACTTTTCTGTCCTTGCGCAAGCAAAGCCATAAGGAAACAGAGCAATATGCATAAAGTTGTTTTCAAAGCTGCCAGTCGATGGGTTCAATGTTTTTACTTACCAGATATTCGTTGGCCCTGGAAAAATGGCGGCAGCCAAAAAAACCTCTGGAGGCAGATAGCGGGGATGGATGAGCTGCTGTCAGAATGCAGTGTTTCGCAGTATCGATCAATTGCGTTTTTACTTTTGCATTGTTTCCCCAGAGTATGAAAACGACATTTTCTTTTTCTGCAGAAATGTAGCGAATGACACTGTCTGTAAACTGTTCCCAACCCTTGTTTTTGTGCGAATCGGCCGTGTTTTCACGAACAGTCAGTACTGTATTGAGGAGCAGGACGCCCTGATGTGCCCAGGCGCTGAGTTCGCCGCTTATAGGTGGTTTGATACCAAGATCCGATTGCAGTTCCTTGAAAATATTTACCAGCGATGGTGGGAACGGAATTCCGGGATTTACTGAAAAGCAAAGTCCATGTGCTTGTCCGCGACCGTGGTAGGGGTCTTGCCCAAGAATGACAACTTTTACTTTATCGAAGGGAGTGAGATCAAAAGCGCTGAAAATTCTGTCACCCGGCGGAAACACAGAGTATTTCCTTTTTTCCTCCACTAAAAAATCCTTCAATTTGCTAAAATACGGCTGTTGAAATTCTCCAGCCAGTAATTTTTTCCACGACTCTTCAATTTTTGGCTCGATGATTGCCATGCAATATTGTTTTGCTGTAAAACGTTTAATTTATAACTTGCGTGTAAAAATACGCAAAAAATTTTCCGGAATCAGCAGAAATATGTATCTTTGAACTTTCAAAAAATCAAACTCTTATGAAAAAAGTGATTGCAATTGCTTTCGTTGTTTCTTTGATGGTTGTCATGTTTGCCGGTTGCCGTGCACAGCACACTTGCCCTGCTTATCATAACGGCAGCGTTCAACACGCTGTTCCTGCCGAGAACAACAGAGCCTGATTTTTGCAGACGGTTGTCTGGTTTTCACAAGCTATATGAGACTATTAGTATTATCGATAGGATTTCTCATCAGCTTATTTTCGGTTATTTCGACCCGCGCTCAGATTGCCGGCCAAACCGGAAACGAGCCGGGTTTTATTTTGAAAAAAGAGTATTCTTTTCATGTAATGGCTCATAGTGAAGGTCTGGGTTTCGGATTTCGCTGGGGTCAGCGGAATTCAGTCACTTCCCAGCGTTTTGTGGATTTTGACATTCTGAACATGAAACACCCCAAGGAAATCAAGATGGGGAACATTTATATGTTTGATGATGCAAACAAATTTGTGTATGGAAAGGAAAACTACATATACCTCTCGCGAATTGGCCTGGGTGGGTTGAAAGTTGTCAATGAAAAGCCCTATTGGGGCGGTGTTGACGTGCGCCGTTTTTATTGTTTCGGTGCAAGCATTGCGATGGCCAAACCCACATATCTTTATATTCTCGACAACAGCACAACATCTTCATATTATTATGATCTTATTCTCGAGCGCTATAATCCGGAAGAACACAATCTGACCAATATTTACGGGCGAGGTCCTTTTCTTGAAGGATTGTCCGAAACCAAAATCTATCCGGGAGGTTATTTCAAAGCGGGTTTCAGCTTTGAGTACGGGCCGGAAACAAGTATGGTCAGATATCTTGAAACCGGTGTTGCTGTTGATGTTTTCGCCAAAAAGATTCCTATTATGGCGTATAACAAAAACGAAAACTATTTCATCACATTCTATATCACTGCCAATTTCGGCAGGCGGTATAATCCCTGAATCACATGACAACAGATAACCATCAGAAAAATGCAGCCATAAAGCCCAAATGGCTTAAGAGTAGTTTGCCATCGGCAGATGTATATTCAAAAATGAAATCAGCACTATCAGCTGGGTGTCTTCATACAATATGCGAAAGCGGGAAATGCCCAAATATTGGTGAATGCTGGGCTGCAGGTGCCGCTACGTTTATGATTCTCGGCAATTCATGTACCCGCAATTGTCGTTTTTGCGCTGTTGATCACACCAGACCGCTTGCTCCTGATGCCGATGAAGCGGATAATCTGTCCAAAACTGTTGAGCATTTCAGACTTAAGCATTGTGTTATAACATCTGTAACACGCGATGACCTGGCCGATGAAGGAGCGAAACATTGGGCTGCATGTATTGAAGCGGTTCGTCTCCGAAATCCTGATACAACCATTGAAGTGCTGGTGCCTGATTTCCATGCCCGTGAAGAGCTGATCAGGATTGTTGCCGATGCCAGGCCTGATATTTTCAGTCATAATATTGAAACTGTGAAAAGACTTACGCCGGTAATTCGTTCCGGTGCGCAATACGACCGCAGCTTATTGGTTCTGCAGATTGCTGGTTCAATGAATTTGCGGGTAAAGAGCGGAATTATGACAGGATTGGGGGAGAGCATGGCAGAAATTTTCGAAGTAATCCGTGATATCCGGAGTACAGGCTGTGATATTCTCACTGTTGGCCAGTATTTGCGACCCCGTCAGGAAAATCATCCTGTAGAAAAGTATTATACACCGGATGAATTTGCTGAAATCAGGAAATTCGCTCTGGGACTTGGATTCAGGCATGTTGAGAGTGGTCCTTTGGTTCGTTCATCCTATCATTCCGGAGAAGCTTTGGCTATATAATATATAAGGTATAAAACAACAGACTGAAATTTATTCAAAAAAGTGTATTTTTAAATTATTAGATTTCAGTTATTTACAATAAATCAAAAAAAATATCTAAAAAAATGAATGAGATAATAAATAATGCGTACTTTTGCACTCCCGTTTGGAACGCAAACGGACAGTTCACTGAAAAGCCGCAGAAAAATAGAAAAAAAATAAAGAAAAGTTGTTGGGATGAAAAAAAGGTTTACCTTTGCACTCCCGTTTAAACAACGGATCGAAGAAACAAAAAATCGGACTCAAAAATTTTTTTTAAAAAAGTTGCAGGGAATAAAAAAAGTTGTACTTTTGCACTCCCGTTCACGCAGCGGACCGATAGAAGAGAAGTTGAAAGGTTGAAAAATTTTTTTTAAAAAAGTTGCAGGGAATAAAAAAAGTTGTACTTTTGCACTC
>VSSQ01000520.1_pt1 | contig 19267 bp, 19 predicted proteins | sample 4763081 | NCBI WGS metagenome assembly VSSQ01 (sample SAMN12137344, study PRJNA551015) | bioreactor metagenome | isolation source: SDC9 anaerobic chlorinated ethene degrading culture | place: USA: Knoxville, Tennesee | collected 2015-01-01
GGACGACCCGGACATGATGTTCTCCGAAAACCTCCACGCCGTGGCCCAAAAACACGGCTGGTGGAAGCCGGAGGACGGAAAGCTCGACTGGCTGAAAACGGTGAGCCTGGGGGAATACAACCATCCTTACTACTCCCTTCGGAGGGTCTGGAGGGTTCTCTCCCTGGCCGCGCCGTCGAAGAACTTCTCCCCCTGGGTGAAGGACGGCTTCACGAAGGACTACCCATTCTCCGTGAAACCGGATAAAAAACTGGGCGTGAGGGACGTGATGCGGCTCCACAGGGACCACTACGAGGGGACGGAGTTCGACCTGACAAAGGGAACGGCTGCCGGTCCCTTCGGGTACCCCGACCGGTACTACGGTCCCTACGACGGGGCCGGTGACGTGGGCGATCCCAAGCGGAAGCTGGGAGGCGCATGGGAGCGGCCCCTGTCGGTGACCTACTGCGGGTACGTCTTCGTCAACCAGGCCAGGGGATGGCTTCCGGACGCCATCGGAGGCCGCATGTGGCTCGGTCTCGACAAGCCCTCGGACACCGTCTTTCTGCCCTTCCACGTTGGTGTGACAGGGCTGCCCCGGTCGGTGGAAGTCTGTGACACCACGAAATTTTCCCGGGAGAGCGCATGGTGGACCTTCAACTTCCTGGCGAACTACGCGGGCCTGAAATACAGCTCCATGCACGAAGAGATCGCCGTTCTCCAGGAGCGGCTCGAAACGGGCTTCCTGAACGCCCTCGAGACGGTGGAGCGGAAAGCCCTCGACCTGTACAGGACCAACCCCTCCGGAGCCAGGGCATATCTCACGGACTTCGCCGAACGGAACACGACGGAAACGCTGGAGCAGTGGCATGATCTCACGGACCGGCTGATCGTGAAATACAACGACGGACTCCTCACCGAGGGGGGAAAGATCGGCCAGCCCCTGGGCTACCCCCAGGAATGGCTGAAAACCACGTCATGGCCCTCGGGCCCCACGTCCTACGAAAAACCTGCCGGGAAATAGCGAAAAGGGCCGGGCTGTGTGTCAGCCCGGCCCTCTGATTTTCAGCCTCTCTTTCGGCTCAGGGTTCCTTTCCCCGCCAGAACGGCCTCCCGGCACCGGGCAGCCCTGGCAAGCAGGGCCTCGAGCTCTTCCGGAGACGCTGCAAGAAGAGCGTCGAGAATCGCCCGGTATTTCCCGGCAAGCCGCCGGATCTGTTCACCGTTTGTGCTTGCCATATCGGCCCCGAGCTCCGGCAGGCCTCCCGCCACGCGGGTCGTGTCCCGGAACCCTCCCGCCGCGAGAAGGGGCACCAGGGGATGATCCTCCATCTCTTCCCCCGCGAGGAGGGCGAGGGACGCCGCCACCAGCACCGGAAAATGGCTGATGCAGGCCGCGGCGGCATCGTGCTCTTCGGCGCCGGTCCTGAGCGGACGGCCACCGAGGGCTTCCGCGAGTTCTTCCGCCAGGGACAGGGCTTCTTCGCCGGTGTTTTCGAAGGGAACCACGGCGCACACCGCCCCGTCGAAAAGGTCCGGGTCAGCGTTCTCCAGGCCACCCCGCTCCTTTCCCGCCATGGGGTGAAACCCGGCGTAGCGGGAACCCCACAGGGGCGCAAGCTTCCGCCCGACCTCGGTCTTGGTGCTCGCCAGGTCGAAGACAGCCCTGACGCCGGAGCCGGCGGCGGGACGGATCCTCAGGCCCGTCTCCTCCATGGAGCGGATGGGAACGGCGAGTACCAGGACATTTCCAAGGGAGGCACACTCCTCCGCCGTAGCGCAGGGCCTCCCTATGATGCCCATTTCGTGGGCCCGGCGGACCGTTTCCGGGTTCCGGCTCCATCCCGCGACGCTTTTCGCAGCCCCGTCCCGGGAGAGTTTCCAGGCCAGGGAACCGCCCAGGAGTCCGAGACCGAAGACGGAGACCGTGCAGTTTTTCAGACCCGTCATCTCTTCTCCTTTCCGGCCCTGACAGATTCGGGAGGACATTCCCGAAGCAGCAGGACCACCAGGTCTCCGGCCAGGAAAGCGCCGAAGACCGCCCGGGACATCCACCCCGGCGGAACGAAGAGCCACGTGGATATTCCTCCTCCAAGGGTCATCATGGTGATGGCCCAGATCTTCATCTTCCTGGAAACGCACCGGTTGTTCTCCCAGTTCCGGATGGTGGGGCCGAAGGTGCGGTGCTGCCTCATCCACCGGTGCATCTTCGGCGACGACCGGGCGAAGCACGCCGCGGCCACCAGTACGAAGGGCACCGTGGGCATGATGGGGAGCAGCGCCCCGATGAAGCCAAGGGCCAGAAAGAGCATTCCGAGCAGGGTCCAGAGATTCATAGGGCACCACCATTTCTGCGTGAGTGCGGAACGGGGCAACGATATCACGGATTTCGAAAAAACGGGAGAGGAAAAGCACGGGAAAAGAGCACAAAGAAACCGGACCCCGGGCATGAAGAGGTCCGGTTTCTTTGTGCTGGGAAGGGACGGAGATGCTACAGCAGGGGTATCCGTATCTCCGTGATATTCTCCTCCGGCGGCGTCGTGCCTGGGTCCGTCCGGTAAATTTCCATGGAATAGGCCCCTCCGAACTCCCTGCCGCTTTTCGGAAGCCACTCGCCGTACATCGCCCGGTAGGCGTCGTGCAGGCCTTCGTAGGCTCCCCTGTAGACCACGACGGCAAACTCTCCCCCGGGAATGGTCTGAACATCTATGCCGCCGCCGGGAACAAAACTGTCGTCGATGGTGACACAGACATCCATCCTGATTTTGTCCGGCTCCGTCACGTCAGGATCGTCGTAGCAGAGCGAGAGGGCCAGCGTACCGGGCCCGAGACGGGACGTCACTCCGGGAGCCCCGCAGAGCCTGTTCCATGCCTCCATGCAGTCCCCATAGGGACCCACGTGACGGATAAACGCAACTTTCAAAGAGTCGTGCCGTTCGATCTTCACTTCCATGTCTTTTCTTCCTCCTTCGTGTAAGGAGAGGGAAAGGGTGCAGAGCTTCGACCGGGCCCGGATCGTCTCAAGGCGGTGCTTCATGGCTGCCCGCAGCTTCCGGCGGTACTCGCCGGGAGGGACACCGTAGAGCTTCGAGAATGCCCTCGTAAAAGTCTCCGGAGTGTCGTATCCGGCCCGGAAGGCCAGCTCGGTCACGGAATGCCGCCTGTAGAGCAGGCTGTGGGCAGCCCGTTCCAGCAGCAGCCGCCTCCGGTACTCAAGCAGGGATTCCCCCGTCATCGCCGAGAAGAGGCGGGAGAGGTGAAACCTGGAGAATCCGGCGACCAGGGCGATCCCGTTCGGGTCGAACGGATCGTCCAGCGTCCTGTGCATGTGCATCTGAACCCGGAGAACTGCTTCTTCGTACGCCGCGCGCGTGGTTTCCTTCATGCCTTTCCCTCCTGCGGGACTGAGGATACTCCATCCGTTGCCTTCCCGCCTGACTCTCGTTGCGCTTTTTTCAGGACAACGGGATCATCCGCCGGAGGCGTCAGTCAGCCCGTCATCTCCCAGGTCCTCGTAAAGCTCTGGGAGAAAGCGGGGAGAACAGACGCAGAGAAAAACAAGGTCTTCCGGCCCGGTATTGGCAATGCGCTGCCGCGCCAGGGGCGGGATGACCGCCACGTCTCCAGGCAGAACGTCCCGGGGCGGAAGATCCCCGATCTCGACCCGTCCCCGGCCGGCAAGAATACAGTAGCGCTCCGTCACGCCGGCGAGCCTGTGCCACTGGGTCGTCACCCCCGGTTCCACCCTGGCCCGGGCAATGGAAACATGGGGATCCCGGGGGTCATTCCACGATTCAAGGATAAAGCACCGTTCTTCAGTGAAATACTCTCTTTCTTCATCGGGACGGCAGATCAGTTCCTCCATGGCGTCTCCTTTCCGGACCACCGGCGGAAGCCCCCGCCGTTTTCGATCATGATACCGCAGAACCTGCACATCCCGGTCCCCATGGAATCGTCCTCCGGCAGGAGCCGCAGATGCTATCATTACTGTGCTGTCCGCAGACCGGACGGAAATTCCGACCGGTCATCCGGTTCGAAGGAGGAAAACCGCCCGTGAACGACATCCCTCTTTTCGGAGGCATCGAAGCCGGAGGAACGAAGATCGTCTGCGCCTCGGGAACGGGCCCGGAAGACATGAACAGGGCTCAATTCCCCTCGGGGAGCGCTCCGGATGCTGCCCTTGCCCCCGTCATAAGGTGGCTCCGCTGCGAGGAAGAGCGCCGGGGTCGTTTCCGCGCCCTGGGCATCGGATCCTTCGGCCCGGTAGGCCTCGATCCTCACTCTCCATCCTATGGCCGCATCACCACCACGCCCAAGGAGGGCTGGCGGAATGCGGACATCCTGGGCACCTTCAGGCGAGCTTTCCCCGGCATTCCAATAGGCTTCGACACGGACGTGAACGCCGCCGCCATGGGTGAACACCGATGGGGCGCCGGCCGCAGCCTGGGGGATTTCGTCTACATCACCATGGGCACCGGCATCGGTGCCGGGGTCATGGCAGGAGGGAAACTCCTGCACGGCCTTGTCCACCCGGAAGCAGGGCATCTCCGCATCCCCCGTCTTCCCGGCGACGCCTTCCCGGGGATCTGCCCCTTCCACGGCGACTGCTGGGAAGGCCTGTGCTCCGGGCCTGCCATCCTGAAAAGAACGGGAATCCCTGCTGAAGACCTTCCCGGAAACCACGAGGCGTGGCCCCTCACTGCCCGGTACACGGCCATCGCCCTCGCCGACCTGGTCTGCGCGCTCTCACCCCGGAGAATCATCCTCGGGGGCAGTGTCCCCCGGGCCGGACTGCTGGGGCGGGACCGGTTTCTGGCCATGGTGAGAAACGGGGTTCGGGAAGCCCTCGGCGGCTACATTTCCGTCCCCGAACTGTCAGGGGACCTGTCAGGATATATCATTCCGCCCCTGCTGGAGGAAAACGCCGGGATCTGCGGCGCCCTCGCCCTGGCCGAAACGGCATGGGAGGAAGCCCGCCATCCCACGGACTCCCGGAATGACGTCAGTTCCCGGTGACCGCCCTGAGGAGGGCCACCGTTCCCATGCCCAGGATCATGGCAAGGAAGACACTCCCCGTTTTCCGCACCGCCAGAAAAATCACCCCGGCAGCCGCCATTCCGGGAAGGCCGGCTTCCGCAAGCCCCGGAAAGACAAGGGCGGCGAAGATGGTCCCTGGAAGGGCATCCATGGCCCTTTTCACCGGTCCGTTCTTCGGGAGGCGGCTGCCGAAGGCCATGCCCAGAAACCGTATGGAGTAGACGAACAGGGCGGCGAGGACAATGACCGCCCAGGCATTCCCGCCGGAAAGGGTCACCCTTCTTCCCCTCCCCTCACCGCGGCCGCGGCTGCGCCTGCCGCTCCCCCCAGGAGGACATACCATGCGCCTGGAAGCAGCCTGAAAGCAGCATACGCCACTGCTGCGGAAACAGCCCAGGGGAAGATATCTCTCCGTCCTCGCCACATGGTGACGGCAAGGGCAGTGAAAAGGGCGGTGAAGGCGAAATCGAGGCCGAACCGTTCCGGCGCCGCAATGGTAAACCCAAGACTGTGGCCTGCCAGAACGCTGAAGAACCAGAACAGCCCCACGCAGACCCCGCCGCCCACCAGAAAATCACCCGTGACCCGTCTTCTGCGGCTCTCCGCCATGGTCACCGCCCAGTTCTCGTCGGTGACGAAGTGGACCCTCCAGGCCCCCCCGAACTTCCCGAAGGGTTCGAGCAGAGGAGCCACCGCCGCGGTGAGGAGGAAATACCGCACATTCACCACGGCAGCCGCCAGGGCCACCTGCCAGAGGGGGAAACCGCCGCTCCACATTCCCACGAGAATGAGCTGGGCCGAGCCTGAAAAAACAGCCACATTCATTATCGCCAGCTGGGGAGCCGATACTCCCTTCTCAGCGGCCAGCACCCCGAAGACAAGCCCGTACACCAGCACGCCGATCCCGGCAGGCACCGACGCCCGGAAGCCTCTCGCGAATTCAGGCGTCATCCTGCCGCTCCTCCCTCTTCCGGGCACATTCGGGGAAACAGGTCATACCGGGGGATTAAGCGCATCTTCCCCATCCTCCTTTACCTGGAGCTGAACCAAGTATTAAAGAGTATACTCCAGGTCCGGGGGAGAAAAAATCGTCCGAAACATTTGCAAAGGGAAGCCCCCTCTGATACTGTTTCAGCCGCAGGATGCTCCCGGACAGTCCCGGGCACGGACGGGAACGGGCCGGAGCGGATGCCCGACGAAAAAACAAGGAGATGATATTCCATGAATGCCGCCCGCCCTGTTCCGCTTGTCACAGCTTCCCTGGTGTTCCTCCTGCTCCTGTCCGGAATAGCCGCCGGGTCAGCCCCGGATCCCCTGACCCCAGCCGACCGGTCGTCTCCCCGGGACACCCTCACATCCTTTATCACCCACATGAACACGGGGCACCACTACCTGCAGCAGGCCAGGATGATCTCCCGGGGCGCTCCCGGCTTCTTCGTCCACCCCCCCGAAGCGGTGGAAAAAGGAGATTTGGCCAGGTACCACTTCGAGCGGGCCATGCAGTGCCTGGACCTCTCTGAAGTACCTTACGTCCTCAGGGATGACGTCGCCCGGGAAGGGGCGCTGCTTCTCAAGGAAATCCTTGACCGCATCGGCCTTCCGCCGCTCGGGACCATTCCCGGCGGAAAGGACTGGATCAATACCGGAGACTCCAGAATCACCCGATGGAACATCCCCCGCACGGAACTTCAGCTGTACAGGGTCGAATCCGGCGAGGCGGAAGGGAAATGGCTCCTCTCCCCGTCCTCCCTTGCCCGCCTTCAGGACGACTACCGCAGAATTGAGCACATGCCCTACCTGCCCGGAGCGATGGAAGGGGCCTATCACGACTACATCATCACGCCGGGCCGGTTTTTCCCGCCCAAGTGGACGGAAATCCTTCCCGGGTGGGCCGCCGCCGAAATCCATGAACAGACGCTCTGGCAGTGGATCACCCTGGCCCTGGTCCTGCTGGTGTTCATTGCCCTGAACATCGGCATCTGGAGACTGTTCGGAAAAATCTCCCGGAACATGAGCCTCTTCGCGGGGAATATCCTCCGGATCCTTCCCCCGGTGGCACTCTCCCTGACCTCGACCCAGACAATTCTGCTCGTGGACGACACCATCAACATCACCGGCAGGCTGTGCATCTTTCTCATCCAGTTCTTCTCCGCAGTCCGCTGGTTCGGCTGGGCGTGGTGCGCCATCCGGGTGGGAGAGGCTATCGCCGAGCTGATCATCCTGTCGCCCAGGGTGGAACCGGAGAGCATCGACGCCAGCCTCGTCCGGACCGTGAGCAGGCTCATCTGCATCACCGCGGCTTCGTGGATCCTTCTCTACGGTCTCTCCCGGCTGGGGCTGTCCGTCTTCCATCTCCTCACCGGACTGGGCGTGGTGGGACTGGCCATCTCCCTGGCCGCCAAGCCCACGGTGGAGAACATCATCGGAGGACTCACCCTTTTCGCCGACCGGTCCGTGAAGGTCGGAGAATACTGCCGGTTCGGCAACACGGCGGGCACGGTCCTCCACATCGGACTCCGCTCCACGAAGATCGAGGCCCTCGACCGGACGGTGATCTCCATCCCCAACGCGGAGTTCTCCCAGATGCAGATCGTGAACGTCACCCGGAGAAACGGTTCGCTGATGCAAAAAACCCTCAGCCTCCGGTACGAGACCACCGGAGACCAGCTCCGGTGGATCCTGGCGTCCGTCCGGGATGTGCTCCACGCCCACCCGAAAGTGGCGGCCGACCCGGTTCCCTTCGCCCGGTTCGAGTCCTACGGAGCCTCGTCCCTGGATATCCTGGTCTTCGCCTATATCAGGACGAAAAAGTGGGCGGAATTCCTGGCCGTCCAGGAGGACATCCTCTTCCGGATCGGGGAGATCGTGGAAAAATCCGGTTCGGGTTTCGCTTTCCCCTCCACCACGGCCTACATCGCCAGGGACGGCGGGCTCGACGGCGAAAAGGCAGCCCTCGCGGCTGAAGAGGTGCGGCAGTGGAGGGAGAGCGGACAATACCCTTTCCCGGACACTCCCGGGGAGAGGATAGCTGCTGCTCGAGGTACGGTGGAGTATCCCCCAAAATCCTGACGGGACAGAAACCGGAACAAAAGCGGCCCGGAAAAATCTCCGGGCCGCCTTTTGTTTTTTTCCCTTTCTTTTCTTTGCCTTAGGCCGCGCCGATCATCTTTTCCGGCAGCCAGAGGATTATCTCCGGGAAAACGGCACAGAGCACCAGCACCACCATGATGATGAGGATGAAGGGAATGACTCCCCAGATGATGTCCCCGATGGTGACGCCAAGCTCTTTCGGCGCCGTGCCTTTCAGCACGAAGATGGACATGGCCATGGGCGGCGTCTGGAAGGCCATCTGCATGTTGATGCAGATCATCATGCCGGCCCAGAGAGGATTGAAGCCCAGGGCCGCCAGGATGGGCGAGAAAATGGGAACCACGATGAACACGATGCCGATCCACTCGATAAACATGCCCAGCAGGAACACGATGGCCATGATCACGAAGAAGGACATCCACTTCCCCCCCGGAACGGAGAGAATGAACTCCGCCACCACGTCGCCTGCTCCGGCGTTCATGAAAATGCCCACGTAGGCGTAGCACATGGCGGCGATCATCACCACGAAGGCGCTGACCTTCATGGTTTCCAGGGACGCCCGCTTCATGAGTCCCCAGCTGAATTTCCCGTAGGCAATTGCCAGAAGTATGGACGCGAAGCACCCGACTGCAGCCGCCTCGGTGGGCGGCGCGATTCCGGCGAATATGGTGCCGAGCACTGCGGCGATCAGGAGAATAGGCGGCACCAGCGACTTGAGAAGACGGAAAAACTTGGCCGCATCGAAGGGCGTGATCTGGTCCTCCGGAATGGCCGGCCCGAGGGCCGGGTTCAGGCGGCAGCGGATGATCACGTAGAGCATGTAGAACGCCGAGAGCAGCAATCCCGGGAAAACGGCCCCCATGAACATCTGCCCTACCGACAGCCCCGCCTGGGGAGCGTAGACCACGAGCATGATGCTCGGCGGGATAAGGATGCCGAGAGTTCCGGCAGCCACGATGGACCCGGCCGCAAGGGATTTGTCGTATCCCCTGGTTACCATGGGCGCGAGGGCGATAAGGGTCAGGATGGTGACCGATGCGGCAATGACGCCCAGGCAGGCGGCGAGGATCGTTCCGAAGAGGATGGTCACCACCGCCAGGCCGCCACGGAGCCTGCCCATGGCCTCGTACAGGCTCTGGTACAGGTCCTTCGTGACACCGGAATGCTGCAGTATGACCCCCATGAAGGTAAACAGGGGAACCGCCAGGTAGGGATAGTTCAGCGACAGGTCATAGAAGCGGCTGTACAGGATGTGGAACGTTGTGGTGGGACCGAAGACGGCAAACCCCGTGAAGAATGCCACGCTCCCGATGACGAACGCGATGGGGAACCCCGTCATCACAAGGACGAAGACTCCTCCCAGCATTATGGCGGTGACTGCTTCAGCGCTGAGTTCAATCAAGAGTCTCACCCCTCACCATGAAATAAAAATCCCGTACGAGGTTCGCAGCCCCCTGGAGAAGGAGGAAGAAGAGCCCCACGGCGAAGACGGTACGGTAGGGCCATGCCGGAGGATACCAGAAGCTGTTGAAGAACACTTCCTTGATGGTGACGGCACGAATGGCCCACGTGAAGGCAAGGTAGAACATGATGCCCATGAGCGGGAAGAAGAGAAAGAGGGAGCAGATCACGTTCATGAAGGCCTTTCCCCGGGGAGGAAGCATGTTGTAGAACATGTCCACCCTGGTGTGGGACTCGTGAAGGTAGTCATAGGAGGCACCCAGAAGGTACAGGGTGCCTCCGGCCATGCACAGCACGTCATAGGCCCATTCGGTGGGAGCGTTGAAGAAATGGCGCGACACAGCCTCGTAGGTTCCCGCGAACACAAGGATCAGGGCGAACCACTTCGCCACCCAGCCGGACGTTTCGCTGACGGTATCAATGAATTTCAGTATTTTCCTTACGGACGACATTGCCCCTTCTCCTTGTGAAATGCCGCGGGACCGCGGCTATTTCATCGTCTCGTAGGCTTCGCCGAAGGCCTTCATCGAGTTGTAGATCTCTCCGAAGATCGCGGGTTCCTTGGCGACCTTTTCCGCATAAAACTTGTCGGCTTCCGCTGCAAGGGCCGCGTTGACCTCGGCGGGGACCTTCAGGACCTGGTTGCCCGCCTTCTTGAACTTCTCGAGGGCGACGATCGACTCATAGACGAGGTACTCGTGCTGAGCCTGGGCATAGCGGTCGACGAAGGTCTGGACGAGGAGCTGCAGATCTTTCGGAAGGGCGTTCCAGGCATCCTTGTTCACGAAGAACACCTGGGGATCGCTCGGGGCGCGGACGGGAGAAAGATAGACGTAATCAGCAACTTCGTTGAAGTGCATGTTCCAGTTGGAGGCGAGGGTGGAGTACTCGAAGGCGTCGATGGTGCCGCGCTTCATGGCCTCGTAGAGTTCGCCTCCGGGGATGATGACGGTGGCCATGCCCATCCTCTTCAGGATCTCGCCCGCGTCGCCCATGCAGCGGGCCTTGATGGACTTCAGGCTTTCCACGTTCTCGATCTTTTTCTTGGAGTGGAAGAACACTTCTTCAGGAAGGGGAGAGAGGGCGCCGGGGAAGGTCATCACGTTGTAGCCTTCCATCATCTTGTTCATCAGGTCCGCTCCGCCGCCGTAGTTGAACCATGCGCGGAGGGCTTCGCCGGCCAGTGCGCCGGGACGGGAGCTGATCAGGCCTGCCGCCGACCACTTGTCGAGATTGTACATGGGGCAGGTGTAGCAGAGCTGCAGCACGTTCTCGTGGACGGCGTCGAGCTCCTTGTAGGCGGGAACGATGGATCCGCCGACAAAGGGCTTGATCTCCAGGCGGCCGCCGGAGGCTTCGGTGATGGCCTTGCAGAGCATGTCATGGTAAATCTGGGACGGGTCGGACGCGGGGCCGTGTCCGGATGATTTCCAGACGATCTTCTTCGGGGCGTCGGCGCCCTCGGCCACGGCGGGCATACAAGCTCCTACAACAAGGACGGAAACCAGCAGCGCGAACAACACTCTTTTCATAGCCCACATCTTTGTAACCTCCTTTGTATTTGGTGTTTCCCTACGGCCGGGGAGGAATTTCCCCGGCCCTGAACGACACCCTTTCAGAAGCTACCCGAAAAAGAGAGAACTGCCCGTCACGTTCCGGAAAAAGCCCGGGCAGACCGCCTCGAGGCGATCCATGACATCCTTCCCCGTACAGTGGGACATGCCGACGAAAAGAATGCCACTATTCTGAAGGTATTCGAGAGATTTTTCAAGACCGGTCCCTTTCGCCTCCACGAGATGGGTCCCGCCGAGAACAGCGAGAATGGGCCTTCCGAGCCGTTCTTTCACGGCGTCGAGCATGTTTCGCATTCCCGGGTGGGAGCATCCCAGGAGCACGGCGAGTCCTTCTCCCGTCTCGACTGCCAGGAGAATTTCATCATCAAAGGAATCGGGCACGAAGGCGCCGTCTTTTTCCAGGACAAACCGCGGATTGATTTTTTCCTCCGTGTGGATCCGGGGAAAACCTGAAAGAACGTGGATTCCGGGAAGAATCTCCTTTGCGGGGGCGGACGCGGTTACGGAAGTGATTCCCCTTTCGGAGAGAAAGGCTTCGTCGAAGTCGTTTCCAAGAAAATCGTATGCACCGTTCCGGAAGGCATACTTGGGGACGAAGAATCCTTCGCCGGTTATGAGGGTGAAGCCCCCGGCGGCGGAGCAGAGGGCGCGGAATCCGCCGGAGTGGTCGTAGTGCCCGTGGCTCAATATCACGTGGCCTGCACCGTAAAGGTTGATGTTCAGTTTCGGGGCGTTGTCAAGAAAGGCTCCCGACTGCCCCGTGTCGAAGATGACAATGTGTCCGTCCTTCTCGATGCAGAAGGAGATTCCGTGTTCCGTCGCCAGTCCGTGATGTTCACCGGGAGAATTTTCGATGAGGGTGGTGATCCGCAGCATGGTCATTCCTCCTCCGGGCGGCCGGCAGGCCGCTCCATGGAATCCCTGATGTCGCCGAGGGCATTGGTCAGGTGGCGCACCATCTCTTTTTCCGCCCGTTCCGGATCTCCGTCCCGAATGGCTTCAAACACTGCGTAATGTTCTCCCATGGTCTTCTCTATCCGGCCGGGAATGTGGAGGCTGGTGATCCAGCCTTCGGACAGGGATGAGGTCATGGTTTTCATAAGGCAGTAGAGGGTCCTGTTTTTCGTGGATCTGGCGATGAGGCGGTGAAATTCGCCGTCGGCCTTGACAAGGGCGGCGGTGTCCCCTGATTCCGCGTTCGCGGCAAAGGCACCGCAGGCCTTTTCCATGGCCCGGACGGATTCGGCGTCCGCTTTCGCGGCGGCGTGCCATGCGGCCCTGGGTTCGATGATGAGCCGAACCTCGAAGTGATCAAGCAGGGAGGTTTTGTTGTCCTTCAGCCACCCCCGGAAGGGGTCTTCCTCCTCACCGCATGGTTCGGCGATGAAAATGCCCTTCCCGTGCCGGACGGAGACCAGCCCCCTCACTTCGAGGATCCTGACCGCCTCCCGGATGGAGGACCGGCTGACCTCGAGCCTCCTGCCCAGTTCCGCCTCGGAGAAGAACCTGTCCCCGGGACTGAACTCCCCCTCGGCGATCATGGTTTCTATTGCGTCCACCACCTGCTCCGACAGCCTGGTTTTCCGTATCGGCGTCATGGTCCCTCCCGCCGCCGGAGGCGGCATACAGCATATCTACTCATCAGACAACCTGAATTCTACTCCCTTTTTCCTGAAAGTGTCAAGAAAAGAAAAAAAAGGCCCCGAAGGGCCGGGTGGTACGGTCCGGAAACGGTTTCCCCGGGTTTATTCCTTTCCTGTGCTGAACCGGTAGCCCGCACCGTGAGCCGTGAGAAGGTACACGGGTTTCGATGGGTCGTCCTCGATCTTCTGGCGGAGGCGCACCACGTGCTGGTCCACCGTCCGGGTGGTCACGTCGCAGTCGATGCCCCAGACCTCTTCAAGGAGAAGATCCCTGGTGAGGACTTTTCCTTCCCGGCCGGCGAAAAAACGGAGAAGGGCGTTCTCCCTGGGAGTGAGGGAAAAGGAAACATCTCCCCTGCTTCCCGTCATGGCGCCGAAATCGACTTGCACGTTCCCGAAGGCAAGGCGGCTTTCTTCCCCGGCCCCCTGTGTCCCGGCCGCAAGGGCTCCCCTTCGAAGGGCGGCCCTCACCCTGGCGAGCAGCTCCGCCATGCCGAAGGGCTTCACGATGTAGTCGTCCGCCCCCAGTTCGAGGCCCACAACCCTGTCCACCTCCTGCCCCTTGGCGGTCAGCATGACCACCGGGACAACGGCGTTTTCTCCCCGGATGGCCCTGCAGACGTCATAGCCGCTCATCTTCGGCATCATGACGTCAAGAAGCACCAGGTCGGGAGAGTTCCGGCGGAACAGCTCCAGGGCCTCGGCGCCGTTTCCAGCCGGGATGACTTCGTACCCCTCGCTTTCGAGAAGGTCCGCCACCCCGGTGAGAATGGCCCGGTCGTCCTCGGCTACAAGAATCCGCTCCTTCATCCTCTTCTCTCCTTTCCTTCCGGAAACGCAAGGGGAAGCACCAGGGAGAAAACGCTCCCTCCCCCTTCCCTCGGGTCGTACTTCACATCCCCGCCGTGCCTTCTCGCAATGTCCCGGGCGATGGCAAGCCCGAGCCCGGCCCCGCTCCTCGGCGCCGCGAGGGAATCATCCCCCCGGAAGAACTCCTGGAAAATCTTTTCCCCGAGCCCGGGGGGCACTCCGGAGCCCCTGTCGGCCACCCTCACAGCGGCCGTTTCCCCTTCCCTTCCGCAGCAGACGGTGACTTCCCGGACTGCGGGGGAATACTTCTCGCTGTTTGACAAAAGGTTCATCAAGACCTGCCGGAGGGCCTCGCTGTTTCCGAGGACCGGCAGGGGACCTTCAGCGGAAAAGCCTGACACAAATCCGTTTTTCGCCAGGTGGGGCTCAAGCTGCGCCAGGGTATCCTCCGCCAGGGCCGCGAGATCCAGCCGTTCCATGGGAAGGGGACGGATGTCCGCTCCTTTCCTCGAAAAGGCAAGGACGTTGTCAACGAGCCGGGAGAGCCGTTCCGTCTCTGACACCATGGTCCTGAGATACTCCTTCCTGCGCTCCTCGCTCTGCTGCCTTCCGGAGAGAAGCATTTCAGCGAACAGCCGGATGGAGGTCAGCGGGGTCTTCAGCTCGTGGGAGACGTTCGCCACAAAGGTCGTCTTGTTCGCCGCGAGGCGCATCTCGGCGGAGAGCATCCTCATAATCACCCCCGCGCCGGCGAGGATGACCACGAACAGGATTCCGGTGAGCAGCCAGACGGCGATGGTGGCGAATCTCGCCCTGGAGGCTGCGAGGCCCGGATTGGTAAGCCACGCCCCTGCCTCCCAGCGGGGAAGGAGGGGGGAAATTTCCCTGGCGACGAAGGGACGGCGCCAGTCGGCTCCTGACGGAAGAGGGGGAGAGACAAGAGGGTTCCCCCGGTCATCCAGGACGGTGAGCACCCGGATATCCGTCAGGGCTTCGGGAGCCGCCCCGGCAATACGGTCCCGCAGATCGTCCATGTCGATGGAGAAGCCCGCTGCCCCGCCGGGGACATCCGTCCAGAAAATCAGCTCCAGTCCCCTTTCCGAGAGCCTTGGGAGAAAACCTCCCTCCGACTCGGAACGCAGGGCGGCGAAGCTCTTCCCCCGGGCCACCGTGCCGGACCGTTCCTCCCGCTCGGGAGAAGGGGCAGCCCCCGCCTGGGGGGCCACGTTCCGCTGCAGGAGGCTGAAACCTTCCTCCTCTGCCTTCCGGAAGAGTTCTTCGCGAAAAGCGGGGTCGGCAGCGGCCATGCTCTGGGCCATCTGCCGCTCAATCCCCCCCTGGGGTGCCGCAGCCTTCTTCGCAGGGGCGGGAAGGGGTGCCGCCGCGGTAACCGGCGGGGCCTTCAGGGGTCGGGCCACCCTGCCCGCAGTCCCGGCCGGCAGTTCGGCATGGAGGCCCTCCCCGGTGTCCTCCCGGGGACTCGCTTCTTCCGCGGCGGGCTGGGAAAGAGGCGCGTAGGAAAGGGCGGGCGGAGCCTCCCCCATCTCCTTCCGGTAGACCCCCGCAATGGAGTCGTACACCTGCATTTCCTCCCGGTCTTCCAGAAAGGGACCGAAGGATTGAAGAAAAGCATCCAGGCGGGGATGGTATCCGTCGGGAACGAAAAGCCTGCCTCCCGTCATGAAGAAGGGAAAGGCCACAGGGGAAGGGGACGTCCCCCATCCTTCCAGGGCTTCCGGCCCGGAAATCCTTTCCGCCTGCCTTTTCAAATCCCCGGCAAGACTTTCGAGCAGGGCCGAAATCTTCTGGGCCGCGAGGTTCACCTCCGCCAGGAGGGCAGCTTCAAGGCTCCGTTCGACGTAGACCGCTTCCCTGTCGGCCGCCCTGAGGGAGAGAAGGCTCAGGGCGATGCTCGGAAGGAGCACCGCCAGTACGAACACGAGAACAAACGGAAGTGGAACGGGCAGGCCGCTCCCGGCTCTTGTGCGCTTTTTTCCGTTCATGGCCTTCCCCTCCCCTCCGGGCGGCGGGAGAGAAAGTCCTCTCCCCCGCCGGATACTCTTTTTACTTTTCCTCTTCGTCTTCCACGTCACCGCTCACGGGAGCCTGCTGGTTCTTCTGCGTGTAGGCGTCGTTGAGAACTGCCTTCCTCTGGCTGCTGGAAAAAACCCCCGCTTCGAGCAGGCTTTCCGCCAGTTCTTCGAAATAGCCCGCCTCCTGCTCGAGTTTCGGGGCGGCGGAACCGGCAGCCGGAGCCGCGGCCTGGAGCTGTTTCGTCCGTTCATCGAGAAGCTGTGCCGCCACCCTGGCTTTCCCCTCGTCGGCCAGCCGGACGGCCGCTTCCCGTATCTCGGCGTTCCTGGCCAGTTCGGCCTGGGAGAGGATGTCAGACCGCCGGTTCTTCTCCACCGCCCCGGCATCTCCCGAGAAGGAGACCGCAAGCTCCGCGTTCTTCCTGACCACGGTCCCCGACGCGGCGTCGGCGTACTCCACTTCCAGCTCCGCGGCCTTCAGAACAGTCCCGTCCTGTCCCTCGGGAAGCTCCACCTCGAAAAGGGCATACTTTTCTCCTCCGTACAGGTTGTCGATGGCAACTTCAAGAGAGCTTCCCTCCACCTTCCCCTGCCGCCCGATGACCCGCACCGGCCGGACGCCCTCGGGACACCGGAGGGTCACCCTCACTTTCCGGGCCGTCACCGTAACGGCATCCTCCAGATCCCTGGCGAATATCTCGGGAAGCATCCCGCCGTGCCTGGCAAAATAGGCGTTTCCGCCGCTTTCGGCAGCCAGGGCGGTCATCAGGTCTTCATTATAGTCCAGGCCGAGGCCGATGGTGGTGATGGTGATATCCTGGCGGGACAGGTTCCTTCCCAGGGCCGCCAGGTCCTCCGTCGAGGAGGGCCCCACGTTGGCGATGCCGTCGGAGAGCAGCACGATCCTGGGGATGTATCCCTCGTCGATGAAGGGCTGCAGTTCGGCGGCTCCCGTCACCGTTCCGTGATAGAGCGCCGTGGACCCTCCCGGCCGAAGGCGCTGTATCGCCCTGTAGAAAGCGGGGTCGTCCTCCCCGCGGCCCACGGTCCGCGCCCGGACGAGCACGGAAGCCCGGTCGTCATAAACCACAACGGCGGCCACGTCCCGGGAGTCCAGCATCTTCAGGGCTTCAAGGGCTCCCTTCTTCGCGTTCTCCATCTTGCCGTCCGACGCCATGGACCCCGATTTATCCAGCACCAGGGCAACGGCGAGGGGGGCACGCTCGCGCACCTTTCCTGAAGGCCGCACCAGCGCCCGGACGACAACCCGCTGGCCCCTTTTTCCCGCCGGGGCGACCGGATAATCGGCCCCCGCCTCGAAGAGGACGGCCTCTTCTTCGGCGTAAAGCTCCGCTGAAACCGCCGCCCGGGGCAAAGAGGAAAAAAGGACCGATGCAGCCAGGGTGAGCACCATTGTTTTTCTGAACATGATCAACCACCTCCTGGACAGAAGGATAGCCCGGGAAGGGGGCGGATGTGTCAGGGCGGTGTCACCTTCATGTCACGGAGTTGTAAAATCTCCCTTCTTTCCCGCCGGGGCCATGTAGACCACGAATTCGTCCTTCCCGTCCGCCCCGACCAGCCTGTCGGCGGCATCCTGGTCATAGGCCGCGATGGCGCAGGTCCCCGCGCCGATGGCTTCGCAGGCGAGGTAGAGGTTCTGGCAGATATGACCGCCGTCCAGGGCGATGACCTTTACGGAAGCCTCCGAATAGCGCCATTCCGTCCTCCAGGGAAGGGCCGTCCAGAAAAAGGTCACCGCTCCCTTCCCGGCGAATTTCTGACCGAGGGCCGCCCGCGCCGTCTCCTCCTCGAGACGGTCCGGATGCCCCAGGGGCAGAAGGGCATGCTCCAGGGGAAGGTACCGATAGAGTCCCTTCTCCAGGCCCTCGACCCGGAAGACCGCCAGGTACGTCTCGAAGGGATGCCTGCACCCCGCCGACGGGACGGTGCGGTACGTCCGCACCGGGTCGGATTCGCCCCGGACTCCCTGGGTTGCCCAGAGCAGGAAGGCCAGTTCTTCGAGTGAAAAGGGCCGGTTGGAGAACTGCCTCACGGACCGACGGCGCTCCATGGCCTCCCGAAGGGACAGATCACCCACGGCGGTCCACTTCTCCGGTCCGGGCAGGGAAATCCGGGCCGCATCCCCGGGGACCGGCTTCTGCACGGGAGGCGGCGGAGCCCCCAGATTCTGGGCAGTCCTGGAAAAATCCACGGACCGGCGCACCGTATCCTTCAGGAAGAAGCGGAGCTCTTCCCTTGCTGTTGTGTCGTCCACGAAAAAACCTCCTTCGGCATTTCTGTTTTTCTGATTGTAGCAACCGTTCCTTCCCCTCTCAAGAGCCGGAGAAAAAGCGTTCTGTTGCAAAAAACCTTCTCTTTTGCTAGAGTTTCCCGGAGAAAGTTATCACAACTTTCCGAATTCACTTGATCCAACGGAAGGGAGGGAGGTCCTTCGGGTACAAGGCAAGAGCAGAAAGACCTGAGAGGTGTTGTGCTGTACGAGTCTTCGCAATACGGTGTGAAAAGGAGGCTGAATGCAATGGCAGGCTTCACCAGAAAAACGGTCCTGGTTCTGCTGGCTGCGGCTCTTGTTCTTCTCCCCGCGTCCGCTCCCGCCGCCGAACCATCCCTCGCCGAGATCTACTCCATCCTGAAGACGAAGGAGTTCGTGGACCTCACCCACACCTTCGACACCGAAATCCCCCACTGGCCCGGCTTTCCCCAGGAAAAGCGGGAGACCATCTACTGGTACGACAAGGGTGTGGGCACCATAGGGTACGGCTTTTTCGCCCAGGTTTTCTCCCACGTGGGACAGTGGGGAACCCACTGCGACGCCCCGGCCCATTTCGCAAGGGGGAAACGGACCCTCGACCAGATCGGCGTGAAGGAAATGCTTCTTCCCCTTGTGGTTTTCGACGTTCATGAGAAGGCTGCGGCAAATCCTGATTACGCCCTCACCCTTGAAGACGTGAAGGAATGGGAGAAAAAACACGGCCCCGTGCCGGAAGGAGCCTTCGCCGCCATGAGGACCGACTGGTCGAAACGGTGGCCCGACGCGGCGGCCATGAGAAACGCCGACGCTGCCGGCACGGCCCACTACCCCGGCTGGAGCCTGGAAGCCATGAAATACCTCTTCGAAGAGAGGAAAATCACCGCCTCGGGCCATGAGCCCACGGACACGGACCCCGGGGTTTCCACGTCGAAGGGAGACTACACCTGCGAGGCCTATGTCCTCGGCCAGGACAGGTACCAGATCGAGCTCCTCGCCAACCTGGACAGGGTACCGGAAAACGGCGCCCTCGTCGTGGTGGCCTTCCCCAAGCCCTTCTTCGGCTCGGGCTTCCCCGCCCGGGTCTTCGCCATTCTCCCCTGAAGCGAAGGCGGACTCCGGTCCGCCTTTTTCCTTTCCGCCCGAAGGCCGATACTCAAACAGCACTGCAAAAAAACAGGAAGGAGAAACCCATGAACCTGAACCGGACTGCCCTTGCCGCCCTGCTGCTCTTCCTTCTGCCGGCTTTCCCGGCCCGGGCCGGGGAGCATCCATTCTGGGCTGCTGACAGGAGGGAAAATTTCCGCATCCTCCTTCCGGGCGGATGGACGGTGAGGCGGCACCTGTCACAGGAACTGGCCCTGAGGG
>VSSQ01000654.1_pt1 | contig 19158 bp, 15 predicted proteins | sample 4763081 | NCBI WGS metagenome assembly VSSQ01 (sample SAMN12137344, study PRJNA551015) | bioreactor metagenome | isolation source: SDC9 anaerobic chlorinated ethene degrading culture | place: USA: Knoxville, Tennesee | collected 2015-01-01
CCTCCATCGGCTCCAACAGGTCGGCGAAACAGGCGGCCACGGCCCACGTGCTCTTCAACGTCATCGGGGCGACCATTTTTCTTGCGGCCTTTCCCCTGTTCAAGGACGTCATCGTTTCCACCTCGGGCGACATCAGCAGGCAGCTCGCCAACGCCCACACCATCTTCAACGTGACCAACACGGTGATGTTTCTTCCCTTCGTGTCCCTCTTCGTCTGGCTCATCCGACGCATCGTCCCGGTGAGGGGGGAGGCAATGGCGGCCGGGCCGATATACCTCGACCTGAAGCTTATCGACGCATCCCCGGCGGCAGCCGTGGATGCCGTGAAGAAAGAGATCCTTCACATGGGAACCCTTGCTGCGTCCATGCTGCGAGATGTGCGCCGGGCCTTCGAGGAAAACGATCCGAAGATGATCAACGAGGTAAACCAGACGGAGAAGGGCGTGAACGAAATCAACCGCGCCATCACCTCCTATGCCTCGGAAATATGGCAGAGGGGACTTTCCAGTGACCTGTCCACGGTGCTGGGCTCGTATGTCAACGGTGTGGGGGACATCGAACGGATAGGAGACCATGCCACGAACCTCATCGAACTCTATGAATACAAGATCGACCACGGGGTCGAGTTTTCCTCCCTCGCCATGGAAGAATTCAGGGACATGTTCAACGCCGTGCAGGAGGCAGTGCGGCTGAGTTTCGAATCTCTCGACGAGGAGAACGTGGAGAAGGCCAGGGAAGTGGACAGCCTCGAAGACGAGGTGGACCGCAAGGAGAAGACACTGAGAAAGAACCACATCACCAGGCTCAATCGGGGGGAATGCACTCCCCAGGGAGGGGTCATCTTCATCGACATCCTCAGCAACCTGGAGAGAGTCTGTGACCATGCCCACAACCTTTCCTTCATCGCCATAGACATTTCCAGGCTCCACCGCTGAGGGAAGAGTGTCCCAAAGGATGAAAACGGAAGAACCGCCGTAAAAATGAGTTTGAAACGATGAAAAAAGAAAACTCCCAATATCTCAGCATGACGCAGATGCCCGTGGGCAGGCTCGTCGTTTCCCTTGCGGTGCCGACGATCATCAGCATGCTGGTGACGGCTGTGTACAATATCGGCGATACCTATTTCGTCTCGAAGCTCGGCACAAGCGCTTCGGGCGCTGTTGGTATCGTTTTTTCCCTGATGGCAATTATCCAGGCGGTGGGGTTCACCATCGGCATGGGTTCCGGAGCGCAGATCTCCCGGCTCCTGGGAGCACAGAAACCCGAAGAGGCCGACAGGGTCGCGGCAAGCGGACTTCTCGCGGCGGTCTCCTTCGGATCCCTCCTCGCAGTCTTCGGCCTGCTGTTTCGTGACGGCCTGATGCGCCTCCTCGGCGCCACGGAGACCATACTGCCCTACGCCCGGGATTATGCCGGCTATATCCTGTATGCTGCGCCCGTCATGGCGTCGTCCTTCCTGCTGAACAACATCCTCAGGGCCGAAGGGAAGGCGAGGTTCGCCATGGTGGGGCTGACGACGGGAGGCATTCTCAACCTGCTGCTGGATCCCCTCTTTATTTACGGTTTCGGGATGGGTATCGCCGGGGCGGCCATCGCCACGGCCATCAGCCAGTGCGTCAGCTTCTGCATTCTCCTCTCATGGTTTCTTCGGGGAAAGACCATCGTCCGCCTGAGCCCGGCAGGAATCGCGGGCAGTCCCGGAACCTACCTCAGGATTCTCAAGAACGGACTTCCCTCCTTCTGCCGCCAGGCCCTCGCGAGCATCGCCACCATTGCCCTCAACGTCAGCGCCGCCGTCTACGGCGATGCCGCCGTGGCCGCCATGTCCATCGTCGGCAGGCTCTTTATGTTTGTCTTTGCCGTCAACCTCGGCATCGGGCAGGGATACATGCCTGTCGCCGGGTACAACTACGGTGCGGGACGTTTTGACAGGGTCCGGAAAGCGTTCTTTTTCACCCTCAAAGTCACAGCCGTCCTGATGACGATTTCCGGGATCGCCGGCTTCGCGGCAGCCCCGTTCCTGATCAGGCTCTTTATCAGGAACGACCCCGACGTGGTGCGCATAGGCGCCGGCGCCCTCCGGGCCATGTGCCTCGCCATGCCCCTGGTCCCACTGGGTGTCGTCTGCAACATGACCTTTCAGTCCATCGGAAGGTCGTGGGCAGCCACTGTGCTGTCCCTCGCCCGGCAGGGAATCTTTTTTCTCCCCCTGATTCTGACGCTTCCGGGATTCATCGGACTGAAAGGGGTGCAGATCACCCAGCCCCTGGCCGATGCACTGACGTTTCTGAGCTGCCTTCCCCTCACGTATGCTTTTTTCAGGGGGCTCGAACCTGAAACCCGTACCGGCTGACGGTTTCCCGTCCCTGTTTCCGGAGGGGGCTGGAAGTCCGGTCTTGACTTTTCCCCGTTCTCCGCTATGTTTGGGAAAACGTTTATTGGGCGGAAGGCAACCCGCCGTGGAACAAAAAGGGAGGGGTCCGTTGTGGCAGAACGGGATAAAAGAGACATCCGCTGTATAGTTCTGAAGCCCGGGGATTCCGTGGCGGTGCTCCCGGAGGGTGGAAAGGCGGGAGAATGCCTTTCAGGAACCGGAGTGGTGCTTCGGGAAGATATTCCGGCGGGTCACAAGGCCGCCCTTCGGAGCGTTCTCCGGGGGGAACCGGTGATCAAGTACGGCCATCCCATGGGCCGGGCCACCATGAATATCGTTCCGGGGGAAAAGGTTCATGTTCATAACGTGGAGTCCGCTCTCCGGGCGGAATGGGACATGACCTGGACACCTTCCGGCGCGGCCTTCCGGGAACTTTCGGTGCCCGTTCCGGTGTTTGCGGGGTACGCAAGGGAGCAGGGAGCTCCGGGCATACGGAACGAACTCTGGATCATTCCCCTTGTGGGATGCGTCAATGACTACCTCAAATTCCTCGCCGACGGCTATTCCCCCCCTTCATGGATAGAACGGATCCGGGTTCTCTCCCACCCCTACGGGTGTTCTCAGCTCGGCGACGACCTTGACAGGACCGCTGCGGTCCTGGAGGGCCTCGCGAGAAATCCCTGCGCGGCGGGCGTCGTCGTGGCGGGGCTCGGGTGCGAGAATCTCCGGAGGGTCTTCATGGAGACCAGGCTCTCGGACCTCCGGAAGGTCCGGTTTTTCTCCCTCCAGGAGGCGGAGGACGACCGGCGCCTCCTTTATGGACTCCTCGACGGCCTGGCGGAGGCGGCGCCAAGGGCCCGGACGGAATTTCCCCTTTCCGACGTGACCATCGGGGTGAAGTGCGGCGGCAGCGACGGGTTTTCGGGGCTCTCGGCCAATCCCCTGGCGGGGGAAGTCGCCGACATGATGTGTGCCTGGGGCGGCAGGGTCGTGGCCACGGAAATTCCGGAAATGTTCGGCGCCGAGGATGTGCTCGCCTCCCGGATCGCCGACGGGGAGGTCTTCAGGGCCTTCGCCGGCACCATCAGGTGGTTCCGGGACTATTACGACGCCCACAACCAGCCGGTGTACGAAAACCCCTCTCCGGGAAACAGGGACGGCGGCATCACCACCCTGGAGGAAAAGTCCCTGGGAGCGGTGAACAAGTGCGGATCCTCTCCCGTGACCGACGTGCTCGCCATGGGCGCCCAGGCAGTCCGCCGGGGCGTATCGGTGCTCTTCGGCCCGGGAAACGACCTCATTTCCTCCACCGTCATGGCCGCAGGCGGCGCCCAGGTGATCCTGTTCACCACGGGACGGGGAACGCCCTATTCCACGGTGGTTCCCACCATAAAGATCTCGTCGAACACCGCCCTCTACAACCGGAAGAGAGGATGGATCGACTTCGACGCGGGGCCCCTGCTTTCCGGGGCGGACAGGAGCGAGACAGCCCGCGCTCTCGTGTCTCTCATCGCGGAGACGGCTTCGGGGCGGCTTACCAGGAACGAAGAAAACAGGTGCGGGGAAATCGCCATTTTCAAGGACGGCGTCACCCTTTAGGACCGGGAAGAAAGGAGAATGGCCATGAACTATACGGTGCTGCAGTTCGGTGAGGGAAACTTCATCCGGGCGTTTTTCGACTGGATGCTGCAAAAAATAGGGGACGCCACGGGAGAGGAGCACAGGGTCTTCCTGGTGCAGCCCATCGATCGGGGGCGGGTGGAGGAGATCGCGGCCGCCGGGGAGTACCATGTCCTCCTCAGGGGCTACCAGGAGGGGGAATACCGTGAAATACTCGACCCCGTCCGGGTGGTGGCCGGAGGAACGAACCCCTTCACCCCGGAAGGTCTGATGGCCATGTATGAAGCGGCCCTCTCCCCGGACCTCAGGGTGGTGACGTCCAACACCACCGAGGCCGGGATCTTCTTCGAGGAGAGAAGGACTCCCCACAATTATCCTTCCCTCCTCGCCGCGGCCCTCGAGAAGAGGGCCGCGGAAGGATTGCCCCCTCTTCACGTCGTTCCCCTGGAGCTGATAGAGAACAACGGCGCCGTCCTGAAGGAGTGCCTGGAGAAGTACGGGAAGCTCTGGAACTACGGCCCGGCCTATTTCAGCTACCTCGAGGGGTGTACCTTCTACGACACCCTTGTGGACCGCATCGTCACCGGATTCCCCGCAAAAGAGGCGGCGGAGGTCTTCCGGAAGATCGGGCACGAGGACAGAAACGTCACCGCAGGGGAACTCTTCCACCTCTTTGTCCTCCAGGGAGACAAATCCATCCTGGACGTGCTTCCCTTCCACAAGGCCGGTTTGAACGCCGTGATCACCGGTGACAGGCTGTCGTTCTACCGGGACAGAAAAGTTCGGGTGCTCAACGGCGTCCACACGGCCTCCGTCCCGGTGGCCCTCCTTGCCGGCGTGGAATACGTGAAGGATTTCGTGGAGGATCCGCGGTTCGCTCCCAGGCTGAGGAGCCTGGTCCATGACGAGATTGTCCCCGCCTTCTCCGATGACGCCGAAGCACACCAGTACGGCGACGATGTCCTGGAACGGTTCAGGAATCCCGCCCTGGAGCACGCCTTCCGGTCCATTGCCCTGAATTCGGTGGCCAAGTCGAACACAAGGCTCCGTCCCACCCTGGAGGGGTATTTCGGGAAATTCGGCGAGCTGCCCCCCATCCTCACGGAGTGCATAGCGGCGATGACGGAGCTGTATGACTGTGACGGCGTGAAGGATCTGCCCGGCGGACCCCTTGAGCTTTCCGACCACCGGCAGCTTCGGGGCAGGAGCCTCGCGGAGATGACCGACGGCTTCTTCCCCGGCCTGTCGCCGGATCTCAGGGCGGTTCTTCTTTCCCGGCTCGGAGAGCTTCGGGGAGTAAAATAGGATATTTCCGGGATTCCGGAAAAACAGCCCGGCCCTTCCGATCGGAAGGGCCGGGCTGTTTTTTTCTTTTTCCTATTTCCCCATGACCAGTTCGGGAACGAAGAGAACCACCTGTGGCACAAAGGTAATGATCAGAAGCACCACCACCATGGCCGCATAGAAAGGCAGCATGGCCCGGGTCGCCTTCTCCAGGGAAATCTTCCCCACCGCGCACCCGACAAAGAGGGCGGAGCCCACCGGAGGCGTGCAGAGGCCTATGCCCAGGTTGAGCATCATCATGATGCCGAACTGGACGGGGTGCATTCCCAGGGTGCCCACCACCACGGGGAAGAGAATGGGAGTGGTGATGAGGATCAGGGGGGCCATGTCCATGATGCAGCCCAGTCCAAGGAGAAGAAGGTTGACGAGAAGCAGCAGGAGCACCGGGCTGTCCGTTATTGCAAGCAGCGCGCTCGTGGCGAGGGCCGGGATCTTGAGGTACGAAAGCAGCCACCCGAAGGCCTTCGCCGCGGCGATGAGGCTCATCACCATGGCGAGGGTCTTGAGGGAGGAGTAGAGAATCTTGTTCATCCGTGACAGGGGAATTTCCCTGTAGACGAAGAAGGTGACGAAGAAGGCATAAACGCAGGCGACGGCCGCCGATTCTGTTGCCGTGAAGACGCCGGAGATGACGCCGCCGATGATGATGACGGCGGTGAAGATTCCGAGGACGGCCTCCCTGGAAATCCGGAGGGCCTCCTTCCAGGTGCAGGGCTGTTCCTTGGGGTAATTCCGTCTCACGGCGATGATGTAGCTGATGATCATGAGGGCGATGCCGAGGATGACCCCCGGGACGAAGCCGCCGAGAAAGAGGCGTCCCACCGAGACCCCTCCCGCGGCCAGGGAGTAGATGATCATGTTGTGGCTCGGGGGGATGATGATGCCCTGGCATGCGCTGGTCACCGTGACCGCCACGGAGTAGTCGGCGTCGTATCCCTCTTTTTTCATCATGGGGATGAGGATGGTCCCGATGGAGGACACATCCGCCACGGCGGAGCCGGAAATGCCGCCGAAAAACATGCTTGCCAGGACGTTCACCTGGGCGAGGCCTCCCCGGACCCTCCCCACCAGGAGGTTGGAGAAGGCGATGAGCCGCCTGGAAATGCCTCCTTCGCCCATCATTTCACCGGCAACGATGAAAAACGGGATGGCGAGGAGGGAGAAGGAGTTCACTCCCTGGACCATCTGCTGCATGATGGCCATGAGGGGGATCTTCAAGTAGACGGCGGTGATGATTGAGGATACCGCCAGGGAGAATGTGATGGGAACCTTGAGGACCAGGAAGACGGCGAAGGATCCGAGGAGAAGCCAGGAGGCGGTGGAAGGGTCAGGCATCGGAAACGCACCTCCCCCCGGAGAGTTTTTCGTCCATGCCGGCGTCTCCCTTGTCGAGGCCGAGAAGGTTCATGAATCCCTCGTAGGTCACAAGAATTCCGGAGAGAACCAGCGGAAAGTACATCACCGACGCGGGAAACTCGGTGGCGGGAAGGATGGATCTGCTGGTGAACTGAACGAGAATCCACCCGTACCTGACCATGACGTATCCCAGAAAAAGGGTCGCCAGGTCCGTGATTTTCGCCAGGAGGAAGTCCGTTCGGGGAGAAATCCGTTCGGGCAGAAGGCAGAGGCTGATATGAAGACGGTGTTTCACTCCCAGGGCAAGGGAGATGAAGGTGAACCAGACCACGATGACGATGGAAACTTCCTCGGACCACGGGATGCCCGAGTTCAGGACGTATCTCATGAAGACGTTTGAGAAAATAAGGACCACCATGGCCAGGAGGAGTATTTTGGCGAAGGCCACGAGGGCGAGATGAATGAATCTGAAGACGGCGGTGAAAAATTTCAAGCTCATTCCCCCCCGGAAAGGAAAAAAAGGGGAAAGCCTGTACAGGCTTCCCCCTGCGGGACAGCTATTTCACTTCCTGGATCTTCTTGACCATTGCCTGAAGTTCCGGCGTGAGTTCGGAGTAGAGGGGCTCCATGGCCTTCTGGAATTCGGCGACGGCTTCCGGAGTGAGGTGGGTGACTATCGACCCGGCAGCGGTGACTTTTTCCTCGGAGACCTTCTCGAACTCCTTCCAGAGCTTGATCTGGAAAGGCATGGAATCCTTTGCCGCCTTGCGGATGACGTCCTGGTCTTCCTTCGAGAGCCTGTCCATGGTCATCTTGCTGGCGATGAGGATTTCGGGGACCCGGGTGTGGCCGTCGAGGGTGAAGTACTTCGCCACCTCGTAGTGGCTCGTGGAGAAATAGCTCGGCCAGTTGTTCTCCGCTCCTTCGATGACGCCTGTCTGGAGGGCGCTGTAGACCTCGCCGAAGGGCATGGGGGTGGGAACGGCGCCGAGGGCGGAGACAAGGCCCATCATGAGCTTGCTCTCCTGGACCCGGATCTTCAGTCCCTTCAGGTCGGCCACGGACTTGATCTCCCTCTTGGAGTTGTAGAAATTCCGGGCGCCGGAATCATACCAGGCCAGGCCCACGAAGTTGGCGGGCTCGAGGCTGTTCAGGAATTCTTCGCCGATGGGTCCGTTGAGGACCTTCCACATGTGCTCCTCTCCCCGGTAAAGGTAGGGCATCTGCAGGGCGTCGAAGGCGGGGGCGAAGGCTGCGAGAGGAGAGATGCTCACCCGGGTGAAGTCGATGGCCCCGAACTGCACCTGTTCGATGACGGCCTTTTCCTCGCCGAGCTGCTTGCTGTGGTAGACCTCGATCTTGATCCTGCCCCCGGTGCGCTCCTCAACGAGGCGGGCGAATTCCATGTCGCCCTTGGTGGTGGGGTAATCCGCCACGTGGGTTTCGCCCAGACGGAGCACCATCTCCGGAGCCGCCGCCGCCGGAAGGGAAGAGGCCATTACCGAAAGAACCGCAAGAACCACAAGGAACCGTTTCATCCAATCTCCTCCTTTAAATTTCGAAATAGAAACCTTTCTCATTGTAGTCGGCTTATTCCGAAAACGCAATCAGAAACCGGCTGTGAATGAAAGTGTGTTTTGTCAGACGGAATGGAGCCGAAAATACTCCTTCGCGTTGTTCCAGCAGATGTCCCGGACCATGCCTCCAAGGAGGGCATAGTCCTCGGGAAGCTCGCCCCTTTCTACGTCGCCGCCGATGACATTGCAGAGGATTCTGCGGAAGTACTCGTGTCTCGGGTATGAGAGAAGGCTCCGGGAGTCGGTGAGCATCCCCACGAATCCCGAGAGCACGCCGGCGGAGGAGAGAGCCTCGATCTGCCGGGTCATGCCGTCCTTCGTGTCGGTGAACCACCAGGCGGATCCCATCTGCATCTTCCCCGGCACCTGGCCGTCCTGGAAGCATCCCAGTATGGAGGGGATCATGTCGTTGTCCCTGGGATTGAGGGAATACACGATGGTCCTGGCGAGCTTTCCGGTCCGCTCCAGCCTGTCGAGCAGCCGGGCGAGGGGCCGTCCCTGTTCGAAATCGCCCATGGCGTCGTATCCTGTGTCCGGCCCGAGCTTTGCCAGCATCCTCGAGTTTGTGCTGCGCAGCGCTCCCAGGTGGAGCTGCTGGGTCCATCCCTGGGAGGCGTCCATGGACAGCAGCTCGTAGAGCACCGCGGACCGGAACCTGAGGAGGGGTTCCCCGGAGAGGGCGCGGCCGCTCCTCAGGACGGCGAAGGATGATTCCACCTCCTCCGATGTCCAGTCGGAGGAATAGCATGTTTCGATGCCGTAGTCGGAAAGGCGGCAGCCGTTGTCATGGAAGAACCGGTGCCTCTTCCAGAGGCATTCGACGAACCGGCCGAAGGAGTCGATCTTGACTTCGGCCAGTTCCGCCAGTCTGTCGAGCCAGGGGTTGAACCGTTCGGGAAGATGCCCCTCCAGCGCCCTGTCGGGCCGGAAAGCTGGAGCCACGATGGTCTCGAAGCCGCTCTCCCGGATCTGCCGGTGCTCTTCGAGGGAGGATGAAGGATCATCGGTGGTGCAGAGAGCCTCCACCCTGAACTTCCTGATAATGGACCGGGCCGAGAATTCCTTCTTCCCGAGGAGGGCGGTGCAATGACTGTAAATCGCCCCCGCGGTGCCGGGGTTCAGGAGCTCGTTCACGCCGAAGACCCTCTGGAGCTCGAGGTGGGTCCAGTGGTACAGGGGATTGCGGACGATCCGGGGGACCACCCCCGCCCAGGCGGCGAACTTTTCCTCGTCCGGGGCGTCTCCCGTGATGAACCGTTCGTCCACGCCGCAGGCCCTCATGGCCCTCCACTTGTAGTGGTCGCCGCCGAGCCAGATTTCCGTGAGATTTGAAAACTGCCTGTCCGAGAGGATGTCCGAGGGGGGGATGTGGCAGTGGTAGTCGAAAATGGGCATGGGCGCCGCGTATTCATGGTAGAGTTTCTGGGCGGGCTTGGATTCGAGAAGGAAATCCTTGTCCAGGAATTTTTTCGCCATAGCGCTTTTCCTCCTTGCGATGGGGTATCTTCGGTTTCATTCTTTGGAAATACATTTTACTCCCTGGGAAGAAATTGCGCCACATACTGCAATTTTCCCAAATCCGCAGGCAGCGGGGGAATGTCACCGGATCCCGTCGGCGTCCTCTTTCTCCGGAAGGTGTTTCCAGTACTTTTTCGGCATGAACTGCCGCTGCAGTCCGGGATTTTTCCTGGTCTGCACCGCCGTGGAGGAGAAATAGCGCTTCCAGAGATCCCGGATCTCCCGTTCCCTTCCGGAGAGAGGCAGGGGGCCGCCGGTGCTGAAACCGGCAATCCGCCAGGTTCCGTTCTCATACACCGCCGCCTTGCTTCTCCCCGTGTCGTGGATGATCCATCGTTCTCCCCCCAGCCTTCGGGCGAAATGTCCCGCCACAAGGGGAAGGATGTCCCCTTCGGGTTCGAAGGGAGCATACAGCACCCCGCCCAGCTCCGAAAACCTCAGGAGACCCAGAAATCTGTGCCGCTCCCTCGAAACGGCGCGGCCCGCCTCGTGCACTGTTCTCACCCTCTCGTCCGCCAGGAGCCCCGCAGCTCCCGGGCCTGCGGTCCAGGCGAGGGCGAAATACCGGTAGACCGCCATCTCCCTTCCGGGCATGGCGCTGAGAAAGGCGTAGTAGCCCTCGGTGAGGACTCTTCGCGACAGCCTGGCGGCCAGGGCGGTGCGTACGGAAGCCGCCAGTCTCTCATCCGTTTCCGTCGGCACCGTTTCAAAAAGGAAGGGCTGATTTTTGCCCCCGCCGAGGATCCCCTCCGGCCGTTCCTTTCTCCGCGAGGATTCGTGGATAAGGCAGAGAAAACCGTTGAAGGTTCCGTCAAAGGTCCAGACAGCCATGGTCAGAATTCCAGGCGGAGCTGCCGGGAATCCTCCTTCCCCCGGGGAGGGGAGGAGAGCAGTCTCCTGAGGTCGCCGCCGGCAGGAAAAGCGGGAAATGCCGGGCTTTTGCAGGCGACGAAGAACCGGGCCCGCTTCATCACCACGCCCAGTTTTCCCAGGTCGTCGCCGTCGAGGAGGTGCCCCCTCCTGGCGGTGAGAATTCTTTGTGCGGACCTGACGCCGATTCCTGGAACGCGGAGTATTTCTTCGTAGGATGCCCTGTTCACGTCCACCGGGAAGAAGTCCGGATGGCCCAGGGCCCAGCCCGTCTTGGGGTCGAGGGCCACGTCGAGGTCGGGCTGTTCCGGGGTCAGGACTTCTTCGGCCCGGAAGCCGTAGAACCGGAGGAGCCAGTCCGCCTGGTAGAGCCGGTGTTCCCTGAGCATGGGAGGCTTCGTGGCGCGGGCCGGAAGGAGGGGGTTATCCGCCACGGGGATGTAGGCGGAGTAATAGACCCGCTTGAGCCCGAAGCTCCGGTAGAGTCCTTCGGACAGGCGCAGAATGGTAAAGTCGTTCTCCGGGGAGGCCCCCACCATGAGCTGGGTGCTCTGTCCCGCGGGAACGAAGGCCGGTCCGGACCGGCCGGAACGCCTCCATTTTTTTCGTTCCTCGATGGTTCCGCCGATGAAGGCCATGGGGCGGAGGATGGAGTTCCTGCTCTTCTGGGGGGCGAGGGCCCGGAGGCTTGTCTCGGAAGGCAGCTCGATATTCACGCTCATCCTGTCGGCGAGGAGCCCGAGAGCGCCGAGAAGGGACGCCGAGGCGCCGGGGATGGCCTTGGCGTGAATGTAGCCTCCGAAACGGTGCTCCTCCCGGAGGATTGTCGCCGTCCGGACGAGCTGTATCATGGTGTCGTCCGGCGAACCGACGACGGCGGAGCTGAGAAAGAGCCCTTCGATATAGTTTCTCCGGTACATCTGGATGGTCAGGTCCGCGAGTTCCCGGGGAGTGAAGGTGGCCCGCGGGACGTCGGCGCTCCGCCTGTTCACGCAGTAGGCGCAGTCGAAAACGCAGTCGTTGGAGAACAGGACCTTGAGCAGGGAGATGCACCGTCCGTCGTCGGACCAGCTATGGCAGATGCCGCCGAGGGAGGTGCTGCCCACGGCGCCCCGCCTTCCGGCGCTTCCGCTGGACGAGCAGGACACGTCGTATTTCGCTCCTTCGGCGAGCACCGCGAGCTTTCCCAAAGTCTCCATGACAACCTCCGCCCGTTGTGTGATAACGAAATGTTAGCATCCCGCGGGCGAAAAGAAAAGAGGGCATAAGGTGCCGTAAAAGGGAATAGGCTTTTTTTTTGGTATAATGTACCCATTGCATTTATCCAAAAGAATCAGGAGAACAGGGTCTTGAGACGAACACGCAGCCGATTGTCCCTTCCGGCGCGGAAGGGGCGTTTCGATCCGTTCAGGCGCACTTTTATTTTTTTCCTCCTTCTGGCTGCCGGAGCAGTAGCCGTTCTGTCGGTCCTTGACGGTCGTGCGGTTGCCCGGCAGGAAGAAATTGTGAACGACCAGCAGTTCCTCTCCGCGACCCTCGCGCGCCTTGCCGCCGAGGACCGGTTTTCCTCTGTCGACGCCTCTGCCGGGTTCCTTCTGAACCACGTCTTTTCCCGTACCCTCGACGGAACCATGACCGTGGCGGAAGCCCAGAACTATCTTCAGCCCATGGTATACAACATGCCGGAGGTACTCGGCTTTTATTTCCTTCCCAACGTACCGGGAAAGGATTTTCCGCCGGTCACGGCCTTCCGTTCCACGCCAGCGGGAAATGACGGCCGGGTCTTCGCCGCCTCGACGGCGGACCGCCTCGGTCCCGGCCTCTTTTCCCAGGATGATGCCGTGGCCCTTTCCGGATCCGTGATGGTGACACCCCAGCAGCGGATGGCCCTTTTCTGCCACGGATTTTCCGGAGGAGGCTCCCTTCGGGGAGTGCTTCTCACGGTGGTGGACCTCTCTGCGGTGCTGTCCCGGTACGTCGTTCCCACGGCCAGGGGAAGGAGCGGATTTTCCATGGTGCTTTCCGGAGACGGCACCCCGGTGTGGTTCAACGATCCTTCGCAGCGCGGCCCCGAAGGGAGCTTCGGCAGGGAATCCCCTGAACTGGAGAGTGTCCGGAGCCTCGTTTCCGGGGCCGTTTCCGGAAAAAGCAGCCTGGAAATACCGGGCGCTAAGGGCGGCAGCAGACTGCTCGTGGCATGGAACACCCTCCGGATGGGTGGAAAGCGTCTCGCCGTGGTGCTGGCTTCTCCCGCGGAAGAAGCGGAAGCGGCTCTCAGCGGCCTGAGAACCCAGAGAAACCTGCTTTTGGGTTCCCTCCTCCTTCTCGTCGTTCTGGGGAGCGCCTTTTTCACGGGAAAACAGCGGCAGGAGGAGATAAAAAGAAGGGAAGCCGGTTTCAGGGCCGTTTTCGACAATGCCTCCTCCGGAATCGCCATCCTCAGCGGCGAAGGGAGATTCCTCTCATGCAACGCCACCTGGGAGACCATGACGGGCCTTTCGCAGGAACGGCTGCGGCAGAAAACCATTTTTGACCTTGCCGCTCCCGGCCAGGGACGGGATGAACTCAGCCGGATCCTTGGAGAGAACGGGGGAAGCCGCAGGGCCGAGGCCAGGTTTTCCCGGGCCGACGGAGTCTCGTTCTGGGGAGATGTCACCCTCACTCCCATGGATGCCGATCCGTCCCTGCCGCCCGGCGCGCTCCTGGCGCTCATCACCGACATTTCCGGTATGAAGCGGGCCGAAGACCTCCTGAAGCAGAATGCCGCAACCCTGGAGGCCCAGAAGGCGGAACTTGAAAAACTCGCCTCAGACCAGGGGATGCTCCTCGACCTCTTCGCCCTCTTCGCCGAAGCGGAGAGTCCCAGGGAGATCCACAGAGCCCTCTTCGCCTCCCTTCCCGTCATCATCACCTTCAGGAACCTCTTCCTGTGCGTTCGGGAACCCGGAAAGGACGGCCGCTACACCACCCTGGACGCCATGAACGAGGTGGAACGGTCGGGGCAGGCGGGCTTCGGCTCCGAGGGCAAAGGCATCGTGGGATACGTCCTGAGGACGGGCAAGGCCTACATCGCCGGCGACCTGGCCATGGACCCCTACTACGTTTCCCACTCTGAGGAAGCCCGGTCCCTGGTCGCCGTTCCCATCTCCTACAAGGGAAAGGATTGGGGGGTGCTCTGCCTGGACAGTGCCGTGAGGTATGCCTTCGGGGTCCGGGAGAGGGACCTCCTCGGTCTCGTAGGCTTCTATGTGGCCCTCCATCTCGAGGAGGTGGAGGCCAGGGTCGAACTTGGAAAAAAGGCGAAGCAGCTCGGGTTCCTTCACAGGGTGGTACAGCACTTTGCCGCGGAACGGACGAACGAGGATCTGTCCAGGAGAATTGTGGACATCCTGGGGGCGGAACTCGGCTTCCCCCTGGTGGGAATCCTTGCTCCCGGAGGGGAGGACGGAGAAAACATGACCCTGCTGGCCGGCCATCCCGGCGATACGGGAGGAGATGACATGATGTCCCGTTTCGCCTCCCGGGCGAGGGACGCTCTGCGGACAGGACTCCCCGTCGCAGGGGGAGAAAACGAACGGCCCGGGACCCTGGCGGTGCCCCTCTCGTTCAACGGAACGGTGTTCGCCGTCCTTGCCGCCTGGAACGAGAGAGGCTTTACCCCCTCCGAAAAGGATCTTCTGGAAATTACGGCGGAACACGGCGCCACCTTCTGGGTGCTGAACAACCTGTTGGCCGAACGGCGCCACGAGGCCCTGATCGACCCCCTCACCCAGGTGTGGAACCGCAGGTACATCATGCGGCGGCTGGAAGAGGAAAATTCGAGGATCTCCAGGAACGGAAGCAGGGGAGCGGTGGTCCTGGTTGACCTCGGGGACTTCAAGAGCATCAACGACCGGTTCGGCCACGTGGCGGGCGACGAAGTGCTCAGGGAAACAGCGTCCCTCATGAGCAAAAACCTGAGAACCTGCGATATGATAGGACGATACGGCGGAGACGAATTCCTTCTTTATCTTCCGGACGTAACCGTCGACCAGGCCGCCGCGGCCATGCTCCGCATGGAAGACCGGGTTGCCGGCCTGAAAATCCCCGGAGTGAACGCCGCAGTGGTGCTGGATTACGGCATAGCCTCCTGCCCGGGTGACGGAAACGACCTCGTGGAGGCCATAGGAGTCGCCGACGCAAGGATGTACGAGAACAAGGCGAGACGAAAGGCGGAAACTGCATGATCCTGTCGCTGCATCATCCGAGCTTTACAGTGGAGAACCTCGAGCGGTCCGCGGCGTTCTACAGGGATGTCCTCGGCCTCACCCTCGAAGGAATATGGGAGCGTGACCCGGCCTATTCCGAGGGGGTCACCGGCATTCCCGGGGCTCATCTGAAAGTGGCCTATTTCACCCTGCCCAACGCCTCCTTCGAGCTGGTGGAGTACATGGAAGGAAAGGGAGTCAAGATCGACACGTCCACCAACAACACGGGCAGCGCCCACGTCTGTTTCGTCACCGATGATTTCGATGGCCTGATGGACCGGCTGCGCCGGGCGGGAGCGGTCTTCTCCGGGGAGGTCAACATCGTTCCCGGCGGATCCAACAGGGGAAAGAAAATCGTCTACGTGGAGGACCCTGACAACAATACCCTGGAGATTATCTCGTCCACGGTTTCCGGCTAGCACGGGCAGGGGAGGAGGGCTCTTTCTCCCGGCCCCGCAGGAGTGCGGCAACTCCGGCATGACATAAGCAAGGAGGGAAGAACATGCTCGGACAATATTATCTGGCCACAGGCATCGGGGCTTTTTCGCTCGTGGCCGTCGCGGTAATTACCGGATTGTTCGGACGGCGGCTCAGGAAGGTGTTTTCAGCGCCGAAAGTGCTTCTTGTCCACAAGGCATCAGCCCTTGCCGGCGCCTTCCTGGCACTGCTCCACGTACTGGGCGTTCACGGATACTGAGAAAACCGGCCCGCCGCCGGCTGCAATGTAAAAAGAAAGGGGGGACCCCCGTGCCGCCGCTGACGCACCAGAAAATACTCGTCGCGGAGGATTCCCTCTCCCAGAGGGCAATAATCTCCAGGCACCTGAGAAAATGGAATTACGATGTGCTGGAGGCTTCCGACGGCCTCCAGGCCCTGTCGCTCTTCAGGCGGGAAAGCCCGCCCATCGTGATCACCGACCTGGACATGCCGGGAATCGACGGTTTCCGGCTGATAGAAGCCATACGGAAGAGCGAAATCTTCAGAACCTTCATCATCGTCCTGAGCGCCTCGGGCGACAAGTCGAGCGTCGTCTCCTCCCTCGCCATGGGGGCGGACGACTACCTGGTGAAGCCCTACCACCCGGAAGAGCTTCGGGTGCGCCTTTCCGGAGCGGAGCGGGTGCTTCTGCTCCAGAACCAGGAACTGCTGATCTTCGCCATGGCCCAGATGGTGGATACAAGAAGCAGGGAGACGGGAGCCCATCTCGACAGGGTGCAGTTTTTCTGCAGGAAGCTCGCCGAGGGGCTGGCCGCCATGGGCGAGGAGATCGTCACGCCCTCCTGGACCAACCAGCTCTTTTCCCTGTCTCCCCTTCACGACGTGGGAAAGATCGGCATCCCGGACGCCGTTCTGAACAAGCCCGGACGGCTGACTCCCGAGGAATTCGAGGTCATGAAGGAGCATGTGACCATCGGGGCAGACATCATCGCCCGTATCCACGAGAAGACGGGGTACGCCCCCTTCGCCTTCGCCGAGGACATCATCCGGTACCACCACGAAAAATTCGACGGCTCGGGCTACCCGGAGGGCCTGTCCGGGGACGCCATACCCCTGGCGGCCCGTATCGTCGCCCTGGCGGACGTCTACGACGCCATCAGCAGCAAGAGGGTATACAAGCCCGGTTTTTCGAGAGAAGCATGCTGGGACATCATCAACGAAGGCAGGGGAACCCATTTCGACCCCCGCCTGACGGACATCTTCAAAGAAGAGGAATCCTTCTTCTGGGGCATCGTGGAGGAATACCGTGACCTCGACATGTAAGCCTCCCGTTCCTGAAGGGAAGGGAAACCCCTGGATGGACTCCCCTGCGGTGCGGCCCGGGAACGCTGAAGAGCGGGCGAACCGGGAACGGTGGGAAAAAGATCTTTCCGGGATGCTCGTCGAACTGTGCGGAGACGAGGAAGGCCTTGAGGAAATGATCGCCGCCTTTCTCGACGAGCTGCCGGGCCTCAGGCAGCGTTGGGCCCTCTTCCTTGAGGAGGGGAAGACGGCGGAGGCGGCTCGGGAGTTCCACAAGCTGAAAGGAAGCCTCTCCTACCTCGTCGGGCCGGAAGAAAGAGACCTCGCCCGGCGGGCGGAAGAGGAGGCCCGGCAGGGGGTCCTTTCCCCCCGCAGCGGGACAGTCAGGAAACTGGAACGGTTCCTCGACGGCTTCGACCGTTTCCTTTGGGAGCGGAAAAAGAAAACCGCCCGCTGACAGGCTGATATTTCTTCCCCAAAAGAAAAGGCCTTCCCCTCCCGGGGCTGGAGAGTATAATCCCACGTAACCCAACGACAGGAGGCTACGCAATGAACCCGAAATTCGCCCGGCGGATGATCCGCTTCCAGGAGTCGGATCTCACGCCCATTCTCCGTCTCGCCGCCAACCCCGAGGTGATCTCCTTCGCCGGCGGCCTGCCGGCTCCGGAACTGTTTCCCGTGGAACCCCTGAAAAAAGTTGCCGCCCGCGTGCTGGACGAGCATGGAAAGAGAGCCCTCCAGTATTCCACCACCGAGGGACATCTCCCCCTCCGGGAGAAGATCGCCGCGAGGACAAACAAAAATCTGAAAACCTCCCTCGGGGCGGAGAACATCGTGATCACCACGGGATCCCAGCAGTCCCTGGACATCCTCGCCAAGATGTACATCGACGACGGCGACTGCATCCTCTGCGAAAGCCCCACCTACCTCGGGGCCCTGTCGGCCTTCAACGCCTGCCAGCCCACCTACCGGGAAGTGGACACCGACGGCGAGGGCATGGTGATCGCCGACCTGGAGAAGGCCCTGGCGGAAGAGAAGCGGGCCAAGCTCATTTACGTGATCCCCGATTTCCAGAACCCCTCCGGAAAGACATGGTCTCTCGAAGGGCGGAAGGCCTTCATGGAGACCGTTTCACAGCATGACATCCTCGTGGTGGAGGACAACCCCTACGGCGAACTCCGGTTCGAGGGAACCACGCCCCCATCCCTGAAATCCATGGACACGAAGGGACAGGTGGTGGTCCTGGGCACCTTCTCCAAGATCTTCTGCCCCGGCCTCCGGGTGGCCTGGGTCTGCGGCGAGCCGTCCTTCCTCGAGAGCTTCTGCAACCTGAAGCAGGCGGCGGACCTCCACACCTCCACCCTCAGCCAGTACGAGATCGACGCCTTTCTGTCGGAGTACGACATCGAGGAGCATGTCCGGAAGCTGGTCTCGGTCTACCGGGAGCGGCGGGACATCATGATCCGCACCATGGACGAAGCCTTCCCCGCAGAAGTGACGTTCACCAGGCCCGAGGGCGGCCTCTTCACCTGGGCCGAGATGCCCGAAAAGATCAGCGGAAGGGATCTCTTCATGACGGCCCTGGAGAAGAAAGTTGCCTTCGTCCCCGGCGGAGCCTTCTACCCCAACGGCGGCCACGAGAACACCATGCGACTCAACTACTCCAACATGCCCCCCGAGAAGATCGTGGAGGGCATCCGGCGCCTCGGGGAAGCCCTCCGGGAAGCGCTGTAGAAAAAGACCTGTCCAGGAAAAGCCCTCTTCGGAGGGCTTCTTTTTCTCTCCGGAAGCCCCTTTTCACTTTCACCCTTCAGGTTGTACAAAATTCAATGTTATAATGTGACCGGAATGAATATTACTCTCCGAAGCAGGAGGTCCAATATCATGGCAGGAAAACTTATCGAGTGTGTGCCGAATTTCAGCGAGGGACGGCGGCAGGACGTCATCGAGTCCATCGCCGCCAATTTCCGGGGAGTGAAGGGATGCTCCCTTCTCGATTACCGGGCGGACGCCGACCATAACCGCCTCGTGGTGAGCCTCGCGGGCGAGCCGGAGGCGGTGACGGACGCCCTCATCGGGGCGGCCGGGACGGCCATGGCGGCCATCGACATGAACGCCCACCAGGGTGCCCACCCGAGAATCGGGGCGGTGGACGTGATCCCCTTCACGCCCATCCGGGGCATTTCCATGGAGGAGTGCGTCGCCCTTTCCCGCGCCTTCGGCGAGCGGTACTTCGCCGAGCTGGGCATTCCCGTCTATTTCTACGAGGAGTCGGCGAAGCGCCCCGAGCGGAAACGCCTCGAGGTGATCCGCAAGGGGCAGTACGAGGTGCTGAAAGTGGAATCCGCCGCTCCTGAACGGCAGCCCGACGTTGGCGGCCCGGCCCTCCACCCCACGGCGGGAGCCACGGTCATCGGCGCCCGGCAGTTCCTCGTGGCCTTCAATGTGAACCTGAACACCGCCGACGAGGAGATCGCGAAAAAGATCGGCACCTTCGTCCGGGCCTCGAGTG
>VSSQ01000065.1_pt2 | contig 19111 bp, 18 predicted proteins | sample 4763081 | NCBI WGS metagenome assembly VSSQ01 (sample SAMN12137344, study PRJNA551015) | bioreactor metagenome | isolation source: SDC9 anaerobic chlorinated ethene degrading culture | place: USA: Knoxville, Tennesee | collected 2015-01-01
ACCGGAAAATAAAAACGCGGGCGTCAGCCGGCGCCGGGAGTGGCTGAAGCCCCCCACAAAGGGATCACCGAAGGTAATCCCGAACATTGCCAAAGAAAACGCCCCGCGAAGCAGGGCATTTTTATTTTCCGGGAAATCCGGCGAATTCTTTAATTCAGCCGGAGAGACCGGAAAATAAAAACGCGGGCGTCAGCCTGCGCCGGGAGTGTCTGAAGCCCCCCCACAAAGGGATCACCGAAGGGAACCCCAAACATCCCTCCAATCGCGCAATCTGCCCCGCGAAGCACCACCGGAATCTCCCGGGCATGGCCATTAAAACTACCTGAATCAACCCGGCACAATTGCTGAAAAAACACAAACCATCCGGAACCCACCCTGAAACAAAGAAATTATAGATAGAAAAATATTCTATAATTAACTTGCATAATTAAAAGGGGTTGCTGAAATTTACGGCGGAAAATACCCTGGACAGAGAATAACCTGCTTAAAAGTAAACGATTGTAAGCAATTTTCACATAATTTATTGTGTATATTTACTCGTTGGCAACAAGCCTTCAAAAAAAATTTGCTATTGACGTATAAAATATTTAATTTTGTACGTAATTCAATTTAAGGCTATGGAAACGAAATTAACATTGAGATTAAATGATAATGTTATTGAGCGGGCTAAAAATTATGCCCGAAGACATAAGATTAGTCTTTCAAAAATGATTGAATCTTATCTTGATAGCATAACAAAACAGAATGAAGAGGGAAATAAGATACCGATTACTCCGCTGGTTGACAGTTTGAGCGGAGTGATTGATCTGCCTGCTGACTTTGATTATAAAAGAGATTATCGTGATTACCTGGAAAACAAGTATAAATGAAAAGGATATTCGTCGATACAAATATTGTGATTGATTTATTATCACGGAGAGAACCATTTTATGAAGAAGCAGCAATTCTTTTTTCACTTGCAGACAATAAGAAAATTGAATTAGCCGTATCATCACTGACATTTGCAAATACAAGTTACGTGTTGTATAGACAAATGGACGCAAGTAAAGCAAGATCAATTCTAAGAAAACTCAGATTGATATTACAGGTTTTACCATTGGATGATAAAATTGTTGGATTAGCTTTAAATGACGAGACTTTCTCAGACTTCGAGGATGGTCTTCAATATTTCACAGCAATTGAAAACAGGCAGGAAATAATTATTACCAGGAATCTTAAAGATTATAAAAATTCAAAGCTGCCGACAATGACAGCAAGGCAATTCATTGAAACTCTGGAATAAGGCCAGTTGCCAATCGGGTAGACGGCCGGTGAGCCATAAGCCAACGGTGCGTCCTTCGGCAGAAGCCCGGACCCTCCTCTCACACTAACAGGTGTGCGGATCATCCCGATGAAAACCGGGACAGGCTGTACCGGTCGGTTCTGATGCAACAAGTTTCAGGTTTAAAGTCTGGGTAAAAAAAAGCTTAACAATAAACAAAAATGGCATTTCCCCGGCCATAAAAACAACCTGAAACAGCCCGGCACAATTGCTGAAAAACCACACTACCGGCCGGAACCTACTCTTAAACAAAGAAATTATAGATAGAAAAATATTCAATAATTAACTTGCATAATTAAAAGAGGTTGCTGAAATTTACGGCACTGAAAGCTTCTAATGGTAAACGGACTTTTTCAACACAACCTGAAACTCATTACTGTAAAAGGAAGTTGTATTCGCAAATAAATGGTTGTAAGCTTTTACGTGTACATAAAAGTGTAATTTATTGCGTTTATATACTCGTTATGAGCCTGGTTATGACCGCAAACAACAATTGACAAAATGAAGATGCTGAATAATGTTGACATTAAGAATATATTACATGAAGACTTCAATAAAGTAGTCTCACTAAAGACTATTTATAAATATTCCGATTTTGATTCTGCTCTGAATAAAATACTAGTTGAGAACACATTAAAATTCTCAAAACCATCTGAATATAATGATCCATTTGATTGCCATGAATCTTTAATTAATCTTAAATCAACTGATAAAATTGTTCATGAAACTTTAATGTCATCTGAAACTGGAGTAATTTTAACCAGAAAAGACAGAAGAAAAATTATACGGGAAATATCACTCGGGACTAATACAGCTTCAATTTTAACTAAAGAACGTGAAAAATTTAAAATATCATGCTTTGCAGAGAAAAATGATAGTGTTTTAATGTGGGGACATTATGCAGACAAACACCAAGGTATGTGTATTGGATTTGAATTTCCACCAATTTACGACAAGAAATTTATGATTTGTCCGGTAAAATATATTGAAAAGATAATTCCTTTTGATGGAAGTTCAGATGCTACTAGAACAATCCTTTACTGGCTGACAACTAAATCTATGACATGGAAATATGAAAAAGAAATTCGTGCAATCTTAAAAACTGAAAATAAATCTTCATTCGAACTTGTTACAATAAATCCTCAGACTGTTAAAGAAGTTATATTTGGTTGCAGAGTTTCAGAATCTCGCATTGAAAAGACAATCAAAACAATAAAAAGAAGCCACAGAGAATATTCGAAAATCAGTTTTAAAAGAATGATAATCAATCCTGACAACTTTTCACTTAAGGAAATAATACTAAAACCCGGCACATAAAAAATAAGACTTAAACGCAGTAGTTGAGTAAAAAGCAAAATCGCAGCCGTGATATATCTGAGACTGTGATTTTAGAAAGTGTTGGGTGTAAGCATAAAAGACAAAGACACAACAGACAATTTGCTGCATAAAGACCAAGAAGAAAAAGGAAACCCACCGCACACTCATGCACATACGGCTGCCCCAACACACAAACTGATACTTCAAATTCCAAAATAGTTGCTTTTTTGCTAACGCTCGCTGCCAATGGAAAGGTTTTCTGTACCTTTAAGCTTTTGAAATTTCAATTTAATAAGAACGAGAATAAATGAATAATAAAGTTCACAATCAAATAGTTAGTTTCATTTGGGGTATTGCCGATGATGTACTGAGAGATGTTTTTGTAAGGGGAAAATATCGGGATATTATATTGCCGTTTACAGTATTGAGGCGTTTGGACGCTCTGCTTGTACCAACAAAAGAGAAGGTGCTCGAAACGGTTGAGTTTATGGAACAGCAAAAAATTGACGAACGTTCGGCTTTAAAATCCGTAACGGGTTATCCTTTTTGGAATACTTCAAAGTTCACTTTTATAAGTCTGTTGAATGATTCGGATAACATTGACAGCAATCTTGAAGTGTATTTGGACGGTTACAGCCCAAACGTGCAGGAGATAATAAGTAAATTCAAACTGAGAAATCAGCTTGAAACCATGAAAGAGAATGAAATTACATGGTTGCTAATTGAGAAATTTGCATCAAAAGAAATAAACCTTAGCCCAAATGAAGTTTTAAATGGTAAAGGTGAAAAAATGCCACCATTGACCAATTTGGGCATGGGCTATGTTTTTGAAGAACTTATAAGAAAATTCAACGAAGAAAACAACGAAGAAGCTGGAGAACACTTTACGCCAAGAGAAATCATTAAACTGATGACTCAAATTTTGTTTTTACCCGTAAAAGACCAAATTAAAAAAGGAACTTATTTGATTTACGACCCTGCATGTGGAAGCGGTGGAATGCTTACCGAGGCTGAAAATTTTGCCGAGGAAGTAACAGGTCGTAAGGGTGGTTTTAATCTTTACGGACAAGAAGTAAACCCCGAAACGTATGCTATTTGTACTTCCGACATGCTGATAAAAGGCGATAAACCTGAAAATATTGCCTTTGGTTCAACCCTTTCGAAAGATGGTTTTCCAAACCTGCATTTCGATTTCATGCTTTCAAATCCCCCTTATGGCAAAACATGGAAACTGGACGAAAACGCCATTGTGGATAATCGAGGAAAAAAGGGAAGCGGCGAAAACAGCGAAAATATAAAAGACCCTCGTTTTCAGGTGGGTTTACCAACTATTTCTGACGGACAGTTATTGTTCCTGATGAACATGGTAAGCAAAATGAAACACAACACCGAATTGGGCAGCCGTATTGCAACCGTTCACAACGGTTCGGCTTTGTTCACAGGCGATGCCGGTGGAGGCGAGAGCGAAATCCGCAAACACATTATCGAAAATGACTGGTTAGACTGTATTATTGCTTTGCCTAAAAATATTTTTTATAACACGGGCATTCCAACTTATGTGTGGATTGTAAACAACCGCAAACCAGCTCACCGAAAAGGAAAAGTTCAGTTAATCAACGCACTTGAACTGTATGTGAAGCTACGCAAAAATCTGGGAGATAAAAACTGTGAAATGACTGCCGAACACATCGACAGGATTACCCGACTTTACCTTGATTGTACCGAATCAGGCATTTCAAAAATATATTCCAACGAATATTTTGGCTACAACAAAATAACGGTTGAACGTCCGCTTCGTTTATCGGCAAAGTTTACCAAAGAAACAATAGAAACTTTACGTTTTGATAAAAACATAGCGGAAGAAATGAAATGGGCATACACCAAATTTGGCGAAGATGTGTACACTAAACTGAACGACCTTAAACCCGAAATTGAAAAACACCTTGCCAGGCATGAAATTAAACTTTCGGGAAACGACAAAAAGAATTTGCTCAGTCAGGATTTTTGGAAAGCTCAGTTGGAAGTGCTTAACGAAGCCACGAAACTGATGAACTTCATTGGCAAAGAGCAACACAATGATTTTAATACTTTCTCGGTACTGTTTGCTGATGCCATAAAAGACAAAAAACTGAAACTTGACAATAAGGCACAAAAAGCAATATTGAACGCTATTACATGGAAAAATGAGGATGCCGAAGCGGTAATTAAGAAAACCGAAAAAGACGGTACAATCCTTTACGAAGCCGACAGTGATTTACGCGACACCGAAAATGTGCCTTTGGACGAAGACATAGAAACCTATTTTGAACGTGAGGTTTTACAACATGTACCCGACGCCTGGATTGACCACAGCAAAACCGTGAAAGGTTACGAAATATCGTTTACCCGGTATTTTTACAACTACGAACCGCCTCGCAGTATTGAAGAAATTACAGCCGAGATTCTGCAATTAGAAAAAGAAACCGATGGTATTTTAAACGAAATAGTGAACGACTGATATGAGCAAACTTAAACCATACGCAAAATATCAGCCTGTTCAATATGACTACGTTTCGCAACTGCCCAAAGGTTGGAAGCTCTTGCCTAATATTGCCATTTTTCGGGAGCGGATTGAACGGGGACATGAAAATGAAGAATTACTTTCCGTTACAATTGGACGAGGTGTAATAAAGCAATCCGAATTAGATAAAAAAGATTCTTCAACACTTGACAAATCAAAATATTTACTGGTTTATCCAAATGACTTGGTTTACAGTATGCGTTTTCGTCAAGGGGCTTCTGGATATAGCATTTACAAAGGAATTGTTAGCCCTGCATGTACAGTATTAAAAGCTAAGAAAGATGTAGAAATAAATCCAAGGTTTTTCTGTTACATGTTTAGAACTGGGTTTTACAAAAACTATGTGGATCGTTATGCCTACGGTATTGCTGACGGTCAAATTCCTTTGCGTTATGTCGATTTCAAACGCATGTACAGCATAGTACCACCGCTTGAAACCCAAAACAACATTGTTGCCTACCTCGACCGCAAAACCCAACAAATTCAGGAGTTTATTGCTAAAAAGGAACGGTTGATTGAGTTGTTGGAGGAACAGAAGAAAGTATTTATACTTGAGGAGATCGCATCTTCAAAATACATTACTGAAAAGAAAAAATTAAAATACGTTTCTTTTTTAAGCAGAGGGGTTGATTTATCAAATGAAAATTTCAAAGAGGGTAAATATCCCGTTTATGGTTCAAATGGCATAATTGGATATCATAATAAATTTACAACAAAAGGACCTGGGATAACAGTTGGTCGCAGTGGTAGTGTTGGAGAAGTAAATTTCGTTGATTGTGATTTCTGGGCTCACAATACAGCACTATATGTCTGTAGAAATTATAAAAATGATTGGAAATTTATTTATTACTTGATGATTGGTTTAGATTTCAAATCTTATGCCGCTGGAAGTGCTGTTGGAACCCTAAATAGGAATAACATTCATCAAATCTATGTTGATATTCCTGAAGTTAGTGTACAGAGAAACATTGTGGAAATTATTGAAAATAATAATTCAGTTTTAAGTGCTGGAATTTCAAAAGCCCAAACTGAAATTGAAAAAGCCAAAGAATACCAGGAAAGCCTAATCACCCAAATTGTAACAGGGCAACTGAAAGTGCCATGTAACCCGGATGTGACTAAGCCCGAATCTGAATTGGCTAAAACTTTGTAAATTAGCGGCTTCAATATGTAGCAGGATGTAACCAAACCATGGAAAAAGAGGAACTAATCATACTGATTGACGAACTTCGCGCCCTGCCCCACGAGAGTGAGTGGGTGGAATTTAAGGTGAACAACACCAACCCGCAGGAAATTGGCGGTTACATTTCTGCCCTGGCCAATTCGGCCTGTATCGAAAACAAAGAATATGGTTACCTGATATTCGGCATCGAAAACGAAAGGCATCAAGCTGTTGGTACTGCCTTTAAACCTCGGACCGAAAAAATAGGAAACCAGGAACTCGAAAACTGGTTGGTTACCCAATTGGAACCAAAAGTAGGTTTACGAATTTTCGAGTTTGAGTACCAATCAAAAAATATGGTACTTTTTCAAATAGAACCGGCCACCAACCGCCCCATACTTTTCAGGGGCGAAGCATTTGTGAGGGTTGGCACTTACACCAAAAAACTAAAAGAACACCCCGAAAAAGAGAGCAAAATATGGCAAAAAGCCAAACAAACGGTTTTTGAAAAAGATTATGCCATACGGAATATTTCGGCTGATAAAGTGCTCGAACTCCTCGATTACCCGTCGGTTTTTAAACTGCTTAACATTCCGTTACCAACCAACAAGGAGGGGATACTTGCCAAACTGGAAGAAGAAAAACTGATTGTAAAAAAGCTGCTGAAATATCATATCACCAATTTAGGGGCAATACTTTTTGCTGCCGATTTGGAAAAATTTGAAAACCTCGCACGAAAATCGCCACGTGTAATTATTTACAAAGGAAACACCAAACTGCAAACCACTAAAGAGCAGCAGGGAAAATTTGGCTACGCCGTAGCTTTTGAGCGGTTGGTAAACTACGTAAACGACAAGTTGCCCTCGAACGAAGAAATTGACCGCGTTTTCAGAAAAGAAGTGAGGGTTTATCCTGAACTGGCCATTCGCGAATTGATTGCAAATGCCATTATTCACCAGGATTTTATTATCAGAGGAATGAGCGTTATGATTGAGATTTTTGACAATCGCATTGAAATTACCAATCCCGGAGCGCCACTCATTGATACCAAACGATTTATTGACCACAGCCCCGAAAGCAGAAACGAAATGTTGGCCGGAATGATGCGCCGCATGAATATTTGCGAAGAACGGGGCAGCGGTGTTGATAAAGTAATTGCCCAAATCGAGGTTTTTCAGTTGCCGGCACCTGAGTTTATTGCAGGCGATAATTATACGCGGGTGATTTTATATTCACCTAAATCACTGCGCCAAATGTCGAAACCCGATAAAATAAGGGCATGTTATCAACATTGTTGTTTGAAGTATGTGTCGGGCGAATACATGTCCAATCAAAGTTTGCGTGAGCGATTTGATATTGATAAAAAGAATTATTCAATTGTATCGCGGCTAATCAAGGAAACAATTGATGCAGGACTTATTTTGGAGTATGATAATTCGAGAATGTATGTGCCGTTTTGGGCTAAATAACTGATGTGACCCGGATGTGACTAAACTCGAAAATGAAATCAATATATGACTGAAATACAATTGTTTGAACATGTAACAAGATGTGACTAAAATGAATAAATTCACCGATACAAGCGAAAAAGGTTTTCAGAAAGTCATTGTTAAAGAACTTGTGGAACAAAACAAGTTCCGCGAAAGTGGTTCGAACGATTTCGATAAGGAGTTTTGCATCAACCCCAAACAGCTTTGGGAATTTATAAAAGAAACCCAGCCCGAAACCTTCGAAATGATTCAACGCAAAGGCGAACGCTCTTTTCTGGTACGCCTGGATGAGAAAATTCTAAAACTGGGTATTATAGAGGTTTTGCGTAAAGGCGTAAAACATTTCGATAAAACAGTGGAGTTGTTTTACCGTCAACCATCGTCAAATTACAATGCTAAAGACCTTACAAAATACCAAGCCAATATTTTTTCGGTAACGCAGGAGTTGGTTTATAGTTCCGACTATGCTAACCGTTTAGACTTAACCGTTTTTTTAAACGGCTTGCCAATCATCACGTGCGAATTGAAGAATCCGTTAAGCGGACAAACCGTTCACAATGGCATTCGCCAATACCAAAACGACAGAGACCCAAAAGAAAAGATATTCAGCTTTGCCCGTTGTATGGTTCATTTTGCTGTCGACACCGAACTGGTATTTATGACAACACAATTGGGCGGTAAAAAAACATTCTTCCTGCCTTTCAACAAAGGACTGAACGATGGCAAGCCTGTTGCTCCATTCGGTGCAGGAAACCCGATAAATCCGAAAGGTTTAAAAACCCATTATTTGTGGGAAGATATCTTAACCAAGCACTCTTTAGCTAACATCATAGACAAATTTGCACAGGTAACTGAAGAAACCAACGAGGAAACCAAGAAAGTAAAACGGTTTATGATTTTTCCCCGTTATCATCAGCTTACAGCAGTTCGGCAAATTTTGGCACATGCAAAAACAAACGGCGTTGGCAACAAATATTTAATTCAACATTCGGCAGGTTCGGGCAAATCAAAATCCATTGCCTGGCTTGCCCATCAGCTGCATGGATTATTTGATAGCAAAGGCGAAAACCATTTATTCGATTCGGTTATAGTTATTACCGACCGAATTGTACTCGACAAACAATTAAGTGAAGATATCAAGCAATTTGCCCCCATGCGAGGCATTGTTGAGCACATTACTAGTGAGGGCGGAAGTAAAACAAGCAAACTGAAAGATGCACTTGCCAACCGTAAAAAAGTAATAGTTTGTACGGTTCAGACTTTCCCGTTTCTTTTAGATGAAATGACTGACATGCCAGCGATGAATTTCGGGATTATCATTGACGAAGCACACAGCGGACAAAGCGGGCAAACATCATCGAAAATGAATGCCGTGCTAGCCGATAAACACAGCGCAGACGAAGAACAGGAAGAAAAAACCTTAGAAGACAAAATTAACGAACTGATTGAAAGCCGTAAAATGATTACTAACGGTTCTTACTTTGCGTTTACGGCAACGCCAAAAAATAAAACACTTGAAACATTTGGCGTTAAATCGGCAGAAACCTACACAGATGAAAACGGCGAAATAAAACATAAATTCTATGCCTTTCATGTGTACAGCATGAAACAAGCCATTGAAGAAGAATTTATTTTGGATGTCCTGAAAAATTATACCACTTATAATTCGTTTTACAAGCTAATTAAAGCGGTAGAAGATAATCCCGAATTTGACACCAAACAGGCACAGAAAAAACTTCGGGCTTACGTTGAAGGACATGAATTTGCCATTGCCGAAAAAGCAAAAATAATGATTGACCATTTTCACCGTGATGTACGCTATTTGATAAATGGTAAAGCAAAAGCGATGGTAGTTACCAAAAGCATTGAACATGCTATCAAATACAAACAGGCTTTCGATGCTTATCTGAATGAAATAAAATCCCCCTTCAAAGCTATCGTTGCCTTTTCGGGCACCAAAAAATATCAGGGAGTTGATTACACTGAAGTTGGCATGAACAACTTCAAAACCTTTAAAACAAATATTCCCAAGAACTTTAAGAAAATTGAATATCGCTTCTTGATAGTTGCTGAAAAATACCAGACTGGTTTTGATGAACCCTTGCTGCATACCATGTATGTTGACAAGAAACTGGCGGGAGTTCAGGCAGTTCAAACACTTTCACGTTTGAACCGTGCGAAAAAACCACATAAAAAAGACACATTCGTTTTAGACTTCTTTAACGATACCGAAGAAATTAAACTGGCTTTTGACCCTTATTATACAGCAACCATTCTAAGCGAAGAAACCAATCCAAACAAACTCAACGATTTGGTGGACTCAATGGAAGTATTCGAGGTTTACTCCAATTACCAGATTGATGACTTCTTTGAAAAATATGTTGAGGGAGAAGACCGAACAAAACTTGACCCGATAATCGACAGGTCAGTAGAAATATTTAAAAACGATATTACGAAAGACCAGCAAATTGATTTCAAAGCAAAAGCAAAATCATTTTTACGGGTTTACAGCTATTTAGCCAAAATACTCGATTTCAATAATCAGGATTGGGAAAAACTGTTTTGGTATTTAAAATATCTTGTTCCAAAATTATACATCGAGCAAACAGATGATTTAGCCGAAGGAATTTTAGAAAGTATCGACATGGACAGTTATCGGCCATCAAAAGAAACAACTCAAGACATTGTATTAGAACCAGAGACTGGCGAAGTTGCTCCAATACCTGTTGAAGTTGGAGGAGGTCAACAAAAACCCGACTTAGATACCCTTGAAAATATCTTAGATGCTTTCAATCGCCGTTTTGGTGATATTGAGTGGTCGGACAAAGACAAAGTAAGAAAGATACTTACAAAGCAATTGCCTGATGAAATGAAGGCAAATAAGGACATTATGGATGCCGTAAAATATTCGGATAAACAGAATGCGAAGATTTCATCAGACAAAAAACTGGAGGAATTAATGCAACAATATTTATTCAGCCAAACAGAGATATTTAAGAAATTTACGACAGACAAGGATTTTCAAAGAAGATACAAGGAATTTATTTTTGAGACATTAATTGATGCAAATAAGCAAACAGGAATTAGACCCTAACCTCATATCCAAGGACAACTGCAGTTGGCTGCACTTAACTACATTTCGTTAGGAACTGAGTTAAAAACAAATTTTTACCAACATCGACACAAATACAACCTTTGATAAGATGAAATCATAAAAAACGCTCAACACACACCTGAAAACCACCCACCATGCCCCCCTCCCCCAACCCAACCAACTGGCGCCCCTTAATCGAACTAATCCCGGCCATTGAGCGCACGCGGCAGTTCGGCGCATATCCCGGGCCGGTTCAGCTTGCAGAGAATTTATCTGTCTTCAGCGGATTGAGCAATGCGGAAATTGCCGGTGAATTTTTGCGCCGGGTATATGAAAGCGGACTGATGTACGACTTCGACCGGATGTGCCGGGAAGCCGGGAAACCGGCCCTGCAAAACAGGCCCGGATTTAATTTAAGCAATTGAAAACAAATTTATGAGAGATCCGGACACGTATTCACTTATGCAACCTGCAAATCAACATGCTGGCAATGTTGAGTTCCGGCAATTTTCTCCTCAGAAATCAAAAACCATTACTGATGAAATCAACAATGTATTAGCCGGGAATTATGGCTTTACGGCAGAGAGGCTGGATTTTATCATCAATAATAATTTAAAGTACAGGATGGGCAGGGAGCTGGAGAATGAGGAGGAGGAAGTATGAAAATAAATGAGTTGTACAGTATTACTGAAATTAAACCGGAAGATTGTTATGCCACCAGGGGCAGCCGCCCGGTCAGGGTATTGTGCAACGATTTGAATTATTATGTTTGCAAATACTCAACAAAGGAGAGTTTCCCCTACCCCTTGTTTAATGAGTACATTGCAGCCTGCTTTCTTAAAATTTGGAATCTGCCTGTACCTGAGTTTGCTTTTGTAAAAATCAGAAAAGACCATATACAGCAAATCAATTACCCTTATCATTACTTTGACCAACTTTGTTTTGGCTCAAGGTATTTCGGGGAGTTTAAGGAAGTAGATAAATTGTTTCTGGAAACCCCGCTGATTAAAAAAGAGAACCATTCAGGCAGAGACACGTTTCTGAGAATCGGATTGTTTGACATCTGGCTATGCAACGAAGACCGGCACTTCGAAAATTTTAATCTCCTGTATAACCTGAAAACAAACCAGTTTGTCCCGATCGATCATGTTTATTGTTTTAACACGCTTAACCTGGACAAAGACGCAGTATTGATCAGCGAAAATGAGAGTATCTTATCATCTCCATTTCTGAGTCGATTTTTTTGCCGACCTTTGCAACAAAATTTAAACGAAATTCGTTTAACGATTATTAATGAGTTTAAACACAATGTGAGCCGCTGCCATGAAGAACTTGATGATATTTTGGCAAACCTTCCTCTAACCTGGAATTCAGATCCTGATTTTTTAAAATCCAGACTCGAACCTTTCTTTGGTCAAAAGTGGTTACAATCCTGTGCAGATCATTTCACTGCACTTCTTACACTTAATGTTAAAACTCAGTAAGATGAAAACATTTTACAGCATTTTGTCGGTAGTAATTAATCCCGTTTCAGGCGAAAAGGTTTCGCTCGGGCTATTATTATCTGATGGCAATACAAGTTTATTCGACTTTTCGGACAATCGTTTTTCTTTGGTAGGCTCATTAATTGATAAAGAGCGTAAAAAATTTGTGCGGCAATACCTTCGTTCGGTTGAGAATGTTATAAAAAAAATTGATGTAAATCAGGATCAATTGACTATTCTTGATGGTGAAGGAAAAAACCTTATTATTAACGAAGCTTATATTGGCTACTTAAGCACTTACAGCCAAAACGTTATTTCCTTTTCCAAACCGGTGGCAATTGATGTAAAAGTTGAAAACAGTGTTTTTGAAGCACTGTTTTCAAGATTTATTGATGAAGAAACCGCAGTTGAAACATCCCGGAAAAACAGCATACAGCTGATTAAAAATGATTTTTTTCCACGGGTACAAAATCACTTTGCAACTGAAAAGGAATTTACACCGGAAAAATACCCGAAAGTAATTCTGCCTATCACCATTGACCTGTTCGGCAAAAACGAAATATATGTAATGGGCCAGTTTCTGGATCTGGAAAAAAGCATCTTTTATATAAAGAGCGATTTCTTCAACTATTATCAATTGGCAGAATTATATTCGGAAAGCAAGAAATTTTTGATTTCACATGAACCTCAAAAAGACAAGTATCCGCAGCAGCACTATTTCTGGAGTGAAATAAGAAAGCAAAAAGGGCATAGCTTTGTTGACATTTCAGAGCTTGAGATCATTGAGAAGTATGCGGAAAAACATCAGGTTATGCCAGTATAAAGGTGGAACCACATTATACAGGCAATATTGATTTGTTGCAAAAGCACAAAATTGCTTTTCTGAGCAGCCGTTCAATTCCTGCATCAGCCCATTTGACATAACTGTAAAACAGGTAAGCGGGCAAACAGCATTCATCAGAAACAAAATGATGATGCAACTTGCAGATGAAATCACGATCGGATATGCAAGTGAAGGTGAAAAACCGGAAAAACTATTGAAAACAATGAATAAGGAAATAACGAGATTAATATAAATCTTTGCTGCAAACACTTTGATTACCAGATTCCTCAAGCCAACGCCCCATCACAAAAAAATAAGCAACCCACCACCATGCCCCCCTCCCCCAACCCAACCAACTGGCTCCCCTTAATCGAACTGATCCCGGCCATTGAGCGCACCAGGCAGTTCGGCGCATATCCTGAGCCTGTTCAGCTTGCAGAGAATCTATCTGTTTACAGCGGAATAAGTGATTCGGCAATTGCCGGTGAGTTTATGCACCGGGCGTATGACAACGGACTGATCTACGACTTCGACTGGATGCGTTGGGAAGCCGGCAGGTTGGTGCTGCAGGAACGGCCCGGAGACGATTTCAGCACGTATGACCTGGAAACGCTGAACAAGTTTATCATTGCCATTGTAAGAAACGATAAATACTGCGAAGGGTACCTGGCGAGCAAATTTTCGGACGGCACCATACTAAGTATTTTAAAAGCGGCCGAATCCATTGTCAATCATAAGGGTTCCGGCTAAGCTTCAGTTAATTCCTTGAATAAAATATTCTGTGCTTTTCTGTGCTTTTGTGCCTTAGTGGCTGCAAATCGCCCATCCTCCGGCAAACAATCCCCATGCCCCTTATGCGGCAGGCTTCAGGGGCAAACGGTGGTTGCAAGTTTCCGTGTTTTTAGTTACTTTTGTAAAACAAATCCACGGTTTTCTCCCCTTAAGCGGGGTAAGAAACCGGCAAAAGACCTGTCCGATGAAAAAGATACTGGCACTTTCACTACTACTGATCTCCGCCGGAGCCGTGCTTGCCTCCGCACCGCGCAGCCTGGGGGCCTACCTTTCCCATTCCACCTTCAATATCCCGGGCGAATCGCCTTACCTCGAGACCTACCTTGAAATCATCGGCAACACCATTGTATACAAACAAAACGCTTCCGGCAAATACCAGGGCAATGTGCAGGTAACAATGATTATCCGCCAGGATTCGGTGATCAAAGATTACCGGAAATTTGAGCTTCTGAGTCCCGAACTGGAGGACACCACGGCTGTGGCGCTGAATTTTATCGATCAGCAGCGCTTTATACTTGCCAACGGCAGCTACGAGCTTGATCTTTCCATTGCAGACCTTAACACCGCGGTAAAACCCACCGTAATCACCTACCCTGTGCTGATTGATTTTCCCGGCGACCGGGTTTCGATCTCGGGGATTCAGCTGATCAATTCGTTTACCAAAACTACCGAAGCCAACCTGCTTAGCAAAAGCGGTTATGACTTTGTGCCTTACGTGGATAACTTCTACCCCTCCGACAGGAAGAAGCTGACTTTTTACAGTGAAATTTACAACCCCGCCCATCAGGAAGGCAGCGGCGAGAAATACCTGGTTTCGGCCTTTATTGAATCATTTGAGAGCAAACGCATGCTGAATGAGTTTGTCAGGATCAGGCGGGAAGAATCGAAACCGGTGATCGTTCTGCTGAGCGAATTCGACATTGCCGGCCTTCCTTCGGGGAATTACAACCTGGTGGTTGCCATCCGCAACAAAAACAACGAAGTGATCGCGGAAAACACCGCCTTCTTCCAGCGCTTTAACCCCGCGGTAAGCGGCAGCGCGCTGAACTTCGAAGGCATTGACCTGAACAACACCTTCGCGCAGCGGATCAACAGCCTTGATACATTGCGGGAATTTATCCGCACCCTCACCCCCATTGCTACGGAAATGGAAAGGATTTTCATCAATTCGCAGATAAACGCGGCTTCACTGACGACGTTGCAGCAATTCTTCTTCAGGTTCTGGCAGCTGCGTGACGAGTTCGAGCCGGAGAAGGCATGGATCGCCTACAATCAGGAGGTTATAAAAGTAAATAACACCTATACCACCCAGGTAAGAAAAGGATATGAAACGGATATGGGCAGGGTTTACCTGCAGTACGGACCGCCGAACACCATTACGGATGTGCCCTTCGAAACCAGCGGTTACCGTTACACCAACAACGATATAAATTCCACGGGGACCATTCCTTACCAGATATGGCATTATTATTCCATTAACAACAACCGGGAGCGCAACAAGCGGTTTGTGTTTATCAATTCAAGCCTCAGGGTCACCGATTACCAGCTGGTGCATTCCGACGTCAGGGGTGAAATCCAGAATTACAACTGGCAGCGGATGCTTACCCGTTCGCTCGATATCCAGGACAGGGATGCGGATGCCCTGAAGCGGGATAAGAGCAGATCGGCAAGAATCTATGAGCAGGGCTGGTAAACCACAGCGCTCAACGGATGTATTGATAAGAGAAATGTCGTTGCTACAATCATCAATTAACCGTATGTTTGCATACACAAGTCATACTGATTAGCCTTTCGCACTTTGGACAAGAAAACTGCCGTTGTTATCCTCAACTGGAACGGGAAGAGTTTCCTGGAGAAATTTCTTCCGGCAGTTTTGCAGTACAGCAGTCAGGATGCCCGGGTGATTGTGGCCGACAACGCCTCCTCCGACGGCTCGGTGGAATACCTGAAAGCACATTTCCCTGAAGTAGGCATTATTGAAAACCCTGAAAACGGCGGATTTGCCAAAGGCTACAACGACGCGCTGGCAAAGGTTGACGCAGAGTATTTTGTGTTGCTGAATTCCGACATTGAAGTCACGGAGAACTGGATACCTCCGGTAATTTCACTGCTTGATAAAAATCCTGAGGTTGCCGCCTGTCAGCCCATTATCCGCTCGTACCATCAGCCTGAAAAGTTTGAATATGCCGGGGCCGCCGGCGGCTTTATCGATGCTTTCGGGTATCCTTTCTGCCGCGGACGTATTTTTCAGCAGTTGGAAGAAGATCAGGGCCAGTATAACGACGCTTTGGAAATTTTCTGGGCTACCGGCGCCTGTATGTTTGTGAGGGCAGAGGTATTCAGGCAGTTGGGCGGGTTTGACGCCGATTTCTTCGCCCATATGGAAGAAATTGACTTTTGCTGGCGGGCCAAACATGCTGGGTACAGGATCATGGTTTGTCCGGACTCCCGGGTTTTCCATGTCGGCGGCGGAACGCTCCCCAAGCAGTCCTCTTTCAAGACTTACCTGAACATGCGGAACAACATTTCGATGTTGTACAAGAACCTGCCCGGTCACCGGCTGGTTCCCGTATTTACCCTCAGGCTGCTGCTCGACGGCATCGCGGCATTCAAATTCCTTATCGACGGCGGTTTTGCCGATTTTTGGGCGGTGGTAAGGGCGCACATGAGCTTTTACCGGAGGTTTCCCGTTCACCGGAAGAAACGGCTCAGCATCTCCCACGAAGAGGTTTCCTGCATTTACCGGGGAAATATTGTGGTGGACCACTTTATCCGGAGAAAGAAGAAATTTTCGGCCCTGCCGCAACACAAATTCACCCGCTGATGGCCTGGATTATCCTGATCATTGCCGGAATTTTCGAAACCGTATGGGCCGTTTCGCTGAAGTATTCAGAAGGATTTACCCGTCTGTGGCCCTCGGTGGTTACGGTGGTGGCCATGGCCATCAGCCTCTATTTGCTGGCGCTTTCACTTAAAACCCTGCCGCTGGGCACCGCTTACGCCGTTTGGACCGGCATAGGCGCTGTGGGCGCGGTTACTTACGGTATCGTCGCCATGGGAGAATCCAGGGATTTGCTGAAAATACTCTTTGTGATGATGATCCTTGGCGGAATTGTCGGGCTGAGGGCAACCGCGGGAAAAACTTCAGCGTCCGCAAAGGCTGAGCAGGGCCAGGCGATAGGAAGCAAGACCGAAACCGGCGATCACCCCGGCGGCGCCCGCTGAGATAAAGGAGCGCTGCCTGAACTCTTCCCGCGCATACACATTGCTCATATGCACCTCCACCACCGGCGTCTGAACGGCCTTCACGGCGTCACCGATTGCCACGGAGGTATGGGTATATCCGCCGGCGTTCAGGATAATGCCATCCGCACTGAAACCCACCTCCTGCAGCTTGTTGATGATCTCCCCCTCCACATTACTCTGGAAATATTCAATCTCCGTAACGGGAAATTCCGCCCGGAGCTCAGGGATAAAGGTTTCAAAGCTTATATCGCCATATATTCCCGGCTCCCGTATTCCGGTCAGGTTAAGGTTTGGCCCGTTGATGATGCATATTTTCATAAGGAGATGCCGGCTTTACAGTCGGGTTGATTTATTTTCTGATAAATATTGTACTGGACGTGGTTCCGCCAACGGAAGGCAACAATCCGTTGATGGTAAGTTCCTCCGATTTTTGGTTGTAGGTCATTTTATGGGTGGTTCTGGCGCCGTTGGGAAACTCTTCCGGCTTAAAAAGCAGCAGCTCATCGGCCTTGTCCAGGCGATACAAAAGGGTATCGGTGCCGGTTTCCGGGGACCTTTTCAGAAAGGCCCGGTTGCTGCTTCTGAATTCGATCTCCACCCTGAAAGCTGCAACATTTTTTTCAATCCACGGGCCCTGCAGGTTGAATTCATCCGGGAATTTATCCTTGTCGCATCCTGCAAAAAGCACCGCAAACAGCAAAAACAATATTCTGTAAGTCATTTTCATTCCGATGGCATTACCGTATGCAAAATTAACAATTCGCTGCATGTAAATTACCAACCTGAGCCGTGGGAGATGGAATCCGTTTGAAAAACAGCGTAGTTTGTGTTTATCGGGTAATTTATTTAAAGATTCCTCATCCGTAAATCCGGGGCCGGAATGACATCATTTCCGGGCGGATGGGCTGAGGCTGATGCTAAATGACATGCGACCCCTCCGGGGTCGTGAACGTATTTGACCGGATTATTCTCTATAAACATGTGACTCCTCCGGAGTCATAATTATTGATCCTGATTAATGCAATTGACCCCGGCGGGGTCATATGTCTATAGAAAAGGGAATCCGAATAATTTGTGCGACCCCAGAGGGGTCGTATGTTTATTGACATTTGTATCAGAGAAAATTTCCAAAGATTCCTCCCCAGGAGAACCGGGGTCGGAATAATATCGTTTCCGGGCGGATGGGCTGAGGCAGAGGCAAAAATACATGCGACCCCTCCGGGGTCTTGAACGTATTTGACCGGATTATTCTCTATAAACATGTGACTCCTCCGGAGTCATAATTATTGATCCTGATTAATGCAATTGACCCCGGCGGGGTCATATGTCTATAGAAAAGGGAATCCGAATAATTTGTGCGACTCCAGAGGGGTCGTATGTTTATTGAGTTTTGTATCAGAGAAAATTTCCAAAGATTCCTCCCCAGGAGAACCGGGGTCGGAATAATATCGTTTCCGGGCGGATGGGCTGAGGCAGAGGCAAAAATACATGCGACCCCTCCGGGGTCTTGAACGTATTTGACCGGATTATTCTCTATAAACATGTGACTCCTCCGGAGTCATAATTATTGATCCTGATTAATGCAATTGACCCCGGCGGGGTCATATGTCTATAGAAAAGGGAATCCGAATAATTTGTGCGACTCCAGAGGGGTCGTATGTTTATTGACATTTGTATCCGGGAAAATTTCCAAAGATTCCTCCCCCGGAAATCCGGGGTCGGAATGACATCTTTTCCGGGCGGATGGGCTGAGGCTGAGGCAAAAATACATGCGACCCCTCCGGGGTCGTGAACGTATTTGACCGGATTATTCTCTATAAAC
>VSSQ01000657.1_pt1 | contig 19085 bp, 17 predicted proteins | sample 4763081 | NCBI WGS metagenome assembly VSSQ01 (sample SAMN12137344, study PRJNA551015) | bioreactor metagenome | isolation source: SDC9 anaerobic chlorinated ethene degrading culture | place: USA: Knoxville, Tennesee | collected 2015-01-01
TATGAACTTGATGAATATACCATAATTATTCCTATAACTAGTAAGACTAATATAGCACATAACAAACTATAATCAATATTTTTCATTTTTTCTTTTTTTCTTCTTGAAGTTGACCGGCTTCTACTTCTCCCTTTTATACTTAACGCTCTTACTTTATCCATCTTATCTCCTACTATCTTATTATTTCAAATCTAATTTTACTTTTGTTCCTTTTTCAATTAGTTTTCCAGCAATAACATCTTGACTTTCTACTACTCCACTTCCATTGGTTTTATATGTTATTTCCAAACTATTTAAAATATTAGTTGCTTCTTCCAAAGTTTTACCTTTTAAATCTGGCATTATAAGCTTATCAATATCATTTTTATAATCATCTACATTCAAACTTATAACAGCATTTTCTTCAACTAATGAGCCTGGATATGGTTCCATATTAGTTACTTTTGAAGTATCTTTACCTATATCAATATTTAATTTACTATTTTCTAATATCTTTTTAGCTTCATTAACTGATTTCCCTCTTAGTTCAGGTACTACTACTTTATTCTTATATGAATATCTTTCAGTATAAACTTGAGAATCCATATAAGTAAATATTTCAGATAATAATGATTTTAATATTGGAGTTGTTACTGGGCCACCATAATAATTTCCTGCACTTGGATCTTCAACTTTTATAAATATAGTTACTTGTGGATTTTCCACAGGATATAGAGCAACTACAGAGGCTATATATTTATCTGCTGAGTATCCTCCTAATATAGGATCAACTTTTTGAGCTGTTCCTGTCTTTCCTCCAACTCTTCTATCTTTTCCCATAAAGGCCCCTATTTCCTGACCTTGATTTATAGTTCTTTCTAAATAATCTCTTAATGTTGCTGTTGTTGCTTCTGAAATTATACTTTTTTCTATAATTGGATTAAATTGTTCATCTATAACTTTTGTTCCATTGCTAGCTTCATGAGATATCTCTTTCATCATATGAGGTTGAATTAAGGTTCCTCCATTTGCTATTGCATTAAATGCTCTCATAAGTTGAATGCTGCTTACAGTATTAGTTTGTCCAAAAGATATAGTTGCTAAATCCATTTCACTCATATCACTTACTGATTTTATTATTCCCTCTGATTCCCCTGGAAGATCAATTTTAGTTAATTTACCAAATTCAAATTTATCTATATACTCTCTTAGTTTTGCACTACCTAATCTAGATCCTAATTCCATAAATCCTACATTACAAGAATTCTGTAATATTTGAGGAAGAGTTTGAGTCCCGTGTCCAGCTGTATTCCAGCATTTTATAGTTGTTGAACCAAACTTCACCCCTCCATCACAATAAAATGTATCATTTTCATGTGCAACTCCTTCTTCTATTGCAGCTGCCATAGTAATATTTTTAAATGTTGATCCTGGTTCAAAATTATTGCTTATAGCACTATTTCTAAACATATTTTGAAGTTTTTCAAAATCATTTTCTCCATCAAACTTTTCATATTCTTCATATGGATTATTAGGATTAAAATCTGGCTTATTTACCATAGCTAAAATTTCACCATTATTTGGATTCATAACTATTATTGAAACTTCTTTAGCTTTATTATCTTCAAATCCCTTTTCAGCAGCTTTTTCTGCCATTAATTGGATATTTTCATCTATAGTCAATGTAACATCATTACCGTTAACAGGGCTCGCATATTTTATAGTCTGGAACGGTAATTCTTTTAGCGAACCATCTACTTCTGCTATTTTATATCCTGCTAAACCTTTTAGCTGAGCGTTATACTCAAGCTCTACTCCATTTAACCCAACATTATCAGAATTTACACCACCTAATACATGGGCTAAGAAGTTATTATTTGGATAGTATCTTTTGGGATTTATTGAAATAATAACCCCATATATATCTAAAGCCTTAATTTTATCAGCAACTTCTTTTTCAATTCCAGTAATAAGAGTACTAGTTTTTACTTCAATGCCTTCTTCATTAATTGGATTTAACTTTTTATTTACCTCATCTATCGTTAATCCTGAAGCAGTAGCTAGACTTTCCACAACTTTATCTTTTGCAATTTCTTCATCAGTTATATATGTATCTATTGCTTTTAAATCTAAATCTACTCTATATACATCTATTGAAGTTGCTAGTATTGACCCACTTCTATCTTTTATATCTCCCCTATCTGCTTCTACAGTTACTTGAGAGTTCCATTGACCTTGAGCCATATGCTTATATTCTTTATTTTTATATATCATAATATAAGTTAACCGTCCTATTAAAGCTAAAAATATTATACAAATAATTATGCTGCTATATAATGCTCTTTCTCTTGAATAAATACCTTTAGTTTTACTATTTCTTCTTTTAGTAGTTTTGTCTCTATTGCTCATCTTCTTCTCCCATACAACTATTTAAATATTTTATTGATAGGTTGTCCCTTAATTATAACAAAAATAAATTCATTATGTAAATTATTCCCTTTATTTTAATTTAAATAAAAAGTAAAAGTGGATACCACCTTTACTATTTATTTTCAAACAAATCTAAATATTTTTCGTAGCCCTTTTCTTTCATTTGATTTCTAGGTATAAATTTTAATGCTGCAGAATTAATACAATATCTAAGTCCACCTAATTCTTTTGGTCCATCACAAAACACATGCCCTAAATGAGAATCTGAATTTTTACTTCTTACTTCTGTTCTCACCATACCATGGCTTTTATCTACTTTTTCTTCAATTAATTTTCTATCTATTGGTTTTGAAAAAGCTGGCCATCCGCAACCAGAATTAAATTTATCCGTTGAAATAAATAATGGTTCTAAAGAAACTATATCTACATAAATTCCTTCTTTAAAATTATCATTATATTCATTTATGAAAGGTGGCTCTGTAGAGTTTTCCTGTGTAACTTTATATTGAATTTCTGTTAATTTACTTTTTAATTCTTCTTTTTTTATATTTGTCATACTACACCCTCCATTTATATTATAAAGCCATTTGAATAAAATTTCTATTTATTCTTAGTAATAAATATTCTTTTAATAACTGTTTGTGGGGGTTCTGACTTAGTCATAGCTTCATTTACTCTTGCATATACTAAATCTCCCTTGTCAATAACTATATCTTCTTTTTTATCATTTGTTGAATTCATAACTTTTGTTTCATTATCTATTATCCCAACTACAGTTATTTTACTAACTTCCTTTCCCTTTATATAACCCTGTATAGTAACTCTTGTATTTCCATCTTCTGATTTTTGTACTTCTAATACTTCTCCTATTACAACTGGACTTTTAGCTGATATTCCTTTCTCTGGTTTTGCTCCAACTAAAATTCCTGAAAAAATAGTCAATAAACAAATTACTATTAATAATTTTTTTAACTTCATTTTAATTTCCTCCTTAGTTTATAATCACTAATAGTTTTTTTCCTCTTTAAAATAAATATTCATTCCATTTGTATTTATTTTTTTGAAACATATGGGTTATCTTTAATATAAAATCTCCACTTAAAATCCTTAGCTTCTTCTGCATAATCTATCCCTACTCTGGTGGTTTTAACTATTTCAATATTTTTGCTTTCATTATATTCTAGATATAATCCATTATTTAGATATAACTTTTTATAGTTATCTTCTCTTGTAATACTTAAAGCAGTACATAGCTTAGATGGTCCATTGGTTAAATTTCTCTTTTGTACATTTGTTAACTCATTATAACTTTTCTTAAATCTAATATTAGATAAATAATCAAAATTATCAATAGGTTCAACAGCTCTTATTAAAACTGCCTCTGGCTCATCTTTTATATTAGTTACTATATTAAAACAATGATATAACCCATAAATAAAATAAACATACGCTATTCCGCCTTCTTCGAACAAAGGTTTTGTTCTCTCTGTTTTTTTATAATTATACGCATGACAAGCTTTATCTGTAGCTCCTATATAACTTTCTGTTTCTACTATTTTAGATTTAATTTTTATACCATCAATTTCTCTAACTAAGTAATGTCCTAATATACTTTGAGCTACTTCAATAGCTCCTTGCCTATAAAATTCTTTTTCAATCATCATAATAAATCTCCAGATATCAAAATATTATAAAATTAATTATCTTTTATAACTTTATTATTTATTATACTACCATATTTATTCCCTAATTATTTCATATTTATGACTTATTTAATTTTAACTATAATAAAAAAATAGAAAAGCCCTATAAGCTTCTCTATCTCAGCTATTTTAAATTATTAAATGATTGGTTTGTTAAAGATATATCTTTATAATTTATATATACGTCAAAATTTACCGTTGAAATTTTAATGTATGGTCCTTTATTACTTTGGACATAAAGTTTAACTTTTTCTCCATTTTCCAACTTAAAATCACCTTTTTTAATAGCACCACCATCACTATATCCATTGCTCTTAAATCCTATTTCTGGAATATTATCTACAAGCTTTATTTCTTTTATATCTTCTCTTTTTAAAGTAATTCCATAGCTTCCATCTATAACTATAGCGTCCTCTTTAATTATAATATTATTGGCTTCATTGCCAAATGAAAATGTTATAATCATAATAGCAAATGTTATAAATCCTATAACTACCATTACCATTATTTCTGATTTGCTCTTTTTATTATGATCAAATTTTTGCATATATATTAAATACCCAAATACAATAATTAATAAAGTAATTATAAAAGGTAATATAGAAATTTGAAAATATTTTGAAACTATAGCTCCTATAAATATTAAAAAGGCTATTAAATAACACATTCTTCCCATATGTTTCGCTATTTTTTCGATATCCACTTTAGATTTTTCTTCTTTAGACTGCGTATTATACCCTGATATTAACCAGTAACATTTATATTTACTAATAGCTACTCCTAATACTATAAATATTATGCAAATAACAGAAATGAATATTATAGGTAGCATAACAAACCTCACCCCAACCTTCTACATTTCTATTTCACCTAACTCTTTATATGGTTAATTATACGCTTTATTTATGTTGTTATCAATGTTGTTAGTCATTTTTCTTACCATTCAATTGTTAAAATATTTATTTCATCTTTTATTAATGAAACCTTGTACCCTTCTAATGCTAACCAAGCTAATAATTCTTTTTGTACCTCTTCATCATTACACATAAGTATTGCTGAAACCTTATTTATATCAGAGTTTTTAGCATAATTAATATTATCTAATATTTTTCTTTTTTTATCATTTAAAAATTCTAGATTCATAAAAACCTCCTACATATTTTAACTTATATAAAATATGTATTAGTCAAAAAGCATTATTATGTTGATTTACTTTATTTTCCAGGAAATATTTTTATAATTATCTTTAATAATTATAATTTATAGAAGAAATTGCTTATAAAATTTCTAAACTTAAAAGCTTATTACATAATAGATTTAATTTAATATCTACCTCTTTATCTTCTTAATTGTGAGATAAATCCTGTTTTATTATTCCAATTGCAACTCCTAATATATTAACTTCTTTATTTTCTAAATTAATTGGAGCATATAAGGAATTGGCTGGCATTAACTTCGGTGAATCACCATTTAAGTTTAATGTTTTTAATGTTGCCTCTCCATCTAAACTTGCAGCTACTATTTCATTGTGATTTGCTGTGCCTTGCTTTTTAATAACAACTAAGTCCCCATCACAAATATCTTTTTCCACCATAGAATCTCCTTTTACTCTTAAGATAAATATATCTTTTCCTCTTTCAAGCCAATACTTTGGTATATAAAAGTTACCTTCTATATTATCATTTATTTCTATAGGTGTTCCAGCTGCTATATTATTAAACATTGGAATATCTTCTAATTCATTTTCGTTATAACAAATATCATTTCCTTCAAATATTTCTTTTTTATTCGAAGCAGTGTCTATATTAAACTCTATAATTCCCTTGTTTTTTAAGTTAATATATCTATATTTTTCAACTGTATTTACTTGTTTTTTCTTCTCTTCTTCATATTTGATTTTGAAATTAAAGCTTTTTCCTTTTACATCAACACCTAAAGTATTTACTTTTCTTCCTTTAATCATCCAGGAATTTTCTTTATTATTGAGTTCATTATTTAACACAAAAATAAATGAAGAATGAGCCATATTTTTATAAATAGCTTTTATAAAATCTATTTCACCCTTAGTAAACTTCTCCATATCATCTAATATGATATGACTATATAGGCCACCATGATTATTTATATACAAGATAGCATATAAAACATGGTCATATTCATCCATGTATCCTTTAGCAATTAATTTATCATTATATAAATCTTTAATTTTATATATAGCCTCTCTTGTGTAAGAAGATTTTTTGATTCTTCCACCTCTACCTTTTCTATCAACTTCTAAATATTCCTTTTTAGAAAGATTACTTGCTTTAATCCATAAAATTTCTTCTAATACAAACTCAATTGTTACTTTTTGAAGAAATTTAGATTTTTTATGAAATAATAATATTTCATCCTCTAAGTCTTTCAAAATCTCTAAAGACTTTATTTTATCTATAACCTGCATAGCTAGTCCTTTTTTTCTTCTAAATGCTTTAGAATATGTATCAATAAGTTCTTCTATTGATACAATATTTACTCTATCTTTTTCTAATGAAAATAATGAATAAAAATAATTCTCACTACTTTCTTTTTTATAAAGTTCTATTGCTTCATGAGCTTTAGTGTAATTAGATGTTACAAGTAAAATCTTGTCCTCCTCATAAATGCAGTAATTATTTTCTAAATTTATTGTTTTATATATCGATGCAGTACTCTTTCCTGTACCTTCATTACCCTTTAGCATTTGATATCCTGAATTTTTATGATTTATAAATCTGTGTTGAATATTAGAAAAATCCATTACCTTCACCACCGTATCCTTCTTATGTTTTATGTACTATAATCATATATTCTATAATAGTTTATGTCAAATAATTACTATTAAAAAGTAGTGATGTTTAAGTGTATTGACTATAATTTAACATTCTTCTTGTTATATATAATATTATTTGCTATAATTTAACAAACAACTTTGGGAGGTATTTAAATGAATGATTTAAAAGTTTTAATATATTTAGATCTTTTAAAAATTAAAAATTTCTTTTTTCAAATTTTCACTAATCCAATTCTCTTTCTAAAAAAACTATTTTCAATTATTATTTTCTTTGGAGTCTGTTTTTCTTCAATTATTATTTCAATATTTAAAAATGAATCTAAAATATCTATAACATCAGAAATTCAACAAGCTTCACTTGGAATAATAGCTGTACTATCTGTTATTATTATATTATTTGTTTTAGCACATTATTTAAATGATTATGCACCAAGTAACTTTTCAATTTCAGATATTAATTATTTATTTCCTTCACCATTGAATAACAAAATAATACTTTTTTATTCTATGGCTCGTAGTGCTATAAAAGGTGTAGCTAGTTTCTTCTTAAGTATTCTTTTCATTATACTTATGCTTTTAGCTTCAACTAATTTATCATTAATAGGATTATTACCAATAGCTTTTGGTTTCTTCTTTATATTCTTATTATTTATTTCGCTATCATACTTATTTTTTGCATTGAAAGTTAAAACAGGTCTAATAAAAAAGTTTAAGATTATATCCTACATATTACAAGGTATTACATGCTTAATAGTTTTATTTTATTTATATAAACTATGGACATTTAACTTTAACTTTTTTGAATTATCTCTTTCTATTTTTGATAGTTTTCTGGTTAAGTTACCAGTAGTTTGTTCTATTATAAACTTTATATCATTACTTCTAACTGAAACAGTTACACCACCAATATTCGACATAGTGTACTTAATTGTATTAACTGTACTTAATTGTTTTTTATTTACAGCTCTAAATACTGACTACTATGAAGAAATAGCTGAAAAAGTATCTGTACAAAATGAAAGGATTAAGCAATTAAAAAATAATAAAAAAGATGTTCATTCACAAATGGAAAAGGAAATAAAAAATGTTAACTTAAATAGTAACTCTAAAGAAAGATGGGGAGTGCTATCATTATATTGGAAATCTTCTATTATTAGAAAAAGAAAACAAACTTCATTAAAGAAATATTTGTTATTCTTATTTAACATTATTATTGGCGCTATAGGGGGATATGTAACATTACAAGGAAATCAATTAATTTCAATTATCGCAATTTCAGTTGGAACAGTTTATATAGGTCTTATTTCATCTAACTTTTCTGAGTTGTCTAGAGAATTAAAAAATGTGTATATATACATTATCCCTGGAAAACCAATAAATAAAATTCTTTCTACAGTCTTAGATGAGCTTTTAGTATTACTAATTAGAATTAGTATAATGCTTATACCTTCAATTGTTTTAAATTCAGAATTCTTAATCTTAGGAATAGGATGTTATATACTAACACTAGCATTTTCTCTTGTAATAAAATTGCTTAATTTAATATTGATACTTCTTATGCCAAAAGATAATGAATCTGGCCCTGGAATGCTTGCAACCTTTGTATTAATGATAATTATAATGATTCCATTTTTAGCAACTGGAGCTACATATGGATTAACACTTAATACTTATATAGCTTTTGGAGTATTAACTGTAATAATAGGTCTTTATCTAGGTTTATTAATATTATTATGCAATAAACTATTCGATCTTATAGAGTATTAAGAATTAATAGGAGGAAAATATGTTAGAAGTAAAAAATTTGTCTAAATCATTTAAGAAAAATAAAGCAATTGATAATATATCATTTAGTTTAAATACTGGGGAAATAGCCATATTATGTGGTCCAAATGGTGCTGGTAAGACTACTACCTTAAAATGCATACTTTCTCTATTAAGAAAAGATTGCGGTGATGTTTTAATAGATGGCAAGTCAACTAAAGATAGAACTATAAGAGAAACCTTAGCATATATACCAGAAACACCTGATTTATATAATTTATTAACAGTTTGGGAACATTTTAAATTTATAGCTCTAGCTTATAAAATCAAGGATTGGACAAGCAAAGCTGAAGATTTAATGAATATTTTCAATTTATCTAATAAGAAAGATTCTCTTGCTAAAGATTTATCTAAAGGTATGAAACAAAAAGTTTCTATTATAATGGCATTAATTCATGATCCAAATATAATTTTAATTGATGAGCCATTTGTAGGGTTAGATCCAAATGGAATAAAGGAATTTAGAGATATGTTATCTAAAATAAAATCTCTTGGGAAGACTATACTGGTTAGTACTCACATATTAGCTTCAATGGAAGAAATTAGTGATACTATGATTTTAATGAAAGAAGGTAAAATAGTAGACTCTGGAAGCAAGGAATATTTAAAAGAAAAATACAACGAAATGGGCAACATAGAAGATTTATTCTTTAAAATAATTGATAATGCTTAATAATAAATATGGCTGTCCTTGAGACAGCCATATTTATTATACTTACTTTATTATAATATTTAAATTATTTTACTTGTAAAGATAATCTTTTTCTAATTTTTATCCTATCTAAAGAATAACTAAGCATTAGAAATATTATTCCACTTGCTATAGGTTGTATTAACTCCATAAAAAAAGTTGCAAGTGGTGCTATAAAATTTCCTGATATAATTCCTCCAGCCAAATAATATCCAAACCATCCTACTATTCCTGCTAAAAATACAGCACTTATATTTCTTTTGCAAATAATATTATTTTCTTTAGATGTAAAAAATAATACCATAACTGGCTTAATTATTATTGTTGGTAAAACCCAAAGCATTCCTCCAGATAATGCATCTGAAAGCCCAGCCCCTATTGCTGCGGATATCATAGCATAAGGTGTGGGTAATAATACAGCTGATAAATATATAAGAATATCACCTAAATGAATATATCCCCCATTAAACCCTGTAGGAATATGCAAAAATGCTGTTATTACATATATTAATGCTGCAAAAAGTGCTGTTATTACTAAATTTCTTGTTTTAATATTTTCTTTCATTTATCAAAATCAACTCCTTTAAAAATGCTTCAAACATTATCCCTTCCTTAGGATTAGTTTTAAATTTAGATGTATATTGAATAGCTTCATATATAAAGTTAGAAGCTTCTTTAATAGCAAAATTCAAATCATGTCCATTTAATAATAACCCTATAATTATTGATGTAAATATGTCTCCAGTTCCACTATAAGACTCATTATTAAAATATTCTTTTACCATAAAAACTTTATCTTCTTCTTTATCATAAACAAAATTGTAAATTTTATTTTCTCTTATTATTCCTGTAATAATAACTTTTTTAGGACCCATTTCGGATATTTTAACAGCAATTTCTTTTATTATTTCATCACTCATCTTATTCTTTTTATAATCTTCACCTGTTAATATGCAAGCCTCAGTTAAATTTGGTGTTACTATATTTGCAATAGAGATAAGTTTTTTCATTTTATTGCACATATTTTCTGTGAAAGTATCATAAATCATTCCATTATCCCCCATAACAGGATCTATAACAATTAAAGAATTTTTATTATCTAACACAAAATCTAACACTATATCAATTTGCTTTTCTGAACCTAAAAAACCACTATATATACAATCAAATTTTATATTCAACTCTTTCCAAACTTTTTTATAATTATTCATTTCATTAGTTATATCTAAAAATGAAAATTTATCAAATCCAGTCTGAGAAGAAAGTATAGCTGTCGGAAATGGACAACATTGTACCCCTAAAGCTGATAATATTGGAAGTGCTACTGTTAGTGAACATCTTCCTATTCCAGATAAATCATTTATTGTTGCTACCTTTTTTACCCCATTCATAAGTGCACCCGCTTTTTATTAAGTATTTATTTTATAATAATCCAATAATTACATTTTGTCTATTGTACCGATACAATGTTGAAATCAATAAAAAAAATAGAACTATTAATTTAAAATAGCTCTATTTTTTATTAATATCTTTTAATTTTACTTTATAATTCTATTACTTTATTTAATAACTCATTACTTCTATTAATAAAATCATTCATTTCTTCAGCATTTAATTCCTTATTAGATATTAACGCTAAATCTAAAATATATTTACATATTAAATTAATATCATCTTTTTTATTTTCATAATCTAATGACGCTAATTTTTTAATTATTGAGTTATTATTATTTATAACTAAAGTTTTTTCTTCCACAAACATGTTTGGCATTTCCATCCCGCCGAACATTTTGCTCATTTCAAGCATTCTTCTTGATTGCTCTGAAACTAGTATAATAGCAGGTGTCCCTGAATTTTTCAAATTTTCAACTTTAATACTATTTACTTTATTTAAAGTTGCTTCTTTAAATAATTCTTCTAATTTAGTATTTGCTTCTTTCAAATCTTCACTTTCATTATTTTTAAGTGTTTCAGAAATGTCAGAATCTATTCTAGTAAATGTGACACTATTTTCTTTTGATTCTAAGAAGCTAATAAAATGATTATCTATTGAACAATCTAAAATTAAAGCATCTAAATCTGCTTCTTTAAACATTTTAATATATTGTGATTGTTGTTTCTCATCTGTTACATAAAAAACTTTATTTTCATGTTTATCTTTATTATCTTCTAAATATTCCTTTAAGGTTATATATTCACCATTTAATCTTCTAAAAATGATAATATCTTTTATCTTATCATAGAAGCTTTCATCTCTTAAACAACCGTATTTAATAAATATTTGAATATCCTTCCAGAAACCATTAAAATTTTCTTTTTCATTTTTATATAGTCCAACTAATTTATCTGCTACTTTTTTAACTATATGCTTAGATATTTTTACAACGTCTTTATCTTTTTGAAGGAAACTTCTTGAAACATTTAAAGGTAAATCTGGACAATCTATTGTTCCCTTTAATAATAGTAGGAAATCTGGTATAACTTCTTTTATATTGTCAGCAACAAAAACTTGGTTATTATATAACTTTACTTGTCCTTCAGTAGCTTCTAATTCATGCTTTAGTTTAGGGAAATATAATATTCCTTTTAAATTAAATGGATAATCTACATTTAAATGAATCCAAAATAATGGATCATTAAAATCCATAAATACTTTTTTATAAAATTCTTTATACTCTTCATCCGTACAATCTTTTGGAGACTTTATCCATAATGGTGTTATATCATTTAAAGGTTTATTATCTTCTTCCTTAACCTCATGATCTTCTTCTTCTAAATATATTTCTATAGGTAAGAAAGAACAATACTTTTCTATTATTTGTTTCACTTTATATAATTCCAAAAATTCATTACTATCATCATCAATAAAAAGAGTTATAGTTGTTCCTCTTTCTTTTTTATCGTCACATGGAGATACTTCATATTCTGTGCCGCCATCACAAATCCATGTTACTGCTTCTGCTTCTTTTAAATAAGATAATGTATCTATTTGAACTCTTTTAGCAACCATGAATGCTGAATAAAATCCTAGACCAAAATGACCTATTATATCTGTACTCTCATCCATTTTATCTTTGTATTTTTCTATAAAATCTTCTGCTCCTGAAAACGCTACTTGAGTTATATATTTTTTAATTTCTTCTTCCGTCATTCCAATTCCATTATCAATAATTTTTAAAGTTTTATTATCTTTATTTAACGAAACTGTAACTTTATATTTTTCATTTTCATTTTCTTTTGCTTCTCCCAATGAAACTAACCTTTTATACTTGCTTATAGCGTCACACCCATTACTAATAAGCTCTCTAATAAATATATCTTTATCAGAATATAACCATTTTTTTATAATTGGAAAAATATTTTCTGTATGTATTGAAATATTTCCTTTATTTTTCTCCATAATTATTCCCTCCTCTTTCCTGTAAATATTTTATTTAAAAGAATTTCTTCTGTCAATCTTTACTAAGATTTATTTAAGTGTTTGAATTACTATTATTAAATATTAGAACAATAAATTTTGTATTTATAAAATAAAGCTTTAATTATCTAGTATTTTCTTTAATTTTTTAATCTTCTATTATTTACATATCTTTTTCTTATAATATCTTAACAAAATGTATTGTAAAATAATTCCTTAGAGATATATAATATTGATATAGTCTATTACTTATTAATTTGTAAAGAAGGTTTTATTATGAAAAAGCTCACTATAAATACTTTTTCTTGGATTCTTATTGTATTAATACTCTCATTATATTTACAAAGAAAATTGAACTTTCCTTTAAACTATTATATTTTTATAATTGGAATATCTCTTATAATATTTGGTATTTTCTCTGTCCTTAAATCAATATTTGGGAATAGTAAATATACTATAACTAATAAATCTGAAATACTTGTTTGTCTTAAAAATACAAATATCAATACTATATCTATTTGTTTAGCAGGTCTTATATCTTTATTAACTGGTATTTTATTATAATCTTTAAATTTTATAAAAAGTAGGCAAAGCTAATTCATTTTTTATAGTAAAAAATTTATCTTTAAACCTTCCACTTAATAATATAAAACAAAAAATTATGTTGCCTACTCATCTTTAAACATTTATATTTCATTTTCAATTATCTTAATATATCCATTATCTATACCTATTACATTTAAATTATTATGGATATATTCATTAACGATATCTATAATTTCTTTTGTTATCTTTTCGCCAGCACAAACTATTGGTATTCCTGGTGGGTATGGAATTATCGATTCTTTTGCTATTTTATTTAAAGCTTCATTTATGTTTATGCTTATACTATTTATATTAAAAACTTCATTTGGCTCCAACACTTTAATTGGTGCTATCTTAGGAAACACTACATTTTTCTCATTAAATCTTAGTAAATTCATATCTAAATTTTTAATAGCTAAGTATATCTTTTCAAACTCATCTTCTGTATTTGAAGGCGATAATATAAGAACTACACCATTGGAAAAACTCATTTCGCCTTGTATTTTAATACTTTTAAAATATTTTAATAATTTATGGCCACTATATCCATTTTTTAATATAACTAAATATCTACTCCTATCAATTGAATATCCTTCTTTTAAGTCCATATCACTAACTATTATAGCTTTATCTAAAAGATTTATTTTTCTCTTCCATTTTTCTGCTAAAACAACTAAATTCTCATAATCCTCCTTGCCATAATTATCTAAATAATATCTAGAATAATCTAATGAAGCCATTATTAAGTATGATGGTGATGTAGTCATAAACGCTTTAATATAAAAGTTTATATTTTCACTATAATCATTTACTAATAAGTAAGCTCCTTGTGTCAATGCTGGTAAAGTTTTATGTGCACTTAGTACAATATAATCACCAAGATTCACTAGAGATTTAGGTAATTCTCTACTTATTACAAAATGAGCTCCATGTGCACTATCAATTATGACTTTTAATCCCTTTTCTTTTAATTCAATTATTTTATTTTCTATATCATAAGATATTCCAAAATAATTTGGACTTGTAAGTATTATTCCTTTTGGATTAGTTGATTTATTTAAAGCTTCATCTATCTCTTTTTCCCTAGGTGGTAGAAATACTCCCATTTCTTCATCTACTACAGAATCTATATAAATTACTTTAAGCTTTCTCAAAATAATACCATTATAAATTGACTTATGGCAATTTCTTTCTACTAATACCTCATCGCCTTCATTGAAAGCTGCAAATATTGACGCTAAGTTTCCAGATGAACTTCCATTTACAAGAAAATATGCTTTTTTTACATTATAAGTTTTTGCTAAAAGATCTTCTGACTCTTTTATTACTCCTTCAGGACAATGTAAATTGTCTAGATTATCAACTTCTGTAATATCCAGTTCTCCTAAAGATTCTCTAAATTTCTTACCTAATAAGTCTCTTAAAAATGCTTTTCCACTTTTGTTTCCTGGCATTGATAAAATCAAATTTTGTTCTTTATGATACCTTAATAATTCTTCTAACAAAGGTGCTTTACTCATTAATATCTCCCTTTTATTTAAATTAATTACTTATAACTTGTATAGATTTGTTTTTTAATACTTTTTTAGCCACATCTAGGATATAATTTTTGTTTATAAAATCAATATTATTAAACTCATCTGAGTATGTTTTATAATCACCAAACATTGTACTATATGTTGATAATTCTTTAGCTAAAATTATATTTTGCTCTTCTCTAAACCATCTTTTTAATTTTATAGACTTTATAAAATCTAATATATCATTATCACTTATATCTTTTTTAAACATATCTATTTTGTTTATGCATTCATTTATTAATTCTAAGGATTTATCTAAGTTTTCTTTTGAAGTACTATAAGTTATTTTATAGAGTTTTATATACTTTTCGTAAGAAATCTTAGTTAAAACATCATATACAAGACCGTTTTTTGTTCTTAATATATCAAATAATACTGAATTAACTCCCTCACCAAAATACTCATTAAATATTCTTAAAGCTTTTATTTCATTATAACTTAAATCATTTATTGGAAATATAATTTGAACCTTACAAGTATTTATCCCATCTTTAATATCTCTATAAAATCCAAAATTAGAATTCTCATAACTAATATTCTCTTTACTATTATCCTCATATATACTTACCCAAGATTCAAAATATCTTTCTACCATATTTTTAACTTCTTCAAACTCTAAAGAAGATACTATTGCTATAGAGGTCTTATGAGGCAAATAGTTTTCTCTATAAAACTGTTGTATATCTTTTAGTTTTATCTTTTGTAAATCCTCACTTATACCTATTATAGGATACTTTATTCTTCTTTCAGTGAAACTATTAAAAAACAACCTATCTTCACAATATTGTTCTAACTCCTCATCCCATTCTTTTAACTCTTCCACTATTACATTCATTTCTTCCTGAAAACCTTCACTTGGAAATATGGGATTTAAAATTATATCTGAAAAAAGTTCTATACCATTTTTTAAATCTTCATTTAGCATAGTTCCATAATAAATAACATAAGGAAAATTTGTCATAGCATTTTGAAAACCAAAAATTTTACTTAAGTCTTTATTTATTTTCTCTTCATTTCTCTTTTTTGTACCTTTATAAAGCATATGCTCAGTTGCATGAGCTACTCCTAATAATTTTTTTTCTTTACAGGCACCTGCATCTATTGATATGGATATTGAAGTTAAGTTAGATGTAGTTTTTGTATATATAAGTTTTATTTTATTTTTTAATATAAATTCCATAATTTCACCACCTTTATTCAGCTGATAGTTCACAATTCACAGCTATTGAAATAATTTACTCTTGTTGAATTATGAACTTTTTAGTTATATAAAAGAAATGATCGCTTCACAACAAAGTTATGTAGCAACCATTAAATTAAAAACTGTAGTCAATATTTCTTTAGTGAACTAATTATCTCCCCTGTAAATTGTGCATTGTGAACTAATTAAATTATTCTGCCTTTAAAGCAATTGCACATTCAATTCTCTTCTTTTGCATTTTACAACCAACTTCATAAGGTATTTTCATATCTCCATTGAAGCTAAAGTTATTTGCTTGACATCCTCCACTACAATAAAATCTTGCCCAGCAATCTCTACATTTAGGTTTATTATATATATGAGCTTTTTTAAATTCTTTGCCAAGATCTTTGTTGTATGTATCATCATATATAGTTCCAAGTTTAAATTCTTCTTTTCCTACAAATTGATGACATGGATAAACATCACCTTGTGGAGTTATTGCAACATATTCAAATCCTGCACCACAACCTGAAATCCTCTTATAAACACACGGTCCACCATTTAAATCAACATTAAAATGATAGAAGTTATATTCTCCATCCTTCTCTTTTTTTCTTCTTACCATATCTTCATATAATTTATCATAGTTTTTCATTATTTCTGGTAGGTCTTCTTCTCTTAACGCAAGAGGATGCCCATCTTCTAAAACTACTGGTTCTATAGAAATTTCATCAAAACCTTCATTTAACATAGCTTGTACATCTTCAAAGAAATCCGTATTAGCCCTTGTAAAAGTTCCTCTAACATAATATGTTTTTCCTGGTGTTCTCTTGCTTATCATTTTCTTTATATTAGGAATTATATCATTATAAGACCCACTTCCATCAACTTTAATTCTTACATTATCATTAACACATTGTCTTCCATCTAATGAAAGTATGATATTTCCCATCTCTTTATCCATAAACTCTATCATGTCATCATTTAGTAGAGTAGCGTTTGTTGTCATAGTAAATCTTACATTTTTCTTCCAACTTTTTTCATTTTCTCTAGCATACTGTATTATTTCTTTCACAGTATCCATTATCATAGTTGGTTCTCCACCAAATAAATCTATTTCTATATTTCTTCTTGGTCCACTTCTTTTTATTACATAATCAATTGCTTTTTTAGCTGTTTCTATTGACATAACACCTTTATGTCCGTTATATTCCCCTTCGTCAGCAAAGCAATATTTACATCTTAAGTTACATCCATGAATTATATTTAAGCATACTGCCTTTATATAATCCCTATCATCCATTGATCCATGAGCTATATCTTCATATCTATCTTCTGAATATAATAAACCATCTTTTATAAGATCCATTATTTCATCATAAGCTTCTATAATAGTATCCTCATTATATTTATTACTTAAATTTTTTAATGTTTCTTCTTTATTCTTCATTCCTTCATCATGTACTAAATCATATACTAGTTCGTCTACTATATGAACTGCTCCTGTATTTACATCTAATACAAAATAATTTTCACCTTGTTTAAATTTGTGTATCAAAGACATTTTCTATCCCTCCAAAAGCTTTGCTAAAACTAAAAAGCAAGCAGCAACTAACTTGTTGCCGCTTCTTGTTAATTAGTTTTCACACTCTAAGTTTGCAACTGTACATGAAGTTTTGCAAGCTGATTGACATGAGTTAGCACATTCTTTACAACCAGGTTTTACTAAACTGTTCTTAATATTCGTCTTGTTGATTGTCTTAATATGTTTCATGATTATACTCCCCCATTCTTCCAAAATACTCCACGATTATAACATAAAAATTTTACTTATAAAAGATTAATTTTATAAATTTGGTGATTTTCTTGTTATGTAACCATTATATGGTATCATAACTGCTACACCTGCTTTATCCAGTTTATATTCTGTTCCTTGCAAAGGTGGATTCTCTTTAACTAAATTCATTCCTATTCTATAAACTGCTTTAACCACAGCTTCATGATCTTGTATAACTGTTCCCGTCATTACACCTTCTCTAATTAATTTTACTGCTGGATCTGTTGCATCTATTCCTACTACTGCTATATATTTTTTTGGATCTCCCTTATTATATCCAAGCTCCTGAAGTGCTAATATAGCACCTATTGCCATTTCATCATTATTTGAAATTATTACATCTATATTATCTGTATTCTTCTCAAATAAATATTTTACTCTTTCTTTAGCACACTCCCTATTCCAATTACAATATTCTGATGCAATTTCTTTTGTTTTAATTTCATGTTCATTAAGTGTTTTTATAACACATTCACTTCTAAGAGTAGTTGTTACATCATTTATAACACCTTGTAATAAAATATATTCTAAAATATTATTCTTATTTCTGTCTACTAAGCTTTCATTTCTTAATTCATTAATTATCATTTCTCCTTGTATATTTCCTGATACACAAGTTTCAGATCCTATGTATATAGCTTTATCATAAGTTTCAATAATATCTAAGGATTTAGGCTCTCTCCCCATAAATACTACTGGTATATTTGCTTGTTTTATTTTATGAATTAATATATCATATTCATTTGCATCTACAACATTTAATATTATTAGATCTACTTTCATATCTATAAGTTCATCTAATTGTTTGTTTTGCAATTCTTGATCATTCTCTGCATTATAAAATATAAAATCTACTATATCTTTATTTTCTTCTTCATTCTTCAAAAAATCATTCTTTATTAAAGATACATATGTATCTTCAGTGTACAATAATATCCCTACTCTAATATAAGACATATTATCAATATAAGCACTTACATTTGTAGTAAAAATATTAATATAAAATATTTCAGCTATAATTAATAAAATTATCTTTTTCATTT
>VSSQ01000659.1_pt1 | contig 18983 bp, 19 predicted proteins | sample 4763081 | NCBI WGS metagenome assembly VSSQ01 (sample SAMN12137344, study PRJNA551015) | bioreactor metagenome | isolation source: SDC9 anaerobic chlorinated ethene degrading culture | place: USA: Knoxville, Tennesee | collected 2015-01-01
AAAAACTACATTCTTAAATGATCAAAAAGTTACATTTCTAGCTTGACATTTATATTGTTTTTATTAAATTAAAATTTTTACATATACAGCCAACTAATGTCCCTAAAATAATAGGAATAAAAAAGTGTAGAATAGGAACTAAGTTAATAGCATCTTTATACACTAATTTCACCTCAAAACTTAAATCGATTTGTAATACAATTTTTCAAAACCTTATATTAGTATCCTACATAATTTATGGATTATAATTTCAGTATTCATTCAAATAAATTCTAGCTTAAATAAATATTGGCTTTCTAATTTTAAATTCCCTTACCATAGTATAACTATGCGCTATATTACTATGAACTATAAATTTTTAAATCTTACGGTATCTTCGATTTTGAAATTCTATATTTAATTATAATTTATTTACCTTACAATTCCTTAACAAAATTCTTAAATTTAACTTAATCGTATATAAATACAAGTTAGATATTTTTATTTTACAAGATAATATCATTTATAATATCTTTAGTTATTAAAAAAAGGATATGATTTATAGATTTAGCTATAAATCATATCCTTTCATTAATTATCAACTATAAGCTACCCATTTTCAATCGTCGCTATATATGGTTTATAAGCATATCTCCATCATTTTTAATAAGCTCATTATCAAAGTATTGATAGTAATAGCATTTTAATTTACCACTATATAGCTTTCTGTTTTTAGTTGATTTTCTTCCAAATGGACCTTCAAATCCTTCATAAGATGTAAGAACATTGTAATCCCAGTTGAAAAATTTCTTTTTAAAGCTTCCAAAGATTTTGTATAATTGTTCTACTTCTTTTTTCTCTCCTAAACGTTCTCCATATGGTGGGTTAGAAATTATAAATCCATATCTGTTACTATTTGAAAAATCATTAAAATCTCTTTTTTGGAATTCAATATATTTAGAAACTCCTGCTTTTTCTGCATTACTTCTTGCTACTTTAAGTATTCTTCCATCTATATCATATCCTATAAGCTTTATATCTTTATTTTTAATTGCTCTTTCCGCACCTTCTCTTACTTGTTCGAAAACATCAGAATCCATTGTTGGCCAAGTTTCACATGTAAAACTTCTACACATTCCTGGTGCTATATTTTGCATAATCATAGCAGCTTCTATAAGTATTGTCCCTGATCCGCAAAAAGGATCAACTAAAATAAAATCTTCTTTCCATCTAGAAATAAGTACCATGGCAGCTGCTAAGGTTTCTTTAAGGGGTGCTGCTCCTGCTTCTTCTCTATAGCCTCTTTTATGTAAACCTGGTCCTGAGGTATCTATTGTTAATGTTACAACATCTTTTAGTATTGATACCTCAATTTTATATAATGGTCCATTTTCTTCAAATTGGCTTATTCCATAAGAATTACTCATACTGTCTACTATAGCTTTTTTTACAATAGATTGACAATCTGGTACACTATGTAATGTTGATTTTACGGATTTACCATTAACATGCATAATACCATCTATAGGGATTATATCACTCCATTTTACATTCTTTGTACCTTGAAATAATTCTTCAAAACTTCTTGCTTCAAATTCTGCCATTTTTATTAATATTCTATCTGCTGTTCTTAAATGAATGTTAGCTATTGCAATATCCATTTCATCTCCTGTAAAATGTACCTTTCCATTTTCTGTTCTTAAGTCTTCATAGCCTAAAGCTTTCAATTCTTTTGCAGTAATACCTTCAAGACCAAAGGTTGTTGTTGCAATTAAATCATATTCCATATTATTCTCCTCTATTTTTCTTCGTAAATTTTTACTGAATCATTACCGTCAATTTCTTCTATTTCAACCGCTATTATTTCACTTTTTGAAGTTGGGATATTCTTACCTACATAATCAGCTCTTATTGGTAGTTCTTTATGTCCTCTATCTATCAATACAGCTAATTGTATTTGTTCTGGCCTTCCTGAATCAATTATAGCGTCAATTGCCGCCCTTACTGTTCTACAAGTATATAATACATCATCTACTAATATGACCTTTTTACCTATAACATTTACACCTAAATCCATATTATTAACTCTAGGCATATCTTTTATTTCGGTTATGTCATCTCTGTATAATGATATATCAACATAGCCTACAGGAACTTTTATTCCTTCTATATTTTCTATATTTCTTGCAATTCTTTGTGCCAAAGGATATCCTCTTCTTTTAATACCAATTAAAACTATGTTTTCAATACCTTTATTTTTTTCAATTATTTCATGCGAAATTCTTATTAAAGTTCTTTTTATTGCTTTATCATCTAATAAATTTGCCTTTAAGTTCATTTAAATCCACCTCTATTTTCTTATATTTTCTAATAATTCTAAATAATATTTAGGTAAATCTGAATCAAATTCCATATATTCCTTAGTTCTTGGATGAATAAATCCTAAAGTTTTTGCATGTAATACTTGACCTTGTAATTTAAACTTTTGTTTTTTATTGCCATAAATAGGATCCCCAACTAAAGGATGCCCAATTGAAGACATGTGAACTCTAATTTGATGTGTTCTTCCTGTTTCTAGCCTACATTTTACTAAGGCTGTTCCATTATTATATTGCTCTAAGACTTCATAATGGGTTACGGCTCTTTTTCCATCTTCAACTATAGCCATCTTTAATCTATCTTTTTTATTTCTTCCTATGGGTTTATCCACGATTCCATCAGATTTACTAAATCTACCCTCAACTAATGCATAATACTCTCTCTTTATAGTATGTTCTTTGAATTGCTGCGCTAAACTATTATGAGCTTCATCATTTTTAGCTATTACTAATATTCCAGATGTATCTTTATCTATTCTATGGACTATTCCAGGTCTTATAATACCATTTATTCCTGATAAATCTTTACAATGAAACAGCAGTGCATTTACTAATGTTCCACTATAATTACCTGGGGCAGGATGTACAACCATTCCTTGTGGTTTATTTAGTACTATTACATCTTCATCCTCATAAACTATGTTAAGTTCTATATCTTCTGCTTCTACATCAAGATCCATTGGAGCTGGTGTACTTACTATTATTACATCACCATTTCTTAGTTTATAATTACTCTTGACTTCTTTATTATTCACTATAATTGCATTAGAATCTATTAAGCCTTGTATAAAAGATCTAGATTTTCCATCTATAACATTAACTAAATATTTATCTATTCTAACTCCAATGTCTTCTTCTTTTATTTTAAATACTAATTCGTCCATTAATATTGTTCTCCATTTTCCTTATAATTCTTTACACATTATAATACATAAGAACTTTACACTCAATAGTAAAAAGAAAATAAAAAATCCGTATTAAACGGATTTTATGTATTAGTTCTTTGCAAAGAAGCTTTTTATTTCGTCCATATCTTCAGTATAAACTTCTTCTATTTCTTCTATGTTCTTACTGGATAATTCAATAACATCAATTGCTGCTTCTTCTAATGGTTCTGATATATTATAATTCTTAGTTAAGTCCTTTTCTAATTCATCAAAAGTTTCTGTTTGTGCATTCATAAAGTTTCTAAATTTAGCTCTAAACTTTATGAACTCTTGCTTTACCTTTTCATATTCATCATTTATAGAAACTACATCATTATGAGCCTTGTCTAAAATTTTCTTAGCAGAATCATTTGCATTTTTCAAAATTATTTCTGCTTCTTTTTGTGATGACTCTCTTGCTTGTTCAGCTGCATTTTGCGCTAATAACAGTGTGTTTTGAATTGTATTTTCTATTTTTGAATAATGCTCTAATTTTTCATTAACTCTTGATAAATTTTCTTTTAATCTTGAGTTCTCTTTATAAAGTTCTTCATAGTTTTCTATAATTTCATTGATAAATTCATCAACTTCATCACTACTGTAGCCTCTAAACCCCTTTTTGAATTCTTTATTACTTATATCCATTGGAGTAAGTTTCATAAAATCACCTCTACACATTATATATATTTTTTTACTACAATTCTCTGCTTCCCACTTCTAGTTTCGCCAATTATTTCGCCAATTATAAACTTTCCAATTCCTCTGATTGTAACTCTAGTATCTTTTGAAATTTCTTGACTTTTATCTCTAGCTTTGACATAATCTATTAACACTTTGCCACTTTCTATAATTTCAATTGCTTTTGATCTTGATACATTCGAAATTTTTGCTACAATACTGTCTGCTCTTAATGAAGATACATTTATAAATATTTCTTCAAACTGAGCAGAGGGCAATTCATTATTATCTTCTATCACTTTTATCTCAATTGGAGACTTTCCAATATGTGATAAATTATTCAATATAAAATCACTTATATCTTCTAAGACAGGAATATATGCTTTATCTTCTTTAACTATTATGTCTCCTAATTTATCACGCCCAATTCCCAATGACAATATTGATCCTAAATAATCTTTATGCTTCAAATTTGAAAAGTTAGATTTATTACTTATTCTTAAAATTTTAATAGGATAATTGGTTTTATAATAATTATTAAAAGCAATTATTCTTCTTTCGGATTCTTCAAAAAGTCCATTTGTTTCAACTACAAAATTGCTATTATTACAGTTTCCCTCAAAAAAACTCCATATATTTGGTGAATGAAAGTTATTTGTAAATATAGGTATATCTTTTTCATAAGCTAATTTATATTTTTCATATATTTTTAAAGCTTCGTTTATATCTTCTTCACTAAAGCTTTTTATTAAAGTTTCTTTTTTTAACATTAAATCTACATCCTATTGTTAATTAAAATATTAATTATAAACTATTAATAAACATTATGTTTGATTAATTATTTATTCCAATTAAATAATGCTTTTGAGCTAAGTTCATTTTTTAATTCATTTGTAACTTCCACATTAGAAGGTGATAATAAGTAAACTCTTTGCTCTATTTCTTGTAATGTAGCACCTAAAACATAACAAGATCCACTTATAAAGTCTACTAATCTTTGTGCTACCTTTGTTTCTAAAGTAGTTGCATTAACTAACACTATTTTTCTTGCTTTTATAGCATCAGCAATTTCTCTTGCATCATCATAGCTATTTGGTTTTGTTACCATTACCTTTGCTGTAGATGCAGTATGAATATTTACTACTTTATTTCCTTTTTGTTTTGATATAATTGGTTCAATTTCTTCTTGTATTTCTTCTTCAAGTTCTGTATCTTCTAAATCCTCTAAATCATCCTCATATTCACCAAGTCCAATTATTTCTTTAAATTTTCCAAACATGTTACCCATTCGTTAATCCTCCTAATATATTTCTTTTACCAAATATTCCTTCACCAATTCTTATTAAATTAGAGCCTTCTTCAATAGCTATTTTATAATCATTAGTCATCCCCATAGATAAGATTTCCATCGAAATATTTTTATATGACCTTTTACTTAAAGTATCATATATATCTTTCATTTTTTTAAAATAATATCTATTTTCAGTATCATTTCCTTTTGGAATTATGGCCATTAATCCTTTAACTTTACAATTATTACATAATTCAATTTCATTTATTAAACCATCTAACTCTTCCTCAAAAATTCCACTTTTATTTTCCTCTTTGCCTATATTTATTTGTATTAAAAGATTAGCTATAAAACCTTCTTTTGAAAATTCACTTTCTATCTTTTTTAATAGTTTAATACTAGATAATGAATGTATTAAATAGACTTTACCTACTAAATACTTAACTTTATTAGTTTGCAAATTACCTATAAAATGCCACCTTATATCTTTTTCAAGAATTTCTTCTTTTTCAATAAGCTCTTGTACTTTATTTTCGCCAAAATCTTTTTGTCCAGCCTTATATGCAAGTTCTATATCTTCTATAGGCTTAGTCTTTGAAACTGCTACTAATGTGATATCTTTTGATAAATTTTCTTTTATTTTATTTATATTTTCTTCTATAACCAAGTCTTTTCCTCCTAAAGAAGTTATTAACATATACACTGTAAATATTCTTCAAAAAAACTTAAATTCCTTCAATTTTAAAATATTTTTTAATAAAATTTTATTTTTTCTGATATACTTCCATATATTTCACATCTGTATTTTGTTTTGTTGCAGAAATCACTATTTCATCTTTTTCTGACACCTCTATTTTTAATTTTCTTAAAAGCAATTTTTGTATAAAACTATTTTCTGCTAATAAAGATGCTTTCATTTCCTCGGGATTGCCTATAGCATAAATATAAAATGGAGATGAAACATTTGATTGGTCTTCAAATGCTATAGCCGCCGAATAACATATTACTCCAGTATTAGGTAGTATTCTATGATCATTTATAGCTATAGCTTCTGCGCCTGCATTTTTTAACTCATTTAAAACCATTGCTGCGTCAGAATCATGGAATATCTTTCTCCATATCTCATAATAAGATTCTAAGTTATAATTTATATCTCCATCTAATATCTTTATTACTAATCCCGGCCCTTTAACAGATGTGATTCCACCTAAAGCGCCATAATCAATTAACTGATTTTTCATATCTTCAACTAGCTTCTTACTCTTCTCAGGATCATTACCTTCATATTTACTTATTTTGTATCTATAATCTATATTTTCATTTTTTATTTTTTCTATTTCTTTGTACAATTTACTTCTTTCTTCTACTGCATTTTTATATTCAACTGCATTTAAAGATACATTAATCTTAGTATTATTTGCATTAATTCCAATTATTATAAGCAATCCTGTTACAACTGATGCCGATAAAATAAAAAATGTTGATTTTATATTTTTCATTTATTCACCTCGTTCACGAGATTTTAACTTTTCAATTAATAATCTTCTTATAACTGCAAAGTTATCAAATATTCTACCTCCAAAAACAATAACTGCTGCTATATACATTGGAATTCCAAGCTTATCTCCTAAGTATGCAAGACCTGCCGCTAACAATGCATTACCAAAGAAACCTGAAATAAATATATCTGATTTAAAGTTTTTTGATAAAGATGCTCTAACCGCACCAAAAACAGAATCTAAACATGCTAAAATTGCAACAGACATATAGGGAGATAAGGTATCTGGTATATTTACATCTAATAATAATCCTAAAAGTACACCTATTAATAATCCAATAAATGCTATCATCAAAATCTCCCTCCTTTAATTTATAGGTTTAACAAATTCACTTGTTAAAGACTGAGTGGTTTTATTTATTATAATCTCGTCACTTTCTTTTACTTCGCTATTATAATTTTGTAATGCTTGATACTCTAATACTCCAACAAAAGTTACTGCATTTTTTAACGCTTGCTTATCACCTATAGCTTTTATTACTATCTTATCATTAGGATCTATTCTTCCAGCTGATCCTATCCAAATCCAATTTCCCGAATTCCTAATACCACTTTGTGGAGTAATTCTATAATCATTTACAGATATTGCTTCTGCTTTTGCAAATTTTAAAGAGTTAACTATATAAGCTATTTCTTCTTCACTAATAATTCTAGTTGTAGTTGAATTATTAGAGCCAAAAATATTAGTTTTAGGAGTTATAGTTATAACTACTCCTGGCCCCTTAACATCCACTAACCCTAAATTCATTCTAGTATTATCAAGCTGCTTTTTTATTTCTCCTTCAACAGCACCATCTTTTGCAACGGTTTCTTCTAGTTGCTTCAGTTTTTCGGATAATACATTATTAGACTCTAAGAACTCTTCTTTTTCTTTTTTTAATGCTTCTATTTCTGCAATTATATCTAAATTTTGAACTATTTTATTTTCTTTATTTTTTTCATTAAGTAATTTAAATTGATGCGCAAGCAAAAATCCTAAAAATGCACAAACAACTGCAACAAATATTTGTGATGTAATCTTCTTCATATAGCTTCCCCCTTTACTAATCAATTTGCTTTATAACTGGTGGGCCATTAAAACTCATATCAATATACCCCTTTGAAATAACTCCTTGTTCAATTGCATTAAGAGCCAAATTCATTTTATCTGCTAAGTTAGTAATATCTCCAATTATTATTTCTACATTTCCTATATAACATACTATATTATTTATATCTTTAATATCTATTTTAGAAAAAACATATTCTTGTGGCATTAACTCTATTATTTGATAAAACTTCTCTAATACATTTTTCAAATTAGGATTATCAGTTACCTTATCTCCTACAGTCTTTTCCGTTAAATCAGCTCCTGTAAGCATAATTAATTTTCTGCCTTCTAAACTATCTAACTCTTCCACAATTATTCCTTCATTATTAATTGCCTTTAAATTTCCTTCACTTTCAAAATAATAAGCTATTTTATTTTCCTTTATATTTATATTCAAACTATTTATACCTTTTTTAGTTATTTTTATTTCTTTTACATAAGGATTTTCTTTTAGTTCTTTTTCAATCTCATTATAATCTATAGTGAATATATTTTGCCCTATATTATATTTTAGTTTTTCTTGTAAACTTTCATTTGTTAAAGTCACTAAGCCTGTTAAATTAATTTTTTTCAAATTGAATAAAGGTGATTTATATATAAATATTATAATTCCTATTGTAAAAACAAACAAAGCTAAAATTAGTCTTTTTATTACTTTCTTCTTCTTTTTTTTTCTTATAAATTGATTTGTATTATTCATAATTCCCCTACTTTTACATAATATAATCACTTACTATAATAATATCACTTTCTGGGTATTTTTTCATTATTATTTTTACTAAATTTAAACTTTTTATAATAATTTAATAATTTTATAATAATTTAATACTTTTCTCACATAAAAAAGAGTGAGAATTAACATTAAAACTCACTCTTCACAATAACAATTTATATCTCTTTTCCTTGAACTTGTCTTGATATGTTTAAAAGTATCCCTATTGCCATCATATTAATCACAAGAGATGTACCTCCGTAACTTATAAACGGCATTGGAACTCCTGTTACAGGCATAGAACCTGTTACAACTGCAATATTAATAATTGCTTGAACTGCAATTATTGATGTTATTCCTATAGCTAATAATGTTCCATAAGTATCCTTAGCTTTCATTGCAACCTTTATACCTCTCCATACAAAAAATATAAATAATACAATTATAAATAAACAGCCAATTAATCCAAGTTCTTCACCTATAATAGAAAATATAAAATCATTATGAGGCTCTGGCATATACAAAGTTTTTTGTCTTGATTGTCCAAGACCTAATCCTGTCACTCCTCCAGCACCTAGCGCGTAAAAAGATTGAATTAATTGATATCCATCTCCTGCTGGATCTTTCCATGGATTTAAGAAATTAAGCATTCTTGCTCTTCTATAATCTTCTCCAAAGATAAATAACATAACTGCAACTAACAATACTGGAGCAACTTTTCCAAATAAATCTTGAATTCTTCCACCTGCCACAAAAAGCATTATAAAAGTAACAATCATAATTATTGCAGCTATACTTAAGTTTTTTTCAGCCAATATCATTGCTGCAAAGAATCCTGATACTCCAAGATATGGTACTATACCAGACCAAAACTTTTTAACTCCATCTCCTTTTAAATCTAAGCTCATAGCTAAAAATAAGACTATAACATATTTCGTAAGCTCTGATGGTTGAAATGATAATGGTCCAAGTTGAATCCATCTTTTCGCACCATTTACTGCTGGAAAGAAAAATACTGCTATTAACAATGGTACTGTTATTATTAAAAGATGTGGAGTAATTCTTTTTAGCTTATGATAATCAAAACTAACCATAAAACCCATAGCTATCAATCCAGTAATTGCCCAAATTAATTGTTTTTTTAAGTACACCATACTATCGCCTTCTTTGAACATCGCATAGTATGAACTTGCTGAATATATCATAATTACCCCTATTGCTAATAAAAATATAACGGAATAGAATATACCATAGTCAATTTCACCCACTTTTCCGTGGGCTTTTTTTTCTCTCATAAAAACTCCTCCAATTCAGTAATTAAAGGGCTATAAATCCTATAAAGCTTAATATCACAGTCACTATAGCAAAAACTGTAACAATTTTTGTTTCACTCCATCCTTCTTGCTCAAAATGATGATGAATTGGTGCCATCTTAAACAATCTTTTTCCCCTTAATTTATAAGAGGAAACTTGTAGTATTACTGATATTGTTTCAAAAACATATATTCCACCAACAATAAATAATACTAATGGCAGCTCTAAGACTAATGCAATAGTAGCTACAGCACCTCCAATTGCTAGTGATCCTGTATCACCCATAAATACTTTGGCAGGATATGCATTGAATTTTAAGAATCCTAATAACCCACCTGCTAATACAATTGAAAATACTGCTAATGATTCATGTTTCATTATAAATGCTACAACTGCAAAAAATGTTAATACTAAAACACTTACAGTAGATGCTAAGCCATCTAACCCATCTGTTAAATTAACTGCGTTAGTTGCACCTGCATAATAAACTATTACAAAAGGAATATAAAGTATACCAAGTGGAATTTTTGTATCTATAAATGGTATTCTTAAACTTGTTCCTAAGTTAACATATCCATATACTGCAATAGCAGTTGAAAATATAACTAATAATAACATCTTTTGCCATGCCTTTAATCCTTCATTTTCCTTTTTCACAATCTTTAGAATATCATCTAAAAATCCTATAAATCCAAAAGCAAGTAATGAATAAAGTGCAATCATAGCTTCATCTGTTGGATTAAATCTCATTACCACCATTACTATAGCTGTTGAGATTATAAATATAACTCCTCCTATAGTTGGAGTTCCAGCTTTTTTCAGATGGCTTTGAGGCCCTTCTTTTCTTATATTTTGACCAAACTTTAATCTTCTAAGCATTGGTATTGTTATAGGTCCTAGTACTAACGATATTATAAAAGCTAATACTAATCCCAAAGTTAAATTTGATGTAAATATGTCTATTAATTTATCCCCCATTGTTCCTGCCCTCTAAAAAGGACAGTTCACCTCCTTCGTTATATTGAGACTTCTTCCAATGAACTAACTATATCTTCAAACTTCATACCTCTTGAAGCCTTTACTAAAACTACATCATTTTCTTTAATTATAGTGCTTAAATTATTTATACACTCTTCTTTTGTAGTAAAAGTAATTAAGTTTTCTCCTGCAAATCCTTCTTTAAAACAATCATTATATTTTCCTATTGCTATTAATAAATCTACTTTATTTAAAGCATATTTTCCTACTTCCTTATGAGAATTTGCAGCTTCTTCACCTAGTTCATTCATAGTCCCAAGTATAGCTATTTTCCTTCCTATTTTATAAGTACTAAGTACATCCATTGAAGATTTCATTGAGTCTGGACTAGCATTATAACAATCATTTATAATTGTTATCTTATTTTTTTTAATAACTTGCAGTCTCATTGATGTAGCTTCTAAATTTTTTATCCCTCTTTTCATTTCATTAAAAGTTACATTTAATTTTTTAGCTACTTCTATTGCAAGCATTGAATTTAATACATTATGTTTGCCAGCCATCGGTATTGTAAATATAATTTCTTCTTCTTTATCTTTAACAGTAAATGTTGTTTTGTCCTCCTCTAGTATAATATTAAATGCATAAACATCATATTCATGATTATATCCAATTTTTAGGATTTCAAAACACTTATCTTTTATTTTTAGCAAGTTTTCATCTTCTCCATTTATTATAAGAGAGTTTTCTTCACCAAAATAATTGAATATCTCACTTTTAGCCTTCAATATATTTTCTTGAGTTTTTAAGTTTTCTATATGAGATAACCCTATGTTAGTAATAACAGCTATATCAGGTCTTGCACAATTTGCAAGAACATCTATCTCTCCTAGGTTACTCATTCCCATTTCTAAAACTGCAACATCTATTGAACTATCAAGTTCTAAAATCATAAGAGGTAATCCTATTTGATTATTAAAGTTTCCTTTAGTTTTAAAAACCTTATATTTCTCACTTAAAAATGCTGCAATTAAATCTTTTGTAGAAGTTTTTCCACATGACCCAGTAACACCTACTATTTTTAAACCTAACTTTTTCCTATAGTAATGAGCAAGCTGTAATAAAGCTTTTTCTGTATCTTGAACTTTTATTACCGTTTCTAAATTATCTCTATTATTTAAATCAAATAGTACTTCATCAATTATTGCTACAGAGGCTCCTTTTTTAAAAGCTTCTAAAACAAATTTATTTCCATTAAAATTTTCACCCTTTATAGCTAAATATACATTATCTTTTTCTATTTTTCTTGTATCAATGCAAATACTATTAAATTCAGTTTTGCCCATAAATATTACTTCGCCATTTACAGCTTCTAAAAGCTCTTTTAAAGATAATTCCAATTTATCCACCTCTAATTATTTCTTCTTATTTTCTAAAATATCATCTACTATTTCTCTTTCATCAAAATGAATTACACCTTCATTAACAATCTGATAATTTTCATGTCCTTTTCCAGCTAAAACAATCACATCTCCTTCTTCTGCCATGCCTAAAGCAAGCTTAATTGCCTCAACTCTATTTTCAATTGCTAAATAATTTGATTTTTTAATACCTGCAACTATTTCTTTTATAATTACCATTGGATCTTCTTCTCTTGGATTATCTGATGTTATTATTGCTAAATCAGCAAGTTCAGTCCCAATTCTTCCAAGCTCAGCTCTTTTAACTTTATCTCTATCTCCGCCACATCCATAAACAGCTATTAATCTATTTTTAGTAAATCCTTTTAATGTTTCTAAAATATTTTTTAATCCATCAGGAGTATGGGCAAAATCTATTATTATATCATATGGTATATCATATTTGTATCCTATTCTTTCACATCTACCAGGTACAACAACATCTAATAAGCCTTTTCTCATTAATTCTTTATCTATACCTAAAATGCTCATTGCCCCCACAGCACCTAGCGCATTATACACATTGTATTCTCCTGGCAGCACAGAGTTAAATTCTTCTCCATTTATCCTAAAATGTATGTCTCCTTCTTTTAACATAAGATCTGAAGCTTTAAAATCACTCTCATTTTTTATTGAATACGTCTTTATTTCTTTATTATCTAATTTTTCAACATCTCTTAATACTCTATAACCGAAATCATCGTCAACATTTATTACACAAGACTTACTTCTTTGAAATAATTTAAATTTTGCATCATAATAATTATCAAAAGATTTATGAAAATCTAGATGGTCTCTTGTTAAATTTGTAAATATTCCTATTTCGAACTCACATCCGTATACTCTATCTAAATATAGTGAATGTGATGAAACCTCCATAACGCAATATTCACAATCTGCCTCTACCATGTCCTTAAATAATTTCTGAAGCTCTAATGATTCAGGAGTGGTTCTTTCAGACTTAATTTTGGTATCACCTATATAATTAGCTATAGTTCCAACTAAACCAACTTTTTTACCTGCCTTTTCTAGCATAGATTTTAAAAGATATACCGTAGTAGTTTTTCCATTTGTTCCTGTAACACCTATTAATTTTAATTTCCTAGTTGGATGTCCATAATAGTTAGCCGCCATTAAAGCAAGAGCTTTTCTTCCTTCTTTAACAAGTAATACTGTTACATCATTTTCTTTAATATCTATATTTTTTTCACAAATTATTACTTTTGCTCCTGCTTCTATTGCCTTATTAGCATAATTATGTCCATCAACTTCAAAGCCTGTAAGACATACAAATAAGTCATCTACTTCTATTTTTCTACTATCATATTGAATGTTATTTATTTCCTTTTCTAATTCTCCACTTAATAATTGATAACTTACTCCATTTAATAAATCTAATAACTTCATTTCACCATCTCCTTATTATTCTAAAAAGAACTCCCTATCTCTTTTGTATAAAATTTTAGCATGTGAGTTTCCCACATGCTAATGTAAAGGGATATTCTAAATTAATCTCCGTATTCATCGCTTAATATAAGTTTTACATTAGTTCCTTTTTTAATCATTTCCCCTTTTGGAATACTTTGTTTTATTATAGCTCCTTTACCTTCTGAGGTATAGCTTACACCTAGATCCTCTAAAAGTTTAGTTGCTGAATCTAAAGAGTATCCCCTTAAATCAGGCATAATAACATTTTTATTATAAGACTCTGAGTCTCCTGTGTCTATATTAATCTTAGAATTTTCTTTAACAGTATAGCCTGGATAAGGTTTCACATCTGTTATTATAGACCCATTTCCATCAATATTATACTCTAAATTATATTCTTTTAATATTTTTTTAGCTTCACTAACTTCAAGACCTCTTATTTCTGGAATAACTACATCTTTAACTATACTATCTATATCATCTTTTGATATTTCTGAACTCATGTAGTTGAATATATCAGTGAATAATATATTGGCAAGAGGGGCGACTATTTGTCCTGCATAATAAGTACCTGTTCCAGGTTCATCTATAGAAATAAATATTGAAACTTTAGGATCATCAGCTGGTGCAAAACCCGCTAAAGAAGAAATGTATTTCCCTGACTCATATCCACCACCATTTGGATTAACTTTTTGGGCGGTTCCCGTTTTAGCTGCAGTATGATATCCTTCAACATATGCTTTGCTTGAGCCCCCATAAGAAACAGTTCTTTCTAAATAATCTCTAAGTATAGCTGTTTTTTCTTCACTTAAAACTTCTGTTATTGTTGGTTCAAAATTTTTATCTACAACTATATTGCCTTCATCATCTTTAGATGTAATTTGTTTCATTATATGAGGTTGAATTAATTTCCCGCCATTTACTATACTATTAAAAGCAGTCATATATTGAATTGCATTTACTGTATTAGTTTGACCAAATGAAATTGTAGCAAGGTCCGCTTCAGTAATATCTTCAGTTTTCTTTGTTATTCCTTTTGCTTCTCCTGGCAGGTCAACTCCACTCACCTTACCAAACCCTAATTTCTTAATATATTCATTTAGTTTTTCTTTTCCTATTCTTTTACCAATTTCCATAAACCCAACATTACATGAGTTTTGAAGTATCTCTGGTAATATTTGAGTTCCATGTCCTGATGTTTTCCAACATTTTATTGTATGTGGTCCAACTTTTAAACTTCCATTACAAGTAAAGGTATCAGACTCTTTAACAAGCCCTTCTTCTAAATTTCCTATCATTGTTACAACTTTAAAAATTGATCCTGGTTCAAATGTATCATTAATCAAATGATTTCTCCACATTTTTTGAACTTTTTCTGCAGTATTTGATCCTTCATAATTTTCTACACCTTCATATGGATTATTAGGATTAAAATCAGGTTTATTCACCATTGCTAAAATTTCACCATTAGTCGGATTCATTATTATTATAGAAACTTGCTTTGCTTGGTTATCCTTATATCCTTTTTCCGCTACCTTTTCCGCAAAAGCTTGCAAATTAGCATCTATAGTTAAAACAACATCTTTCCCATCTACTGGAGGAGTAAATTTTGAAATAGTGTATGGAAGCTCATCATTATACTTATCTATTTCTGATATACGCAATCCCGGTGTTCCTGATAAATAAGAATTATATTGTAATTCTACTCCTGTTAATCCTTGTCCATCAATGTTAGTACTTCCTAATACATGTGCTAAGAAGTTTCCATTTGGATAATACCTTTTGGTATCTGGAGATACTATTACTCCAGGTATGTTTAATTCCTTCACTTTATCAGCCGGTTCTTTTTCTATTCTTCTAATTAAGTTGGCACCACCAGCATCAGCACCGCTTGGAAGCTTTGTATTAAGTTTTTTTAATACTTTTTCAACATCAATTTCTAAGGCTTCTGCTATTTTAGGCGCTATAGAATCATTAGTTAAATTTTCCTTCCTTAAATGTGACCGTATTGAATTCAAGTCAAAGTCTACTCTATAAACATTTGCAGATACAGCTAGTTCTACTCCATTTCTATCTAGTATTCTACCTCTTCTTGCATCAATTTTAACTTCACTTGTCCACTGTTCTTCAGCTCTTTCTGAATATTCACCTCTTTTAACTATCATTATGTAAGATAATCTAAATATCAAAAGAGCAAATAAACATGTTAATGCGGTAAGCGCTAATGACATTCTTTTTTTCATTAGCGCTTTATCTCTATAATTCTTTCTATTCACATCAATGCCTCCATGTAATTAATTAAAAACATGTTGAGTGTAACTTAACACTCTTTATCTTGGCACGTGTACTATTTTATTACTTATGTTTATTCATTTAAGTTTGCAAAAAAGTTTTTACTTAAATCTATTTCCACTGAATCATCCTTTTGTGGCATTTTCATTCCAACATTATTAGCAATATTCTTTATATCTACAAACCTTCCATTGTCTTTTAATAACTTTACTCTTAATGCTTCTCCTTCAGCAGTAACAGTCTTTATTTCACTTTTCACTTTTAAAAGATCATTCTGCATTTTATAAACTTTACCATCTCTTGCTATAGTACTAACTCCTAAAATTAATACAACACAAGAGACTTGAAGGATGTTTTTAACAATAGCCTTTTTTGCATCTCTTTCTTTTCTTTGTAATTCTCTTTGTTTTTTTTCTTGATTTTCTTTTTCTATTCTTCTGTCTATATCATTATATTTTCTTTTTGGATTTAATGCTGTATTACCTCTTATATAATCATATTCTCTATCGACCATTTTATTACATCCCCCATACATTTTACTTAACTTTTTTTAAATTTTCTCTATAATCCTCAATTTAGCACTTCTACTTCTTGGATTTTCTTCTACTTCTTCTTTACTAGGATCTATAGCTTTTCTACTTATTAATTTAACTTTAGCCACTCCACCGCATACACAAATCGGAAAATCTTTTGGACATGTACATGATGTTGCTAATTCTTTAAATTTAAGTTTAACTATTCTATCCTCCAAAGAATGGAAAGTTATTATTGCCATCCTTCCACCTTTATTTAATCTATTTACTCCATCTTCTATTGCTTTATTTAATATAGATAGTTCACTATTAACTTCTATTCTAATCGCTTGAAATGTTCTTTTTGCAGGATGAGGCCCTTCTCTTCTTGCTTTAGCTGGTATAGCCGCCTTAATTATTTCAACTAATTCCACAGTAGTTTCTATAGGTTTGTTTTGTCTGTTTTCTACTATGAACCTAGCAATTCTTTTTGCAAATTTTTCTTCACCATAGTCTCTTATTATTCTGTAAATTTCAGTTTCTTCATATTCGTTTACAACCTCATATGCAGATAATGAATTTTCTCTATTCATTCTCATATCTAAAGGTGCCTCTTGCATATAACTAAATCCTCTATCACCTTCATCTAATTGATAAGATGACACACCTAAATCCATAAGCATTCCATCTATTTTTTCAATATCTAAAGAATTTAAAATAGAATCTATATTATAAAAATTACTATGAACGAACTTTACATTTTCAAAATTTTGTAACCTTTCACCGGCTGCTTTAAGAGCATCTTTATCTTGATCTATACCAATCAAAGTTCCTTCTTTTGAAAGCTTTTTTAATATCTCTAGGGAATGTCCTCCACCACCTAGTGTCCCATCGACATATATTCCATTTTCTTTAATATTTAATCCTTCTATGCATTCATTTAAAAGCACAGATATATGTTTAAATTCCATAATACTACTCCTTATATTCCTAAATCACTCATTTTTTCAGCAATAGAATCAAAATCCATATCTGACTCATTATATTCTTGCCACTTTTCTTTACTCCAAATTTCAACTCTAGTTAGTACTCCTATACTTACTATTTCCTTTTCTATACATGCATATTCTTTTAAATTTTGTGGAATTAAACCTCTTCCTTGTTTGTCTACTTCAACTTCACAAGCTCCCGAAAAAAAGAATCTAACAAATGCTCTTGCATCTTTATTAGTAAGTGGTAAAGATTTCAATTTATTTTCAAGGGTTTTCCATTCATCCATTGGATAAGCATAAAGACAGCCATCTAAGCCTTTAGTAATTACAAAGTTATTACCTAAACCTTCTCTTAGCTTTACAGGAACTATCATTCTGTTTTTAGGATCTATTGCATGTTGATATTCTCCTATAAACATCTTCATACCTACTTTCTTATAAATTCACTCCACTTTTAACCACTTTTAACCACTCTATACTACTATTCTATAGAATTTTAATGATTTCTTCAAGAATTATTTAACTTTTTAATAATTTATTTTACATAATTAATAAAATCATATGAAATTTTACTAGAATATTTTGAAAATAAAAAAAGACTGATTAATATCAGTCTTTTTTTAATGTAATTAAACATTAAATCTAAAGTTCACTACATCTCCGTCTTTCATAACATATTCTTTTCCTTCTAATCTATAAAGCCCTTTTTCCTTAGCCGCTGCTTCTGAACCACATTCTACTAAAGCATCATAAGAAACTATTTCAGCTCTAATAAATCCTCTTTCTATGTCTGAATGTATTTTACCCGCTGCTTGAGGAGCTTTTGTTCCTTCCTTAATAGTCCAAGCTCTTACTTCTTGAACTCCCGCTGTTAAATAACTTATAAGCCCTAATAATTTATAACTTCCACGAATAAGTTGATCTAGCCCTGATTCTGTTAAACCATATTCATTTAACATTTCTTGCTTTTCATCATCTTCTAAACCTGATAGCTCTTCTTCAAGCTTTGCACAAACAACAACAACTTCTGAATTTTCACTTTCAGCATGTGCTTTTACTTTTTGTACATATTCATTATTTGTGTTTCCTTCCATCATATCATCTTCTGATATGTTACATGCATAAAGTACTGGCTTGGAAGTTATCAAAAATAATCCCTTTATTAATTCTTCTTCTTCTTCAGTAACTTCTAAGGTTCTTATAGGTAGGTTTTGCTCTAAATGAACTTTAACTTTTTCCATTAAAGCATACTCTTCCTTAGCTTTCTTATCTCCGGATCTAACTTGCTTAATTGATCTTTCCATTCTTCTTTCTAGCACTTCTAAATCAGCAAATATAAGTTCTAAGTTTATAGTTTCTATATCTCTTATTGGATCAACTGAACCTTCAACATGA
>VSSQ01000660.1_pt1 | contig 18972 bp, 20 predicted proteins | sample 4763081 | NCBI WGS metagenome assembly VSSQ01 (sample SAMN12137344, study PRJNA551015) | bioreactor metagenome | isolation source: SDC9 anaerobic chlorinated ethene degrading culture | place: USA: Knoxville, Tennesee | collected 2015-01-01
TTGTCCATGTTGATTTGGGTTTTTGTGTCAACTTTTTTCAGGACAAGTCAGTTTATTGAGATAGAAACAAAGTATAATATTAAATATATAAGATTATGAGTAAAGTATTCGGTATTTGGAAAAGAAAATTTAAGGACGCTCAAGGTAATGAGGTCGAAAAATATTTTGCATGTCCAAAAACATTAAAAATTGTTGATGAGGAAGTTTTGGCAAGAGAAGTTTCTGAAATGTCATCTTTCACAGAATCAGACGTATTGGGGATGATTAATGCTCTTTCCAATCGTTTGGAGTTTCATTTAAAACAAGGCTCCAGTGTTAACTTAAAGAAGATTGGAGTTTTTGGAGTTTGGATAACAAGCGAAGGCTTTGATAGTCCTAAAGAGATTAATCCTAAGAAGGTTAAAGCATCAAAGATTACCTTTAAGGCAGCACGTACCCTAACTAAGTCAATTAAAGAGATGAAGTTTGACAATATGCCTAAACTTCCAAAGGGTTTGGTTACCAAGAAATAGAGCTTAGTTTAAGAGAGAAGCACAAGCCTTGCGAATTTTGTTAAGACGAATAATGGTTTTCTTTTCTTGTCTTGCAATTTGAAGATTATAGCGACTTTGCATATTTATTAAGAGTTCTGCACTAATTCCAAGAGCAGACTCAATAACTAATGCTATTTCCGTTGTGATTGGTCTTTTTGCATTAAGTATTTCGTTAAGCATAGTATAAGACAAATCAGAATATATTGCGAATTGTTTTTGAGAAATACCTCTAACACTTAATTCTTCTTTTATTATCTCTCCAGGATGAGTTGGATTAATTGTTTTCATATTATTAATTCTTTTTTACTTATAATGATTTGTAATATCTTTTATTGTACAGATTGTAATTATAGGTTCAGGTTCACCTTCCTTGCTAACCACAAATTCTAATCTATATTGATCATTTATTCTGATTGAAGAAATACCTTTTTTATCTCCAGTAAGCACTTCATAATTTAAAGAATGAAAAGGAAATAAATCTTCAATTCTACTTGCAGAAATCAAGGTTTCAATTCTTTTTATATAGTTCTTTACTACGGAAGGTTGAAATCTATATTTTTTGTCTTTAGTTTTCCCTTCTTGATAAAGTTCTAATAAGTAATCCTTTTCAAATCTTATTATCATACTTTTGATATTAACGATGCAAAGATAATAATTATTTTGATTCTTCACTAAAAAAGTGAAGAAAATATAAAAATATAAAGAGAAGGATCGTTATAGATTATTTTAACGAAGTTCAATTATTCTTCAAATAGAGATAATTCACCAAGAAGGTTAAAGGTTTTGCGGTGGTGGGGGGTTATACCAAATTGTCTTATTGTTTCTCTATGTTCTTTTGTTGGATAGCCTTTATTCTTTTGCCAGTTATAATGTGGGTATTCTTTGGCTAAGGTTTCCATATATTCATCTCTGTGGGTTTTGGCAAGTATTGAAGCTGTTGCAATTGAACTGTATTTTGCATCGCCTTTAACAATGCATTTATAGGGTATGGTTAATTGGGAGCGAAAACGATTTCCATCAATCAAAAGCAATTCTATTGGTGTTTTTATTTGCTCTATGGCACGAGTCATTGCCAAAAAGGATGCGTTAAGAATGTTTATTTGGTCAATTTCTTCATTTGAAACAAAGCCAACTCCATAGGCTATGGCTTCTTTTTCAATTATTTCTCTCAGGGCTTGTCTTTGCTTATGTGTTAGTTGCTTTGAGTCGTTGAGGGTTTGGTTATGGAAATCCTTTGGAAGTATTACTGCTGCAGCAACCACTGGACCACAAAGGCAACCTCTTCCTGCCTCATCAACGCCACACTCAATTGTTTCGGGAGATTGAAAATAGGGTAAAAGCATTTTTTTTAATGGTTAATTATTAATGGTTAGTGGTTAATTTGGGTTATAAAATAAGGGTTTAAAGTTCTATTTTTCAATTTAACTTTAAACCCTTTGTTTTTAAACTTACCTTTAAGGGTAATTATTTAATATGCTTTAGTATGCTTTCAAAGAATATTCTTCCATCAATATTTCCTAATTCTTTATCGGAAGCTCTTTCTGGGTGAGGCATCATTCCAAAAACGTTTCTTGTTTTATTGGTAATACCTGCAATGTTTTCTATTGAACCATTAGGGTTAGACTCTGGTGTGATGTTTCCATTTTCATCGCAATAACGGAACAGGATTTGATCGTTATCGTTTAAGCGTTTCAATGTGTCTTCGCTTGCAAAGAAATTTCCTTCTCCATGAGCAATTGGAATATTGTATGCTTGTCCAATTTTTGCTTCTTTTGTAAAGATGGTGTTATTTGTTTGAGGAGTTATGAACTGATTTTTGCAAATAAACTTTTGTGTGTTGTTGTGGCGTAGAGCTCCATCCAAAAGTTTTGACTCTGTAAGAACTTGAAATCCGTTGCAGATTCCAATTACATATCCTCCTTTGTTGGCGAATTCAATTACATTGTTCATAATTGGAGAAAAACGAGCAATTGCTCCGCTTCGTAGGTAGTCTCCATAAGAAAAGCCCCCAGGAAGAACAATTAAATCACAGCCTTTAGTGTCATTGGTTTTATGCCAAAGTTCTACAACTTCTTGTCCTAAGAGGTTTTGAAGAACGTAAATAATATCGTGGTCGCAGTTTGAACCTGGGAAAATAACAACTCCAATTTTCATTTTATTTTGTATTTTATTTTGTGCAAAAGTACGAAAAATCTATCAAATAGATTATAACTTATAATTCTTATAGGGATAATATTAGTTTGATAATGATTAGGGATAAGAGAATTGTAAAATATATATTTGAGTAAATAAGCTTTCTTTTTGTTGTGAAGAAATTGAAAAACAAATAAGAAAGAGGTAGTGCAAGGAAAGAAATTATAAAACACTTTCCAATGCAATATAGAGATACGAGGAGGGAAATAAATAAAAGAATAATTAAAACATTGGTCTTTTTCCTGTAGTTTATATTGCAATCTCCTTTACTTGAAATTGTATTGAAGAGTGAACCCAAAGTGAAGATTCCAATTGTTATGTAGAAAATTATATCTATTGGTTGAAGTGTAACGAAAAAGTTGGGAAGAATTTCAATTTTGCTTAAGTATGTTGTGTATGCAGCTTGGAGGGAGCTTGTCAGAAAATAATAAGCTAAAATGAATATGATTGGAGTAAGAAATCCAAAGAAACTTATAAGCCAATAGCGCCATTTGTAGAATCTGTAGTTAAGAAAAGAGAGGAATATCCAAAGAATAAGTATGATTGAAGGGATATAGGTGAGGAATGCTAAGCAAATAAATAATGATGCATTATAGATTTCATCCAAACCTTCATTTCTGTCAAAGCTTTTGAAAAGAAAATATACGCCTATAATAATAAAAGTGTTGAAGATTAGCACAGAGCTAAAGGTCATTGAATTGTAATTGGCGCTTAGAAGTAAAATGTAGATAAAGCCAGGTAAAAGAGTGTTTCTTGAAGAAAGCTGATTGTTGGAAAAAATAATATTTATTAAAATTCCTTGAGCTAAAACTAAGAAGAAGGCTAAAATTGTACAGAAAAGTCTGCTTGAGGAAAGAGCATTATAAATTAAATTATAGAAAGGGGCATCATAATTAGTCTTTATTACCTCAGGAGAAGACATAAATGCAGGTATCCATAATATCAATGGTAATAATATTATCAATATTATCTGCATAGTGTAGTTCTTCTTAAAGGTTTTTATAAACATAAGTTAGGTATTGGTTCAAGCTACAAAATTAGTTAATATTCTCTTAGTTTGCAATTAATATCTTGTTTTTGTCTTTTTCGTTTAAATCCTTTGAGCCATTTTTTTTCTAAAAAGCTCAATTCAACATTCATTTTAATACACTATTTATTAATTAAATCTTGTTATCTTTGCAATAAATAAACAATAGAAGATGTATTCGAGAACTGAATTAATGCTTGGAAAAGAAGGCTTAGAAAAAATAAAACAATCTAATGTAATGGTTGTTGGTTTGGGAGGAGTGGGAGCCTATGCTGCTGAAATGCTTTGTAGGGCTGGGGTTGGAAAATTGACAATTGTTGATGGAGATACTGTAAATCCTTCAAATCTTAATCGTCAACTAATTGCTCTTAATTCCACAATGGGGAACAAAAAGGCTGAAACCCTATCAAAAAGATTATTAGATATTAATCCAAAGCTTGAATTGAGAGTTATTGATGATTATATTAGAGATGAGAGGATGATAGAAATATTGAATTTAGACAAATATGATTATGTTGTTGATGCCATTGATACTCTTTCTCCCAAAATATTCCTTATCCTTCATTGTTTAAATATGAATATTCCAATTGTTTCTTCAATGGGCAGTGGAGGAAAATTGGATCCTATGAATATTAGGATTGATGATATTTCCAAATCATATAATTGTCCTTTAGCTTCAAAGGTTAGAAAGAAAATTCATAAGTTTGGATATTATGATGGTTTTGCTGTTGTTTATTCTCCTGAAGAAGTAAGTCCAGATGTTGTTATGTTGGAGGAAGGAACAAATAAAAAATCTGCAGTAGGGACAATTTCCTATATGCCTCCAATCTTTGGTTGTATGATTGCTTCGGTTGTAATTAGAAAATTAATTGGTAAAGAAATATACCCAGAGGTTAAGGATAAACGTTATTATGCTAACAAAAAAGAAAAACAAGAGATATGTCTGAAATGATTGAAATAATATGTCGAAACACCAATTCAAAACTATTAGTTCCTTTTGGCTCTACTTTGAGTGAGGTTGTTAAGTTTGCAGGAATTGATTCTCCATACCAGATTTTAGGAGCCTATGTAAACAATAAGGTTAGAAACCTAAACTATAAGGTTTATATGCCTAAGACTGTGGAATTCTTCGACATAATTAATCCAAATGGAAGAAGAATGTATGCAATGAGTTTGATGTTTGTTTTCTATAAAGCAACAAAGGAAGTATTCCCCAAATCAGAACCAATCATTTATCATTCAATGTCCAATGGCTATTATGCTGAAATTAAAAATCTTTCTACTGAAATAAACAATAATATTATTGAACATATAAAGGATAAGATGCATGAGATAATCAATAACGATTATCCTTTTCTTACTAAAAATATGCCTGCAGTTGAAGCTGTGGAAATATTTAGAAAGGTTGGACTTGAGAATAAGGCTAATTTGATGGCGGCAATTCATAAGCTATATGTTGATGTTGATTATCTTGATGGAACTGTCAATCACTTCTATTATCCTCTTGTTCCTTCAACTTCTTTGTTAAATGTTTTTGATTTGGTTCATTTTAATGGAGGTCTTCTTCTAATTATGCCAGACAAAAAAGATCCTAGCAAATTGCAAAAAAGCAGAAATAAACAAGAGAAAATGTTTTCTGTTTTTCAAGAGCATAAGGATTGGGTTAACATTCTTGGTACTCCTTATATTAGTGATTTGAATAAGGTGGTTGATAATAAGGAATATATTAAACTGATTCAGGTTTCGGAAGCTTTGCACGAAAAAAGTTACGCTCATATTGCTGATGAAATATATAAAAGAAAAGACACTGTTAGAATTGTTCTTATAGCTGGACCGTCATCTTCAGGGAAAACAACAAGTTGTAGGAGAATAGCAACTCAACTTTCTGTTTTGGGCTTTAAACCTATTCAACTTTCGCTTGATGATTATTTTTTAGATAGAGAATTTACTCCAAAGGATAAAAATGGGAATTATGATTTTGAAAGTATTGATGCATTAGATATTGAGCTTTTCAATAATCAGATTGAAAGACTTATTGCAGGAGAAGAAGTTAGTATTCCTCGCTTTGACTTTATTAATGGGAAGAAAATTTATGATGGAAGAAAGATTAAAACAAATCAAAATTCTATTTTCATTATTGAAGGGATTCATGCTCTAAATCCAAAGCTAACTCAACATATTGACAAGAGTCAGAAATATAATGTCTTTATTTCAGCACTTACTCAAATTTCTGTAGATGAGCATAATTTAATTAGTACTAGCGATAATCGTTTGATAAGAAGAATTGTTAGGGATTACAGTTATAGAGGTTATTCCGCAACTGATACTTTAAATCGTTGGCAAAGTGTTAAAGAAGGAGAAGAAAAACATATTTTCCCTTATCAGGAGAATGCAGACAGCATTTTTAATTCTTCTCTCTTGTACGAACTTGGAGTGTTAAAGACTTATGCTAAACCTCTCCTAAGTGAAGTTCCTGAATGTGAAGTTTGTTATTCTGAGGCAAAAAGACTACTTCGTTTTCTTGCTAATTTTAGAACAATTGACGATAAATCAATACCTCCAACTTCAGTTATGCGAGAGTTTTTAGGTGGTTCAAGCTTTGAATACTAAAAGTTTTTGAACAATAAAATAAATCATATTTCGTTTAGAGATATGAAGTTACTAAAGTTACTAACATCAAATGGGAATAAAACTTATAAAAAAATTTGTTGACATTGGGAAAAAGAAGTAATTTAGCAACTTGAAATTAAGCAAAAATAGTTTTAATATAGAACTTTAAGGAAATGGAATTAAAAAAATCAGACAAAGCTAATCTTGAAAATAAGAAAGCACTATTTATTCAAATAGGATTAGTTATTGCATTAAGCATAACTATATTTGCATTTGAATATAAAAGTTATGACCAAAAGGAATCTGTTTTGGTTGATAGAGTTGCAGTTCAAGAAGTTGAAGAAGTTGTTATGGCAACTCAAGAAGAAGCTGCTCCACCACCACCAGAAGATGTTCCTCAAGCAGAAACAACAGAATTTGAAATTGTTGACGATACCAAAAAAATTGAAAACGAATTTAATGTTTCAAGTTTCCAACAAACTTCAAACGTAACAGCAACAGTTGCTAAAGTAGAAATTGAAGTTCAGGATGAAGAATTGGAGGCAGAAACTCAAATTTTTACTGTTGTAGAGGAGGAAGCTGGATTCCCTGGAGGAGTTGAAAAGTTAGGTGAATATTTGTCTAAATCAATTAAGTATCCTCAACAAGCTAAAGAAACTGGAACAAAAGGTAAGGTTATGTTGACTTTTGTTGTTGAAAAAGATGGTTCAATTACCGACATTAAAATCTTACGTGATATTGGTTCTGGTTGTGGAGAAGAAGCAAAAAGAGTTGTTAATGCAATGCCTAAATGGAAACCTGCAAAACAAAGAGGTAAAGCTGTAAGACAACAATTCGTTTTACCAGTATCTTTCAATCTTCAAGGATAGATAATAGATTTAAAACTTACAGAAATAAATAAAACATCAAGTATATTTGCTTGATGTTTTTTTTATGCCTAAAAACTTAAATGATAATGAAAAATATCCTTGATATAAATAAAAATAAGCGCCGACTTTTTTTAATTAAGTGCCGATTAAATTAAAAAAAGTCCCGTCTAATTTTAAATAAACTTAGCTTAGGAATTTGTTTTATCTGTGTGCTGGAAAAAAGTAAAGTTTACTTTTCCGTAATTTCTTTGTTCTAAGAAATATGGATGGTCAGTAAATGAATATTCTTTAGGATGCTCCAAAATAAATAATCCATTAGGATTAAGGAAGCTTTTAATAACTAAATCAGGAATTATATTTAATTGTTTTAAGTCGTAAGGAGGGTCAGCAAAGACAACATCGAAGCTCATTTGAGAACGTCCTAAGAAAATAAAGACATCACTCCTTAATGCAAAAAGATTACTTATTTTTAGGTCTGTTGAAGATTTTTTAATAAAGTCAACACAACGTTGGTCTTGATCAACAGCCATTGCTTGTTTAACCCCTCTTGAAACAAATTCAAAGCTTATGGAACCTGTACCTGCAAAAAGATCTAAGGTAGAAATTTCTGTAAAATCAATCTTATTGCGTAGGATATTAAATAAGCTTTCTCTTGCTAGATCGGTTGTTGGTCTAACAGGAAGATTAGTAGGAGGGTTTAATCTTCTCCCTCTATACTCACCTGCAATTATTCTCACTGAAGATTTTATTTTACTAAAGTAAGAAAATAGTTTTGTAGATTTATTCCATCGAATTCCAAACCTACCTTTACATCTTCCATTGGATTTGCATAAGAAACATTCTTAATATACTTTCTAAGTGTTTGTTTCTCATCATTAGAATATTCTTGACCAGTAACCAAGAACGTTATTTCTTCAGTATCTATGCCCAATTGTTCAAAAGCAAAAATAATATTATAAATCATATCATTTTCGTTGGAAAAAGTAAAGCTATTTCCGTAAGTAAATTGATTTGCTTTAAAAATGACTAAATCACAAGAAGTCTCTCTTTTTAGAAGAATTGCACTATTGCCAGTTAGCTTAGATATTTCAAATCCATACTCAGCCATTACTTGTTGTGCAGAAACAAATTTAGCCTTAGGCATTAGGATTTTAATTCCTGAATGTTGCTGCATTGGAATAGTGAAAACAGAAACAATATCTAAACGTTCTGAAATATTCTCAAGAATAATTTCACTCCCGCTAATTAGAGCAACTGAGCGAATATATTCTTTTGTTTTTGAATTATCGTATATTTTGTAAGGGACAAATATATTTTTAGGTGTTTGGATAATAATTTTAATATTAGCAAAATTAAATAGTCTAATATCAATTGAGTTAAAACAAGCTTTAAGGTTTGTCATAACAGAAGTGATATCTGAATTTAAGTCAGTGATGAACTCACCTAATACCTTAAGTTTATAATTACTTATTAACGAAAAGGTAAATCCATTACTCCCAACACAAATACATAAATCAGTTTCTTGAGTTATGATTTTGTCTTCAGATTTAACTAAACTAACTAATTTGAATTTATCCATATCTATAAATTATTCCCAGTTACCATCAGTTATAGGTTGTGTAACATCTCCAACTTTCCAGCCAGGGAAACGATTTTTGCCTTCAAGTTCAGCCTTTAAGTTAACAACATCTTGTTCCTTCATTTCCTTTGTGTAAGTAAATATATCAGCTGTTGCTTCAAAGGTTGGAACTTTCACTCCACCTCTTTCAATAACATCAGCTTTCATTACAAATACTTTATTATCTGAGTAAGGAATATATTTAAGGTTCTTTATTTCTTTTGCAGAAGTAATTAATTTCTTTTCTTCCATAAGTTTTTCTAATGGATTTACTTCAACAGTATCTCTTTTTATAATTCCTGCTTTTAATGCTTGAGCTTCAGTTAATGAATCTGGAACAATTCCAAATTTCTTTACCATATTAACTTTACCAGTTTCAAGGAAAATTATCAAAGAATCTATATTGCCGCAAAATTGTCCATGTGTGCTTTTATAAGCTTCTTGAATGGCTCTAATGTCTTTTAATTTATTTATAACTTCAGTTGAACGTTTGTTGTATTCTGCTTCAAAACGTAGAGGGCGCATAATGCTATTGTATAAAACAACCACTAAGGCTAAAACTCCTACAATTAGTACAATTGAAATAATGTTTCTTGATTTCATATCTCTCAAATATAATTTAAGTATTACTATTATTGCTATTAGTTTGCAAATTTATAATATTTTGTCGAATAAGAAATGATTTAATCCTATTATTTTATTTATTTTGTTCCAAGTGGTTCAAAACAACATCTATATCAGAATTTTGAGAAATCTCTTTAGCTAATCTCTCTGCAAAGAAAACTGAGCGATGTTGTCCTCCAGTACATCCAAAACTAACTGAAAGATTAGTGAAATTTCTGCCTAAATAAGTTCTTATACTATTGTTTACTAATTCTAATGTGTTGCTAAAGAATAGTTTTGCATCACCTTCTTTTTCTAAGAATTCAATAACTTCTTTGTCTCTTCCATTCAAATTTTTAAATTCTTCATATCTTCCTGGATTATGAATTGCTCTGCAATCAAAAACAAAACCACCTCCATTTCCCGAAAGATCTTGAGGATAACCTCTTTTAAAGGAAAAACTATTAATTGTAACTTTAAGTTTTTGTTTTGCTATGCTTTGTAATTTCTCTGAATTAATCATTTCTTTAAAAATTTTGTGAAGATAAGGCAAGTCGACATCAAGCTTAATGTTTTCTTCTAAATAATGTAAATTCTTTAATGCAAAGGGAATACTCTTAAGGAAGTGTTCTTTCCTTTCAAAATATCCTCTAAATCCATAAGCACCCATTGCTTGCATAATGCGAATGTAAACATAGGCATAGAAATAACTCCTAAACTCTTTTTCATTTACATCAATATATTTTTTTGCTTCAGTAATGTATTTGCTTAGTAGTTCTTCTCTAAATTCAGGCTTTAAATCAGCTTTTCCATCAAAAAGTAAAGAAGCTAAATCATATTGTAATGCTCCTTTTCTACCTCCTTGAAAGTCAATAAAAGCTGGTTGATTGTCAGTTATCATTATATTTCTTGATTGGAAATCGCGATAAAGGAAATAATCACAATCAGCAGAAAGAAGATAGTCAGTTAGCTTTTCAAAATCGTTTTCTAATTCCTGTTCATTGAATTCAATTCCAGAAAGTTTCAAGAAATAGTACTTAAAGTAGTTTAAATCCCAACTAATGGATTGCTTGTCAAAAGCTTTTCTTGGATAAGCATTAGTATAATCAAATCCCTTGCCAGCAACAATTTGTATCTTTGGTAGGCTTTCAATAACTTTATAATAATATTCTTCAATTCTTACTTTATCAATCTCTCCTTTTTTCTCCAATTCAATTAAATCATACAAAGAAACATTTCCTAAATCTTCCAAGAGATAAATATTGTTTTCAATATCTTGAGCGTAAATTTCAGGAACACGAATTCCTTTGCCTGAAAGTTGCTTTGCATAATCTAAAAAAGCAATATTTTCAAGCTGGTTTTCATTAGATGCTGCCAAACAAGTAATTTTAGTACAGTAACATCTAAAATAAACTCTTTGTGAACCATGAGCAGAGATTTTTTCAATTCTCTCTATTTCCGAGCTAAAAGTCTTTAGGAATAAGTCTTTAATTTTTGAAATCATTAAATAATAGTTCTGCGTAAGCAATATCTAAAGGGTTAGTAATTTTTATATTTTCTCTATTGCCTTCAACCAAGTTTACCCTATATCCAATACTTTCAACAACTGAAGCATCGTCAGTAAATCTTTTATTGAAGGGTTGACTATAGGCTTCTTTCAATACTTTCAAATCAAAACATTGAGGAGTTTGGACAAGCCAAACTAAGTTGCGATTATAAGCAATAGTATTAATATCGTTTTTAATGTCTTCTTTCCCAAATCTTACAGATTCAACAGGATTAACAGCAGGAATAGCATTTCCTTTAAGTTGGGAAGTTTCGAAACATTTTTCAATAACGCTCAAATCAACAAAAGGTCTAACTCCATCGTGAATGCCAACAATTGCATCTTCATTAATATCAATAGAATCTAAGGCATTTTTCACAGAAAAGAACCTTTCCTTGCCTCCATCAACCACCTTATGAGCAATTGCAAAATTATATTCTGAGCAAAGTAGCTTCCAATAATCTTGATGCTGTTTTGGAAGAACTAAAATGATATTAATATCATTACTATATTGATGCAACCTTTCTAAGGTTCGCATCAATATAGGTTTTCCACAAATTGGAATGAATTGTTTTGGTATATCGCTCTTTAATCTAAGTCCTAAGCCTCCTGCAACAACAATAAAATATTTTTTTTTAGATGATAAGCATTGCATCACCATAGGTTAAGAATTTATATTTTTCAGCTATAGCTTGTTTGTATGCTTCCATAATTAAATCATAACCTCCAAATGCAGCAGCAATCATAAGCATAGAAGACAATGGTGGATGAAAGTTAGTAACCATACAATTAGAAACTCCAAACTCATAAGGAGGGAAGATAAACTTGTTAGACCAACCATCAAAAGGAACAATCTTCTTAGTGATCGTAGCGGATGTTTCCATCGCTTTCATTGTAGTTGTTCCAACACAGCAAACCTTACTTCCTCTTTCCACAGCCTTATTAATAATATTTGCATTTTCTTGATTAACATGCATCTCTTCTGAGTCCATTTTATGCTTAGTTAAGTCCTCAACCTCAATTGGACGAAAATTACCTAACCCAGAATGCAAAGTAACATAAGCAAACTCACAACCTTTAATTTCCATCCTTTTCATCAATTGCTTACTGAAGTGGAAACCTGCAGTTGGAGCAACAACAGCTCCTTCGTTTCTAGCATAAATTGTTTGATATCTTTCCTTGTCTTCAGGAATAACATCTCTGATGCGTAATAAATCGTCTGGAATTGGAGTATTCCCAAGTTTGTGTAAAACCTTATTAAATTCTTCATGAGTTCCATCAAACAAAAATCTTAAAGTTCTACCTCTTGAAGTTGTATTGTCAATAACTTCAGCAACTAAATCATCATTTTCTCCAAAATAAAGCTTGTTTCCAATTCTAATTTTACGGGCAGGGTCAACCAAAATATCCCATAAACGAGTATCTGGATTAATTTCTCTCAGCAAGAAAACTTCTATTCTTGCATTAGTTTTTTCTTTTGTTCCATATAAACGAGCAGGGAAAACCTTAGTGTCGTTAAAAACAAATAAATCTTTTTCATCGAAATACTCCAATATGTCTGAGAATAAGCGGTGCTCAATTTGTTTTGTTTTCTTGTGAATTACCATTAAACGTGAGGCGTCTCTGTCAATAGCAGGCTTTTCGGCAATAAGTTCTTTAGGTAAATTGTACTTGAATTGTGATAATTTCATAAATTTATTTATCTATACTTTTAAAAATTGCTTGATTTTTTCCAAAGTATACAAAGGTAAAGCTATATTATTGTTTTGTCAAGTTATTTAACATATTTTATAATTCAACCGCTTTCTTTCTTTTCCCTTTGTCCACTTTTACTTTTTCTTATTCTTGAAAAATAAATTTAATTCAGATACATTCATACTTACTTTTCATCCAAATAAACTCTAAAAACCTAATTTTATTATCAATTGTGAAATATTTTAGATTATTTATCGTCTAATAAATAAGAAAGCTACATTAAACTTCCAAATCAGAGTTGTAGAATTGAAATAGAGAGATGTTCTTCCCATTGACAAAAAGAGAGATAAAGATAAATTATATAAATTAACCTCTAAAAACAAATAGTCATGAGAACAAAGAAAACCCCAAAAGCAAATCTTGAAAACAAGAAAGCTTTGTTTATCCAATTTGGACTAATAGTTGCTCTTAGCATAACAATCTTTGCTTTTGAGTTTAGGTCCTACGAGCAAAAAGATCCAGTATTTATTTCAAGAGATGTAGTAGATGTGATTCCAGATATTGTTTCTATCACTCAAGAAGAACCTCAATTACAAAAACCAGAACAAATTTCAGACCCAAAAACTACAGAATTTGACGTTGTTGATGACGATGTAGTTATTAAAAAGGAGTGGAATATGAATGATATTTTGGGAAACGAAAATGTTGCAGCCACTTTCAAGAAAATTGAAATTCTTACTCCAGATGAACCATTAGCAAATGAAGACGATAAAGTTTTTGTTTGGGTTCAAGAAGAAGCGGAATTTCCAGGAGGATATGCAAAGCTTCAAGAATACTTAGCACAAACAATCATATATCCAAGACAAGCTGTTGAAACTGGAGCAGAAGGAACAGTAACATTAACTTTTGTAGTTGAAAAAGATGGTTCAATAACAGATATAAAAATTCTTAGAGATGCAGGCTCTGGTTTGGGAGAAGAAGCAATTAGAGTTGTTAGAGAAATGCCAAAGTGGAAACCAGCCAAGCAAAGAACAAAAGTAGTAAGACAACAATTCACTCTACCAGTAAAATTCAAACTTAAGAAATAAGTTTTCCTTAGCAGAGGTTACTTCATTTCTTCAAACTCAATTCTTGTTGTGGTTGTGTCGTAACCTCCAACTCTTAAATTCTTATGCTTACTTAATCCAGTATATTCCAAACTTGAATCCTCGTAGCGTTTAAACTTAAACACAGCATCATTCATTTTAGCAGAATTAAAAACACCTAACTTCTCCAAAAGAGAAAAGTCCTTAACTTCCAAACCTGTTACCTTCTTAAAAAGCAAAGGCTCTAATTGAGTAATAACATCCCTTAAAGTATGCTCTCTAAAGTCTGTTAAATACATAAAAATAGGAATCCTTGTTGCAAACTTAATTAGCTTTTGCTGAACTTCTTTTCTCTTGCTCTTTATTTCCTTTTCTTCATCAGAGAGTTCTTTCTTTTCTTTTTTAGATAATTCTTCATCGTTTTCTGACGCTTCTTTTTTTGCTTTCTTTACAGCCTCTGACTTATTTATTATAGTTTCTAAATCTTGATTAAGTGAGCGAAAACCTTCAATATTCATTAGTGCTTTCATAGCTTCTTCACTTCTAAGGAGTCTTTGAAGAGTAACATTATCCACATTAACCAATATTGCACTTTGCCAACGTTGAGCCAAAAGCGTTGCAGTTGTTCCACTTGTTGTAATATCAAGAATTTCTCCAGCGTCAATCTCCTTCATCGTGCTTCCGTCATAAGCTAAAATAGGCAAGAAACGAATAAATTCTGCAACTTTTGTTTCAAGGCTTTTGTTTTCAGAAAAATCTAACTGATTGCTGTAAGTTGCAACTTGATTTAAAGCACGATTGGGTGAGAAATCAAAAACATAACATTCATGCTTAATGATTTCCTCTTTGTTCGGTGAATTTTTATCAGGATTTTTTACAACCCAAGGACTTTGAACTCTAAACACAGCTTGAAAATAAGTTTCAGGACTTGAAGAGTTTCTAAGCATAAAAATACCAGTCCATGCTGGAACAGTTACGCCCGTTGTTAGTTTACCACAAGAAAGAGTTATGGTTTTTGTTTCAATTGGATTATCCATTGCATCCATAACAGGAGTAAGGGCATCTAAACCAATACCTGCCTGTGTACCTGCTGCGACTATTATTTCATAATCATGATAGAATGTATTCTGTCTCTTTTGCATTAAATTATACATAGCATTGCAAGAGGCTACATTAGGTAAGAACCAAAAACTATGTTGCAAAACATTTAATAAACGAACATCTGAATAGGGCATTGGAGGTTTCTTTTTCCCCAATTTCAAATTGTCGACTAATGTTTCTGAATATTGACCTCTTATAAGATTAAGCCAAGATTGTACTTCTTCTTCGTAAACAAATTTGGCATTCTTTCCACTACCCTCTGCTGAGAAGAAAACATTTAAATCAAACTCATTATATTCTCCCTTTAATGCTATTTGTTGAATTTCCTCAGGTAATTGATAAGTAAGCATAACCATTCTTGGTAAAGATAAATAGGGGTTATTCCCTTTCCTATTATTCCAATTTGCTTTAGCTTTTTGCTCATCTGAATAAGTCCAATTAAAAATTTGTTCCTCAATAAACTCTCCAGAGCCAATTGCTCTAAAAGGAGTTCCTGAAAGATAGAGATAATGATTTGTTTTAATTGGTAGCAGCTCTTCATCAAAATAATCTGGATTTTCAATTTCCATTTCTTTCAATTCTTCTTGCATCGCATTAAATTCATCATCCTTTCCAAACAAATCCTTTGCATTATCTCTCCAAGCCCCATAATGATATTCATCAAAAACAACATAATCCCAATTCTCCTTATGCACCCATTCGTTCTTAGGTTTAATACCTCCTGTTTTGTTATCCTTTCCCAAGTAGTCTTGAAATGAGCCAAAGCATACAAAGGGTTTCTTCTTATTTACTTTATCAATTTTTAAATCCTCTTCTCTGTTTGAAACAAATTGCCAATCTTCAAAATCAATATGCGATTGCAAGTCCTCTCTCCAAGCACTTAGAACGGCAGGCTTAAAGGTAAGAACTAATATCTTCTTCCAACCCATTTCTAAAGCAAGTTGATAAGTGGCAAATGTTTTTCCAAACCTCATCTTTGCATTCCAAAGGAAGTGAGGTATAATATCCTCTTCTTTGTCGAAAGAGCGAAAATATTCAGATGTTTTTCTTACAGCTTCCTCTTGTTCGGGACGCATTTTAAAATCTTGTGTCCTCTCTTGCTCATTCCTAATTCCTTTTCTCTCTGCTAATATGCAAGACTTAACATCCCTTTCATCACACTCAAACCATTCTCCATTTTTATTTCTTATTCCTTTTGCTTTAAGTATTTTGTGAATATCCTTATCCGTAAAGAATGTTCCGTTATCTCTAACAGCATTTTCCTCCAAAACTATACTATAGGATTGGTTAGGAAGAATAATAGGGTATTGTTCTCTTACTCTTTCTTCTGCTGTTTTGGTTGTATAGCCTACCTTTAGATAACCCTCAAAACGAGTATCTGTATAAGCATATATTTTTGGAATGCTTTTGGATGGGAAGTAGTTGCTCATAAACAATTAGTTTTTAATTTTCATAATCTAACAATAAACACAAAAACAATTATTCCATAGGTTTAATCATACTCTCAATAAAATCAATCTCCTCTTGACTCAACCCATACTTCTTATAAAGCTTCTCATCAGTCCATTCTTCATTAAAGTCTTGCATTGGGACAAAGTAGAATACATTTCTAGAAATATTTTGAGTGTTTTTAATAAGAGACATCATAAACCTAAAAAATCTTGTTTGCATATACGACAAAACATTATTAGCATCTTTTAATCTCTTATAAATTCCAACAACTAAATATGTTTCAGTACAACAAGACAATGGTTTTGCAATAATTGGTTTACTTATTATTTGATGAGGATAATTATCTCCTCCAGGACTTGCTTTTGAGACAAGTACTTTTATTTCTTTTACCCAATTTAAATTCTTAATTACTTGCTTATCGTTTATGTATCCAATTTCTCCAAATCTATACAATGTAATATTGTTTTCATTTGTTTGATTCTTTTTATAAGATGAAAAATTAGAATCTAATCCAAAAGGCTTTCTTGCACTTACAATTTCTTCTAATGATTTTTCTTTGAAGGCCTGTACTTTCCTTAAAATACTTATAGCTTCATTGTAACGTATGAAAACATGAGAGTTCGGTTCTTTTAGAGGACGTGATGAAATAGATTGTATTTGCCCACTTTTATAATTAATTACTTTACACTTTCCCGAATGCATTCTATCCCATAAAAAATAACAAATACCTCCACGAATATTTAATCCAGGGAAACAATCTGAGGTTTCAGGATAATCATGAATTTGACTAATCCTTTTATCATTTAACATTTCATCTCTAAAATCATCCAAACCTTTACCTCCAGAATACCATCTTGCAGGAACAATCATTGTTAAAAATCGTGGATTTAGTTTTATTGCATTTTGAATAAATTTATGATATAGAGAAATAGCGCCAGAATCTCTTCCTCCTCCGTCGCTTAATTGATATGGTGGGTTGCCAATAATTACATCAAATTGCATATTTTTATAAGGGTTTTTGTTGTGAATAAATAAATAAGCATGGCTTTCTAATTCCTTTTCTCTATCATAAATACTTTCGCTCGCTCCACAATACTTACATTTGCTATTTTCAAAAGTATGCTCAATTCTTTCATAAGCTATATTGCCATCTTCATTTTTAAATATATTGGTTATTGATTTTTTGCCATTAGCATATTTACTACAATAAAGACTTCGACGAGTGAGCAGGGCAGTAAGCTCAGTTATGGCTATTCCATACACTTGATTTTTTAGTATATGATTAATTCTATCTTGAAGATTGGGGATTTCTTTCTCTAATCCAGTATTTAATCGTTTTACAATCTCTCTTAAGAAAACTCCACTCTTTGAAAATGGATCAAGAAACTTTGCCTTTGAGTTATGCCATAATTCTTTAGGTAAGGTATCGAGCATTTGATTAACAATAGTGGGAGGAGTGAAAACCTCGTCATTGCTTAAATTGGCAAGACATGTAAGAACGTCAGGGTTATAATTAATCTCTTTCATTGCTCTGAAAGTTTTAGGTAATGAATAGGTGGATATTCTTTTCCATGCTCAGGAATGCTTGCAATGGAATCATCGTCTGCAAAAAGACTTGTTTGTTTGCCTTTGTCTAAAACAACTTCATAATCGAAACATCGTTGTTTTATATCAGTGTCATTAATGAATTTCCACTCCGTAAAAACAATTGGCTCTCCGTCATTAGTGGTATAGTTTAGAGCATTACCACAAATAATATTTTTGTTTAAAACAAATCGTACACTACCAAATAATTGCTTAGTAGTATCATCGTTTTCAAAAAGGGATAAATAAGTATTTTGGATTTCTTTATAGAGTCTTTCTCTGCATTGAAGAGTGTTATCCTCCAAGAGTTCAACTCCGTAAATACTACATACTGCTTTAATCAGATTAGCATTGTATTCAAGTCTGCTTTTAGAGTATTTTGATTTAAGAACATTGAGCTTTCGGCGAAGTATCTCAATTAAGAAATTCCCATCTCCACACGCAGGCTCTAAAAAAGTTGCTTCAATTCTCTCTGTTTGGTCTTTAACAAGGTCAAGCATTGCATTAACCTCTCTTTCATTAGTAAATACCTCTCCATGGTCGGCAACTCTCTTCTTAGACTTAACTTGTTGGTCTTTATTCTCTACGATACTCATAATATGCTCTCTTTTGTTAAGAAAAGCACATAAAAAAACGTGGGCTAATTCCCATTACTTGTACCAGAAGCCCGACCAAAGGCAACACTACAAAGTAAAAAGGAACGCCCACGCTATATGCGTAGACGTCTCCACTTTTACCTTCCCCGTAGTGTTTTGAAAAATTGGTCGTATTTCTGGCACGGGAATATCTTAAAGCGAAACGCTATTTTATATGTCTTTTAAAATCTTATATCATTCTAATTCTCTTTTTTGTTCTTTTATTCACGGCAAAGATAATGTTTTTATTAATTGAACTTCCAAAATAATATTCAAAAAATATATTTATTACCGAAAATAATAAGTAGTTTTCATCCAAAAAGTCCTTGTTTAAATCTCAATAAATAGGCTTTCAATCTGCTTAAATTGACTTGTCCTGAAAAAAGTTGACACAAAAACCCAAATCAACATGGACAAAAAT
>VSSQ01000661.1_pt1 | contig 18944 bp, 20 predicted proteins | sample 4763081 | NCBI WGS metagenome assembly VSSQ01 (sample SAMN12137344, study PRJNA551015) | bioreactor metagenome | isolation source: SDC9 anaerobic chlorinated ethene degrading culture | place: USA: Knoxville, Tennesee | collected 2015-01-01
AACTAAGAGTGCAACAGTTGTAAATTTAGAGGCCCTAGAATTTAATTTGTTTAAAATCTTACCATATATAATTGTAATAGTAACATCATTAATTGGAGTAAATGTAATTATAGTATTATTACTTGGTATTTTATCCTCAGGAATAATAGGATTTATTCTTGGAAGTTTTAATCTTATAGGATTATTTAACTCTATATCCTCAGGAATATTAGGTATGAGTGAACTAATAATAATTTCAATTCTTATAGCAGGAACAATAGAACTTATTAATTTTAATGGTGGAATAGATTTTATTATTAATAAAGGATTAAAAAACTTCAAAACTAAGAGGGGAGCCGAATACGGTATTGCAACATTAGTTAGTTTAGTTGATATTTGTACAGCTAATAATACTGTTGCAATTGTGACTGTAGGACCTATAGCGAAAGATATTTCAAATGAATTTGATTTAGAACCCAAAAGAGTTGCAGGCATAATGGATATGTTTGCATGCGTGTTTCAAGGAGTGATACCATATGGTGCACAATTAATTTCAGCAGCAGGACTTGCCGCTTTATCACCATTTGCAATAATGAAATTTTTATTTTATCCTTATCTTATGGGGATATGTGCTATAATATCTATATACATACATTGGAGAAATAAATAAGGCTATTGTAAAATTAAAATATAAACCAGAAAAAGAAAAGTATGGCTAAATAAAAAAGCCATACTTTTCTTTTAGTGAAAGAGTGAAGATTTTATTTTAAATGCAATCTTCACTCTTTCACTTTTCACTCCCATAACTCAATTGTTTGAGTTATTTCCTAAACTGTAAATTGTTAATCGTTAATTGTCAATTGTAACAAACATATGCTTTGAGAAGAAATTCCTTCACCATTTCCAGTAAATCCAAGGCCTTCTTCAGTAGTTGCCTTGACATTTATTTGGTTTAAATTAATATTTAGTGCATTTGCTATGTTTTCTCTCATTTGTTGAATGAAAGGAGCCATTTTAGGTTTTTGAGCAATAATAGTTGCGTCTATATTGTTAATAGAATATCTATTAACAGAAAGTAGTTTCCCTACCTCTTCTAATAGCTTTATACTTGATATTCCTTTAAACCTTGGATCTGTATCGGGAAAATGTTTTCCAATATCACCAAGAGCTGAGGCACCAAGTAATGAGTCCATAATTGCATGAAGTAGAACATCTGCATCTGAATGACCTAGTAACCCCTTTTCATAAGGAATATTAACACCACCTATTATTAAATCCCTTCCTTCAACTAAACGATGTACATCGTATCCTAATCCTATCCTCACTTTATCACCTCTAAAATAATTATAGAGTTATTTTACCATAAATATTAAAAATAGATATGGTTTAATTAATAATATAAATATATGAGATGATATATATTTTTTTATAACTATTTTTAAATATTATATAAATTTTTTATTATATCTATAGTACTTTTTTAAAAGGATAAATATTAGAATTAATTTTTCTCTTTCTATTTTTAAATATTTTATTAAACAAATGCTTTAATTTAACTTTGAGTTTATAAATAAAATGGATAGTTCTAGAAGAAAGTTTTCGACGCTTAAAAACAAAATCGACATAAATTATTTTCCTATTCATAAGTTACTCCTAAAATATTAATGGATATAAGAGACACAATTATATTAAAAGTATAGTCTTTATGTTATAATATATGATGAATTATTATAAATGTTTATTGGGAGATGAGAAATATGGGAGAAAAAATCAGAAGGCTTATAGGCGTTGTTTTAATTATAGTTGGACTAGCATTAATTGCATCAATTGCTTACAAAAAAATTGAAACATCTAAAAGGCAAAAAGAACTTCAAAATATTTTAGAAGAAGTCATAAATGAAGAACCAAAGAGCAAGGAAGATGGTACAGAAGAAAAATCTATTAATGGATACAAACCAATTGCTTTAATTGAAATTCCTAGTATAAATCTATCTCAAGGACTAGTAGAAGGTATAACTGATGATATTCTACAATATTATTTGGGTCATTTTGCAGATTCGGCAGGACCGGGTGAAAAAGGCAATTTTGCAGTTGCAGGCCATAGAGTATCTGATTATTCAGAAGCCTTTGTAAACTTATATAAGGTAGAAAAGGGAGACAAAATACTAGTTAAAGCTAATAAGAAAGAATATATATATGAAATTACGGATAACTTCATAGTTGATCCAAGCAATGTAGAAGTGCTTGATAATACCAGTGAAGCTACTATTACATTAGTAACTTGTACTGTTGGAGCAAAAGAAAGGGTTATAGTAAAAGGTAATCTTATAGAAACTAAGGATTTATAAAACGGAGGATAATAATGAGCGATTTTCAAAGTGATAAATATAAATTTTCGACTAAATCTCCATCAAGTGTAGCTTTAGAAGAAGTAATAGAGAAAAGAGCAGAAGAAATAGAAAAATTAAGTGAGGATCTTTTAAATTATAAGATACTTATAAAAGATTTAATACATGAAAAGGTATCGTACACTATAAGAAATAAAATTTTGAATATAGCTTATTTTATAATAGAAGATGTAGAATTATTTGAATATCTAAATACAACTAGAAAGTTCCCAATTAATAGAATTCTTAAAAGAACACCAATAGAAAAGGAATTTCTTCAAACTTGGAAAGAATATATTATAACTTATGTTGTTATATTGTCTAATCCTAACTATAAATATATCCAGGAATATATACAAATAGTAGAGGCTATTAATATCCTTGGTGTAGATGAAATATCTCAAATTATGAAAGAAACTGAACATAGAGGAATTATAATTAGTAAGAACTTTAGAAGTGCTATAATATTAACATCTAAAGGTGAGTTTATAAAAGTTAAAGCTGGAAAAGATAATAATATAGGAGAGGATTTTGTTAGTGTAGAAGCTGTTACTATAAAAAAGTACAAATTACAGCTTTCAATACTACTTAGTTTATTTGTATTAGTAATTATTATAGGTGCATTTAAATATAAATCAATTGATAAAACTATAGTTATAGAAACTACATCAGAAATCACATTAGAGGTAAATAGATTTGATAGAATAGTAGATGCTTACAGTAAAACTGAAAAAGGAAATAATATGTTACTTGAACTAAATGTTAATAATACCAATATAGATGATTCAGTAAAGAATATATTAAATTATGCAATTAATAATGAAATGATTCCAGAATCAGGTGTAATAGTGACTGTAACAGGAAATCCATTAAGCTATAATGCTTTAAAAGATACAGAAAGTTTTATTAAAGAGAAAGAAATTCAAGTTAGGTTAAATAATTCAGGGGATGAACATAAGGTAAGCCCTTAAAATTTATAAAGGTGAGAATAATGAAGCAAAAGAATAATGAAGATAAATATGTAATAATACACAGTGATAGAGGAGCTGAAATAAGACTAAATAAGTTTATAAGCGAAACAGGATTTTGTTCAAGAAGAGAAGCTGATAAACTAATAGAAGCTGGGAGAGTAACTGTAGATGGTATAAATGCAGTTATGGGAACCAAAGTTAAAGAAACGGCAGATGTAAAGGTAGATGGAAAACCTATAAAGAAAGTAGATGAATTAGTATATATTGCCTTAAATAAACCGGTAGGTATTACATGTACTACTGAAAAAAAGGTAAAAGGAAATATAGTAGATTTTATAAATCATAAAAAAAGAATTTTCCCAATTGGAAGATTAGATAAAGATTCACAGGGACTAATACTTTTGACAAATGATGGAGATATAGTTAATAAGATATTAAGAGCTGGAAACAATCATGAAAAGGAATATATAGTTACTGTAAATAAACCAATTGATGATAATTTTATAAAATCTATGTCAAGTGGAGTTAGAATATTAGGGACAGTAACTAAAAAATGTATTGTTATAAAAGAAAATAAGAACACATTTAGAATAATATTAACGCAGGGAATGAATAGGCAAATAAGGAGAATGTGTGAATCTTTAGGATATAATGTAGTTAAACTAAATAGAATAAGAATAATGAACATAAATTTAGAAACATTAAAAATTGGAGAGTGGAGAAACTTAACTTCAGATGAGCTTAAGGGACTAAATAATTTAATAAGTACATCAGGAAAAACAAAAGAATTTGATAAGTAGGGAGATATTAGTTGCTATGCTTAGAACCAGTAGGTGAAGCAAGCAATTAGTATCTCCCTATTAAAATATGATAAAAAATCAAAAAAGTTATCCACAGGGTGCAAAGTGGCTTTATAAAAGGACTTGTCAACTTTTTTATGAACAAAAAATAGTAAATTATAATAAAAATTCGTATGTTACACACATAATCCACATGTCCATGTGGATAACTTGTGTAAATTATGTTGAAAGTATTGTTAATAATTATTAACAGTATTGTAGATAATATAATATAAAAATAATTTGAAAAAAACTGAAAATTATATATATTTATAGAAATAGGAGATATACATATGAATAAGGTTTATAAAATATTAATAAATATTCTAATAGTATTAGAAATTGTCCACATTTGTCCACAGGCACTGTTAATAAATTTAAACAAAGATACTGTCGAAAATCCGAAACTTGTGGATAAAATAATAAAGAAAAATTTAAAATTTGTAAATATTGATGTCGATATTCCTCAAATAGTAGGATTAATCAATGAAAATGACGAAAAAGTTATCAACAATGAAATAAGTGATTGGACTGATAGCTGGATAAATGAGGTTAAAGAAACCAGTGAGGATTTAACTCCAACAATTCCATATGAATTGAATGCAAAATATACATTAACTAATAATGAAGCTATATTAAGTTTTTATATAGATTACTATCAATTTAGTGGTGGGGCACATGGAATTACAACTAGAAAATCTTATAACATAGATATTAAATCAGGAAAGAAAATTGAATTGAAAGACTTATTTAAAGTTGGATATGATTATAAAAAAAATATAAATGAATTAATACAAAAAGAGATAAACAAACATCCTGATTATTATTTTACTGGAAAAGAAGGATTTAATGGAATTAAAGATAATCAAAGTTTTTATATTAAAAATAATAAGATAATAATATATTTTCCTTATTATGAGATAGCTCCTTATGTAGCAGGAATGCCAGAATTTGAAATACCTTATGATATGCAAGAATTTAAAGAGAAAATTGGATAAAAAAACAGCTTGTACCAAGTACAAACTGTTTTTTATAGAATTTAAATTTAATTAAGCAACTTTTTCAACTTCTTCTTTTTCATGTGAAGAATTAATATTATTATCTTTTCTACTTTTTATAACATCTAATATTACTTTAGCTATTTGAATAATTAGTGTTGGTATAAAAGCAAATAAATATATATAACCAATTTGTGAACCAGTTAAATTGGATACTTCAAATAATTTTTGAAGAAATGGTACAAATAATACTAAGTTTAATAATAGTACACCTACACCAAATGCCATCCAACTAAATCTATTTGAAAATAAGCCTATTGAGAATATTGATTTATCGCCTCTACAATTAAATCCATGGAATAATCTAGCTAAACAAAGTGTTGAGAAAGCCATTGTAGATGCTACAGCCTCATTAGTTTTTAGACCCATATAAAATGCGAATAAAGTAAATACAGCAATTATTAAACCTTCAATAGCAATTTCAGATATAAAGTCTTTTGACAATATAGATGAATTTCTTGATCTAGGTTTATCCTTTAATAAATCTTTCTTAGACTTTTCCATACCTATTGCAATTGCAGGTAAACTATCAGTTAATAAGTTTATAAATAGTAAATGTACTGCATGGAATGGCATTGGTAAAGCCATTAATGAAGTATATAATACTGATAATATACCGGAAGTATTACCTGATAATAAGAATTTAATAGAGTTCTTTATATTCTTATAAATATTTCTACCATTAGCTACAGACTTAACTATTGTAGCAAAATTATCATCTGTTAATATTACTGAAGCAGCATCTTTTGAGACTTCTGTTCCTGTAATACCCATTGCAATTCCTATATCAGCTTGTTTAAGTGCAGGAGCATCATTAACTCCATCACCAGTCATAGCAACTATTTCATCTTTTTCTTGCCATGCTCTAACTATTCTTATCTTATGTTCAGGAGAAACTCTAGCATAAACGGCGATATTTTCTATGTTACTCTTTAATTCATCATCTGACATTTTATCTAGTTCTATTCCTTCAATAGCTCTATCTCCATCTCTTAAAATACCTATTTGCTTTGCAATGGCAGATGCAGTTATTTTGTGATCACCTGTAATCATAACTGGCTTTATCCCAGCTGTTATACAGTCTTTAACAGCTTCAGCAGATTCTTCTCTAGGAGGATCTATCATTGAAATAAGACCTATAAAGGTATAATTATTTTCATCTTCTAATGATAAGAATTCAGGATTTGCAAATTCTTTATAAGCAAAAGCTAAAACTCTTAATCCACTTTGTGATAATTGTTTATTTGCATTTATTATATTTTGTTTATCTTCATATGTTATTTCTCGTACACCAGTAGAAGTTTTGATTTTTACAATTCTATCTAGTAATACATCAAAAGCACCTTTAGTGAACATTAAGTTTTTATTATCAAACTTATGAAGAGTACTCATAAGTTTTCTATCAGAATCAAATGGTAATTCACCTAATCTACCATATGATTTTCTTAAATTCAGTTCATCTAAAGATAATTTATGTCCTAAATTAACTAAAGCAACTTCTGTTGGATCACCTATTTCAACTCCGTTTTTAGATGTAGAATCATTACATAAAATTGAACTACTAATTAAATAATTTCCTAACTCATCATTTAAGTCTACTTCTTCACCATCAATTAATTTATTATCAAAATAAACTTTTTTTACAGTCATTTTATTTTGGGTTAATGTACCAGTTTTATCAGAACAAATAACTGATACTGAACCTAAGCCTTCAACAGCTCTAAGTTTTTTTACAATAGCATTTTCTTTAGCCATCTTTTGAGTTCCTAAGGCTAGTACAATTGTAACTATTGAGCTTAATGCTTCAGGAATAGCAGCAACAGCTAAAGCAACAGCAAACATAAGTGAATCTAAAATAGATACTCCCCTATATAAACTTAATGCAAATACAATAGCACAAACAACTAAAATTCCTATAGCTAATTTTTTACTGAAATCATCTAAACTAACTTGTAGTGGTGTTTGCTTTTCTTGAGTTTCTTCCATTAAATGGGCAATTTTACCTATTTCAGTATTCATTCCTGTGCCAGTAATAACAACTAAGGCTCTACCATAAGTAACTAAAGAACCAGAGAAAACCATATTTTTTTGATCACCTAAGGCGATTTCTTCTTCTTTAATTTCATCAATAAATTTATTAACACTTTCAGATTCACCAGTTAATGAACTTTCATTTACTTGAAGGGAGAAGTTTTCAACTATTCTACCATCAGCGGCAACCATATCACCAGCTTCTAAAATTAATATATCTCCAGGTACAATTTCTTTAGATTGAATTTCAATCTTCTTTCCATTTCTATAAACTTTAGCAGATGGAGCAGATAATGCTTTTAAACTATCTAATGATTGTTCTGCTTTAAAATGTTGAACAGTGCCTAAAATTGCGTTAAGAATAATAACAGCAAAAATAACTAACGTACTTTCAACATTTCCAGTTGCCATAGAAATTATAGCTGCAATAATTAGTATTATTACAAGTAAATCCTTAAATTGACTTAGAAAGACTTGCATAACAGTTTGTTTTTTCTTTTCAGTTAATTGATTATAACCGTATTTGTCCAAATTTTCTTTTACTTGATTTTCACTTAAACCACTTTTAGAGACATTAAATTGCTTTAATACATCTTCATATGATTTTGAAAAAAATCTTTCCATAATAACTCCTCCAAACTATTTAATAGTAGTATTTTGTGTTTTAATTTTAAAAATTAACCTAGAAATATATGAGCCTATAAACAAAAAGAGACTCTTAATACAATTTTCACTTTATGAAAAACTGTATTAAAAGTCTCGTAACCAAGATGGTATATAACACCAGACCGTTAAGGCCGCGAATGTTGACGTTATATTTTTTACTACTCCCTCTTAATGGAAATATTATATTATAAAGTCATTATAAAATTTTTATTTAAAAATGTCAATATAAATAAAAAAATTGTTGTTAATTTTAAAAATTTCACAAAAAAAAATAACTGGCATAAGATATAATATAGTATTTACATGGAGTTGAAATTATTGATATACGGGCTAATATTAGCAGGGGGAAAAGGTACAAGACTTTATCCTTTATCGAGATCAAGTAAGCCTAAACAATTTTTAAAAGTTATAAATAACAAAAGTTTTCTACAAAATACAGTAGATAGAGTTTCTCCTTTAATTAAGAAGGATAATATTTATGTGGTTACTAACAAAGATTATGAGGACAAGATAAAAGGTGAATTACACAATATAAATCCAAATAATATTTTTACAGAACCACAAAACAAAGAGACTGCAACTTGTATAGGTTTATCTGCCGTTAAACTTTTAAAAAAAGATGGAGATGCCATTCTGGTTGTGTTACCTTCTGATCACCATATAGAGTATGAGAAGGTTTATATAGAAACATTAGCACAGGCTGTAGATATAGCAAATAAAAGAAGAGGTATAGTTACTCTAGGAATAACTCCAACAAGAGCTGAGACTGGATATGGATATATTGAAATGGGGCAAAGGATTCAGTCATCTGAAATACCGACTTATAAAGTTGCTAGATTTACTGAAAAGCCAAATATTGAAGTTGCAAAAGACTTTTTATTAAAAGGAACTTATTTATGGAATTCAGGAATGTTTGTATTTAGAGCAGATGTAATATTAAGAGAAATAGAAAAATATTTACCACAATTATATAAATCACTAATGGAAATATACAAGCATATTGGGGAAGAAGACGAGGAAGAAGTTATTAATGAGCAATATTCATTAATAGATGGAATATCAATAGACTTTGGGATTATGCAAAAAACAAGAAAAGCTTTTGTAATAAAAAGTGATTTTATATGGGATGATATAGGCAGTTTTTCAGCCCTGAGCAGATATTTAGAAGAAGAGAAAAATAATAAAATAAGTAATAATGTATATCTTCAAGATAGTGAAAATTGTGCAATATTTGGAGATAAAAATTTAATAATAGGTCTTGGAATAAAAGATTTAGTTATAGTAGATGCAGGTGATGTTATATTGATAATGGACAAGAATAAGGACCAAGAAATAAAACACTTGCTAAATGATTTGACTAATAAACCTGAATATGAAGACTATATTTAAAATGAAAGAATGAAGAAATGAAAGAATTTCAAAGATAATATTTTCATGATTTAGCTATGTTAAATTATTTTATTAATTATCCATTATTCATTATCAATTATAAAATAGAGGGGATTTTACTCCTCTATTTTTTATTGTATTTAGAATATCACAGGCTATATACAACATCATAAACTTAACAGAAAGTTTCATTTTAGTATTTACTATACTGAGACTTTTTCATCATAAATTGGTTACAATTAGTAAAGAGGCGACTTTATGACTAGTCTTTATAAAAAATGATTTAATGAACTAATTAAAATGATAAATTTAGATAAAATAAAAAATTATGCAAAATTAAATAATCAAAATTTTTTTATAAGAAAAAGAAAAATACCATTACAAGACATTATTTTATGCACGATTGACAAAAAGGGATTAACAACAGAAATGGAACTTCATAAATATTTTTTAGAGAAAGGTGTTACTCCCATGAGTATTTCAAAACAAGGTTTTCTGCAACAACGAAAAAAGTTAAATCCTGAAGTATTTTCATTTATAAATAAGGAGTATTTAAAAGTTTTTTACTCCTCTGATGAACCGATAATTTGGAACAATTATCTTGTATTTGCTATAGATGGGGGTAAAGTGGAGATTTCAAACTCTGATGAAAACAGAGCTACTTTTGGAGAGTGGGAAATCAGTATTGCAAGGGAAAAGCAAGAGCTTTAATAAGCTCTATCATTGATGTATTTAACCATTTCTTTTTAGATCTACAGATAAACTTTATAAAGACAAGTGAAAGTGAGATTGCTAAACTAAATATAAAATCGGCAAAAGGAATAATCGAAGATATTCCAGCGATAATAGTGTTTGACAGAGGATATCCATCAATTGAATTTGTTGATTTCTTAGAGAAAAATAATATAAAATACTTATTTAGATTATCCTCAAATAATTATAAGCAAGAACGAGAGAATATGAGCAAAATGGATGGACCTGTAAAAATAATACATGTTAATTTTATATTAGTAAAAATAAAAAAAAGCGTCCAGAAGTTGTAGAAGCACTAAAAATAAAAGAATCCACCAATACTAGAATTCTTTCTTAAATGTTATCTTCTTGGTAGTCCATTACTCTAATGACTAATTTACCATTTGAAATTTTAGTTTATATTAAGCTTAAGGGATTTAGATATTTAGATATACAATATAATTAGAACCGTATAAAATTTAAGAAAATAATTATATTTGATAGAAATGAAATTAATCATTCGTATTAATAGGTGTAAAAGCTTTTATAGGAGGAAGGATATGAAAGATGAAAAAATCGTTAAGTTAATTAAAAAGAGAGATGAGAGAGGATTAGAATTATTAATTGATACTTATGGTGGATTAATTACGTCTATAATAAGGAAACATTTATATAATCTTTATGATAAACAAGAAGAATGTATTGATGATGTTTTATTGGCTGTTTGGAATAATATTAATAGTTTTGATAATTCAAAAAATTCATTAAAAAACTGGATAGCTGCAATATCACAATATAGGTCTATTGATTATAAGCGGAAATACTTGAAATTATTTAATGAAGAGCTTGATATAAAGCAAGTTGAAAATAATCTTGTTATAGACAGTAGAATTATTCAAGAGGAACTAAGTGATGAGATAGAAGAATTATTAATCTTTTTAAAACCAGAAGATAAAGAATTATTTATAAAAAGATATATAGAAGAAAAATCTATCCAAGAATTGGCTCAAGAAACAGGTATTAAAGAAGATGTAATTTATAATAGGTTATCTAGAGGCCGTAAAAAGTTAAGAAAAAAATATAAACATTTAACTATTGGTTAGGAGGGATAATGAAATGAAAAATGATTATGAATTATTAAATGAAACTAAAGTTGATTTTAGTAAATATGAAAATATTGAACTTAATGATTTAGAAAAGAAGAAAATGAAGAATGGGTTAAGAGGAAAAATTTATATTAAAAAGAAATATAACAGAAAGATAATAGCGGTAGCATCGACAGTATTAATAGTAGGAGCTATGACTATTAATACAACAGTAGTTAGAGCCACCATAGGACAATTAGGAAATAAATTAGAACAGTTTCTTGGTATTAAAAATAATAAAGTTTATGATGACTATAAAAAGGTTATAGGAAGTAGCGTTAAAGATAAAGATATTACATTTACACTAAATGAATTTTTAATAAAGAAAGGTACGGCGATAGTTAATGTAAAAGTTGATACTAGAGAATTTAAAAAAACTAAAGTAATTACAATTTTCCCTAATATATATATAGATGGTGAAAAGATTAGTAAAGGAGGATCAACAATCTATAAATATAATGATGATGGAACATATGAGATGCTTCATCAGATAAAATTAAAAGATATAGATATAAATAAAGATATAAAGGTAGATATAGAGTATTCAGGGGGAGAGTATAAACAAAATGGCAAGGAGAAGGGGATTTATGGTAATTGGACATTTAGTATTAATGATAATGGAGAAAGAATAACTCAAAATACTAAAGAGATAGATATAAATAAGGTAATTGATTTAGGAAATGGATATATATATAGTATAAGAAGTATTGCAGTATCACCAATTGATATAGTATTAAAATATAATACTACACTAATGGATGAGAAAAAAATAAAAAACGAAGAATATAAATACAGAGATATATCATTTACAATAATGGATACTAATAAAAACGTATTAATATTAGAAAATGGTATAACTTCATCTGGAGATATGATTACAGGTCATATTGAATGTAGCATGTTCCTAGATAACGAGGTGCAAGACAAGCTGTTGATTGTTCCATATAAGGGGCCTGATAAAAAATATGAGTCTGTAGAAGAGTTAATAAAGAATAGAGAATATATTTTTGATGAGGCAATAGAAATAGAATTAGAGTAATAAAATTAAGGCTATTAAAATGTCGCATTTAGGAAATGAAGAAACTTAGATAGATCAATAAAATATATTGAAGTATATAGAAATAGTGAAAGATGTCAAAGCTGTTTTTAAAGAAAAAATGATGAATTACAATATTCAAAGACATCAAGTGGATATATGTAAGTTTGTGCTGACTTGGAGCGAAGCGACGGAAAAAGCAAATTTACGTATATCCACTTTTTTATTTTAACTATTTTTATGTAAACATATTCTATAAAATCTATGATAAAATATATATATATTGATTAATTAAATTAAGGAGGATTAAACTTGGGAAATGGAGTAAGTATTCAGTGTAAAAAGTGTGATTATAGTACTACGTTATTTGAAGGATTGGGAAGTAGAACGCAAGACTTTGAAGTATTTAGACGAGAGCTTACTAAAAAAGAAAATGAAATTATAGACTTTATAATTAATAATAATAATATAAATAAGATATTTCATTATAATGTATACACAAAGTGTGAGAAATGCGGAAATTTATCAACTGTTCCTTATGTTGAAATTAATTATGATAATAATAAAGTATTTAAATTAGATTATGAATGCAAATTATGTAAAGGTAAATGTAATTTAATAAGTGAAGAAGAAGTAATAAATAGCAAATGTCCAATTTGTAATTATGAACATCTTCAGAGTGTTAGAAACATATTTTGGGATTAACATTAAATAAAATTATAAAAAAATAATATAAAATTTGGAGGGGTTATTTATGTTGAAAAAATTAGCTTCAGATGCTTTAGGACTAAGTGACATTGGAAAAATAATTGATAAAAAGGACTTTAATAAGGTAGATGCAGATGATTATATAATGCATGAAGATGGAGAGCAAATATTTTTTCTTATAAAATCAAGAACTGATGAATATTGTTTTACTAATCTAGCGCTTATTCATGTAGATGGAACATCTGCTGTAAGTAAAAAGAGACTTGTAACTAGATATGATTATTATAAAAATATTATTAGAAGTGTAGCTATAGAAACCGCAGGAACTATAGATTTAGATTGTGAAATTAAATTTATTATTGGAGAAACTAAGTTTTCTATAGATGTAGATAAAAATCAAATAGAACAGTTAAAGGATTTATATAAATCATTAGTTAGAATATCACATATATCAGATGAAAATGAAATTATGCTTGGTAAATCTGAAGAAACATTAAAGATAGCAGCAAGTGCTTGTGCATCAAGTAAAGTAGTTGATGGTAATGCTGCACAAATATTTAAAGATATAAATGAGTATGCATTTAATTGGACGAAGATAAGCAGAGAAAATTATATTAAAAAAGATTTTACAGATGTATTTAAGAATTATATTAATAATTAGAAATAAGCTAAAATGACAAAAATAAAGATAGAGAAGTATTAATATTTCTCTATCTTTAATTATTATATTTGAATTGTTCAAAAATAAATTCATTTTATACTTTTCTTAAGTTTAACTTAATATTAAAAATTTGAATTTAAAATATAAATAATTTATTGTATAATCAAAGAAAAAATTAGGAGATGATTAAATAATGGGTGTAGAGAAAAAAAGGGAGTTTATAATAAATACAATATATTTTTTAATTATTGCAGCAATAATTTATATAACAATTAAATATGGATTAGGTTGGTTTTTTCCATTTGTAGTTGGGTTTGGAATAGCATTTATATTAAAACCATTAATTAATTTCATATCAAAAAAGTTACGAATTAATAGAAAAGTTGTTGCTGGAATAACTGTACTAATATTTTATACAACTGTAGGAGCACTATTTACATTAATTATAGTTAAGATATTTGTAGCATTAAAAGAAGTTTTTATGAAGTTACCTAATATATATATAACAACAATAGAACCTTCAATATTTCAAATATCAAGTAACTTTGAAGAAATATTAGTGAAATTAGATCCAGCTTTAATGCAAGCTATTAGAGATATGATATCTTCATTAACTAAATCATTAGGAACAATAATAACAAATATATCCTCTGGTGTAGTTTTATTTGTATCATCAACAGTTTCCTCAGTACCATCATTTTTTATTTTGGTAATATTTTCAATTATATCATCTTTCTTCTTTGCGATGGATTATGTAAGTATTACAAGTTTTATAACAAGGCAATTTTCAGAAAAAAGTTCAAGTATTATATTTGAAGTAAAAAACTATATAGTTGGAACTTTATTTAAATTTATAAAAGCCTATTCAATAATTATATCGTTAACTTTTATAGAATTAGCAATAGGACTTTCGATTTTAAAAATTGAAGGGGCGATTACAATAGCTCTTCTTATAGCCTGTGTAGATGTATTACCGGTGCTTGGAACTGGTGGAATAGTAATTCCATGGATATTAATAGAATTAATTAGGGGAAACATAGCTTTAGCAATAGGATTAACAATACTTTATGTTGTAATAACAGTAGTTAGAAATGTATTAGAACCAAAGGTTGTAGGACAACAAGTAGGGTTGCATCCATTAATAATGCTTATGTGTATGTTTATAGGTGTAAAGATATTTGGATTCCTAGGGTTATTTGTATTACCAGTAATAGTTATAATTTTAAAGAATCTAAATGATAGCGGAAAAATACATATATTCAAATAATTAAAATAAGATACTAAAAATACACAAAGTTAAGAAAATATATTTTAATAAGTAAGTAAATAATTAAAAATAAAATTAACAAAAAATGGATAGTTATTTATAATAGTTAGTAAAGATAATTTAAATCTTATATGATAATAAGTGGACATATATACAGAAAAACATATTTGTTTTCTATTTGAAATAGTATTATCATATAAATATAAAATAAAAGCGAGGTGAGAAACTATGATGATGAATACTCACAAAGCTTTAGCACAAAAATTCATAAATAGTGTAGAAGAAGATAAAGTCTTTATAATAAATGAAGGACATTTTATATGGGGTAATTTAAAACCTGATTCTGTATCAAAATATAAATTTAAAAAACATTATATAGATGAAAGTTTTGATATGATTACTAAAAAAATAGAATTTTTATCTTCGTTAACATTGGATGATATTTATAATAGGTATTCACCAAATAAATTTAATCAAGAACTAGGTGTTGTATGTCACTTCTTATGTGATTATTTTTGTATTCCTCACTTTCAAAGATGGGAATTTAAAAGTGCTAATGCTATGAAAGAGCATGTACTATACGAAAATGACTTAAATAAATTTTCTAAAAGTTATAATATTAAACAAGATATAAATTATCATCTAACCTCAGAAGAAATAAGAAAATATATTATGAATTTACAAAAAGAGTATCAAGGTAAAATTTCTTATGAAAAAGATTTACTTTTTGCTAGTCATATTTGTACAACAGTTATAAATATGGTACTAAATGAAGTAGTTTTAAATCAAAAATTAAAAGAGCATATTGCCTTAGTTATATAGAGAGTCAATGACTCTCTATTTTTTTAAAATTTTAATTAGAATATCTTTATAATAGTTGACATTTTTGTGAAAGTTAGCATATAATATTATTAAACAAACATATGAACAATTGCTCATATGTTCAAGGAGGATATTATGGAAGAAAATAGATTAGAAAGTTGTAATTGTACAATAATTCATAAAGATGTTGTTGAGAAAGTAAAAGAATCTATACCAAATGAGGAAAGTTTATATGATTTAGCTGATTTATTCAAAGCTTTTAGTGATTCTACAAGAATAAAAATATTATGTGCCTTGTTTCAAGAAGAGTTATGTGTATGTGATTTAGCAGCATTATTAAGTATGACACAATCAGCAATTTCACATCAACTAAGAGTATTAAAATCAAATAGATTAGTTAAGTTTAGAAGAGACGGAAAAGTTATATATTATTCATTGGCAGATGATCATGTTAAGCATATATTTGATGAAGGGTTTAAGCATATTATAGAATAAGAAAGTGGTGAAAAGTATGAGTAGTAATGAAGTAAAACTAATTTTATCAGGGTTAGATTGTGCAAATTGTGCAAATAAAATAGAAACAAAAGTGAATAACTTAGATGGTATTAATGAAGCTACTTTAAATTTTGCAACATCTACTTTAATTATAGAGCTAAATGGAACAATAGAAAGAGAAGATGCAATTAAAGAAATAAAATCTATAGTAAATAAATTAGAGCCAGGTGTTAAAGTATTTGATAAGGATGAAAATAGAGCATTAACAAAGAAGATGTTAAGAAGTGTACAAGTGAGTCTTGTTGTAAACCGGAAAATGATATTGATAAAGAAAGTCATAACCATAATGAAAAACATTCACACAGTCATTCACATGAACACTCCCATGGACATTCACATGATCATTCTCATGGGAATGCAGTAGGTCTAAAAGAAAATATTAGATTGATAATAGGGGTTGCAATTTATGTACTTGCTATAATTTTCAAAGAAGAATATCCTATATCAATAATTCTTTTTGCTAGCAGTTATGTTTTAATTGGAGGAGATGTAGTTTTAACTGCTTTTAGGAATATATTAAGAGGGGAAGTTTTTGATGAAAACTTTCTAATGACAGTAGCAACTTTAGGAGCATTTTTTGTAGGAGAGTTTCCAGAAGGAGTAGCTGTTATGTTATTCTATCAAATAGGAGAGATATTCCAATCATATGCAGTTAATAAGTCAAGAAAATCAATTACTTCACTTATGGATATAAGAGCTGACTATGCTAATCTAATAAAGAATGGCAAGGAAGAAAAAGTTAATCCAGAAATAGTAAATATAGATGATTTAATAGTAATAAAGCCAGGGGAAAGAGTACCATTAGATGGTATTGTAATAGAAGGAATAAGCTTTGTTGACACATCAGCACTTACAGGAGAATCAGTGCCAAGAGAAGTTTTAGTAGGAGAAGATATTTTAGCAGGCTTTATAAACACTAATGGTGTCTTAAAGGTAAAAGTTACTAAAAGCTTTAAAGAATCAACAGTTTCTAGAATACTAGAGTTAGTAGAAAATGCTTCTAATAAGAAGGCACCTACTGAGAAATTTATTACTAGATTTGCTAGAGTATATACTCCAATAGTTGTATTTTCAGCATTAGCATTAGCAATAATACCTCCTTTATTAATTAAAGATGCAAATTTCTATGATTGGATTTATAGAGCATTAATATTCTTAGTAGTATCTTGTCCATGTGCATTAGTAGTTTCAATTCCTCTTGGATTATTTGCAGGAATTGGTGGTGCATCTAGAAAAGGTATATTAGTTAAAGGTGGAAATTATTTAGAAGCACTTAAAGATGTTAATACTGTTGTTTTTGATAAAACAGGAACATTAACTAAGGGTGTATTCAAGGTAACAGAAATAAATAATGTTGATATATCTAAAGAAGAATTAATAAAGGTTGCAGCTATTTCAGAAAGTTTATCAAATCATCCAATAGCACAATCTATTATAAGAGAATATGGAAAAGAAATAGATTCACAAAAGTTAAGTAATTATGAAGAAGTATCAGGACATGGAATTAAAGCATATATAGATTCTTTAGATGTACTAGTGGGAAACTACAAACTAATGGAAAAGTATAATATAAAATATAATAATGTAAATTCAATTGGGACAATAGTTCATGTAGCAATAAATAATGAATATAAGGGTAATATAGTAATTTCAGATGAGATAAAAGAAGGTTCTAAATCAGCAATAGAAGGATTGAAGAGTATTGGTGTATCTCAAACAGTTATGTTAACTGGAGATAATAAGTCAGTAGGAGAAAAAGTAGCAGCATTAGTAGGTGTTGATAAAGTATTTGCTGAATTATTACCAGGAGACAAAGTTGAAAAGGTGGAGGAGTTAATTAAAAATAACTCAACTAAAGGAAAAGTCATATTTGTAGGTGACGGAATAAATGATGCACCAGTTTTAGCAAGAGCTGATATTGGAGTTGCTATGGGTGGTATAGGCTCAGATGCAGCTATCGAAGCAGCAGATGTAGTACTAATGAAAGATGATCCTGAAGCGTTAGTTACATCAATTAAAGTAGCAAGAAAAACAAACAAGGTTTTATGGCAAAATATAATCTTTTCATTAGGAGTAAAACTTCTTGTATTAATTTTAAGTGCTTTTGGAATGGCAAATATGTGGGAAGCAGTATTCGCAGATGTTGGAGTTACTGTAATTGCGGTAATAAACTCAACAAGATGTTTAAAGTAAACAAAATTTAAAGAGGTAAACTTTTTTTATTGACAAATTTCATCATATTAAATATAATAAACTAGGTTGAGAACTTTTTAGGCAAAGGGAAGCATACAAGATCATTATCTTGTTTACAAAGTACGTAGAAGCTTTGTATAAATTAATAGACTTATGTATAACGGATCTGCTACGTTATACATAAGTCTTATTTTTTATTATTTTATAATAATATTAAAAAATAATAAAAATATAGAATTATAATAAAAAACATATTAAAATGGAGATAATAAAATATAAAGAGAGATAATATTATAAATTCATAAATTTTATAAGTTTCTTTAACATATGGTGGAATATGTTTTAAATTTTTAATAATAGTGGTAAAATAACTATTGTAAATAAGAATAGTATTATTTTAATATATAATAATAAAGAGGATTAGGAGAAGATTGTTATGGATAAGAAAAAGAATATTTCTATGGCTGTTATACGCAGATTACCTAAATACCATAGATACTTATAT
>VSSQ01000662.1_pt1 | contig 18875 bp, 21 predicted proteins | sample 4763081 | NCBI WGS metagenome assembly VSSQ01 (sample SAMN12137344, study PRJNA551015) | bioreactor metagenome | isolation source: SDC9 anaerobic chlorinated ethene degrading culture | place: USA: Knoxville, Tennesee | collected 2015-01-01
TTTACTCATTTGACGAGTCATTGGCTGTTCCTTGTTGTTTAGTTTTCAAAGACCAGGGTTCATTTTGCGCCCGTTCTCAGTCCTTTAATCCTCGAAAAAATCTTTCGCATCCCTGAGCGCTTGATTATATTATCATACTGACGGCAAAGTGTCAATCTAAAAAAAGCCTTATTTTTATTTCCTTATTTTGCTGTTTTTTCAACTGCTTTTTCAACCGTTTTTGTTCCAAAATTTTCATTATAACTCTCAATCTTTGCAATTCAACTACCTTTTATTTAAATATTATATCTTATTAAACACAATTTATTTAATACAGACTTCAAGCCTCACAGACGACCTTCTTTCCGGCCCGTTCAACTCTTATCACTTTCATGCGTTGCCCATCACCTCTGTGAGCTGTATCTGAGCACATAGGCAAAAAACTCCTTTTACAGGAGTTTTTGCAATCGATAATGTTCCGGCATGCTCTTAGTTTTCGACATTTTTTGTCATGCTTTTGCCAAATACATCTTCTTTTATTTTATAACATTTCTTTTGAACAGCTATGACCAAATCCCGAAGTATATCCAAAAAAGCACCCACCGGACAAAATCCTACGCACCATAATCTTCGGAAGAAAAATGCCGATATAAGTGCAGCAAACAGGATATACCACAAGTGCTTCTGCGCTTTTAAGTCCAGTCCAAAGGCGACACCAAACGGCTCATAAGTTATCGCATTGGCCTTGGTGGTTATCACCGCTCCCAACAGAACCGCAAATAATAACAAATTGCGTAACCTGACCAGCCAAATGCGCGCTTTTCCCAGCGGTATGTTTTTACCGCTTATTTTATGCGCGGCCTCTTGCAGTCCACAAAACGGACAGACATAGGTGCAGTACAAGTTTTTACCAGTGAAAAGAATCGGTATGACAACCCCCGCCAAAACAATATAAAATAATAAGTTTATTTTGGGCGAAGGCAAATACCCTAAAAACAGCGAAGAGAACTGGACCACAGACAGCGCCCTGTTGAGCCAAAACCCGAGAATGAGCGTACTGACCCCTAAAAATAGCAAACGATACCTTTGAAGTTTCTTGACTTTGTAAATAACAAAACTCATTGCAAACAATAAAATTGCCACAATCTCTTTAGTACCAAATTCCCATTCGATCACCGGCTGTTCCGGATTCAGGTGAAACACCTCACGGGCTATGCTGTGTGCGCTCTCCCTTACGCTGTCAGCGACAGCGCGGCTGGACAAAGTGGCCCCGGATACGGCATCCAGGTCCTGCTTTAACGTCAGGACACTGTTAACGGGTAAGTCTTTATATTGTTTATAGTATCCGCTGGCCGGCAGCCGCATCAGAAAAGAGGGAGTCTCATTGTTCTCCAAAATTACCGGTTCTCTCAATTTACCGGAAGAGTCAACAATGGTCCCTACCAGCATCGGACCGCCATAGCCGGTATGGGAACTCAAGCCAATATAGGCGACAAGCTCACCCGCTGCATCAAAAGCTTGAGCCGTTTGGTCTGTCAACGGCTCAAACTTTGCTGCTTCCGGAAGCAATTGTTTATACAGACCAACTCTTACTTCCTCATTCATTTTCTGCTGGCTAATGCCATAGATATAGCCCCCCAGCAACAAGAGTACGGCCATCCCTGTGATAATCCACTTTTTTCGCATTCCCCTAAATACCTCCGCGAGGGTTAACATCGATAGTATCATAATCCCTTAACGTTCTGCCCGACAGGTTACTCAACGCTGACTTTGTTTTTTGCCCCGCCAAAGAAGAGCCGGTACAATACAACACCACTGATTACGAGCAGGGCCAATAATGCTGCACCGCCACGCAGGGTCGCCCCTGGTTCGCCCTCACCGATCGTTGTTCCGATAAAGCCGAAAACCAGTAGAAGCGCAATGCTCCAGAAAACGGAGAGTGTCCATTTCCACCAAGCAAATTTTTCACCCTTTTCTTTTAGATAATTGTACAGGGCATAAATTACTGTCAGAAGGCTGATAAAGACCAACCCGTTAATAAAAAATTCAAACATACCTTTGCCTCCTCGTCCTATTCTTTTAAGAAGTTTTTGGATTCAAAGAACCACGGCGTCTCGCCAACGAGGTAATCAAACTGACGCGATCCTTCCTTATAATGGTAATGTTCCGGCGTGTTCTCCCCATAGAAAGCCTTCTCCATCCAGGTCAGAGTGGAGGCTGTGATACCGGTGCGGTCGCGTATCGCAATATCTCTGGCAGTGGTGTGCAGCCAGTTGGATTCTTTGGAGAATGGGCATACCGCAAGACAAACACGGCAGCCTCCGTTGGGCACCGACATCCAGAAATTATGGCAGGTAGAGGCATTGATCTGCCATCCGTCATATCCGCGGCCATTGATTTCCTTGGGCCCGTCGAAGGAAATAGAACCGCTTGGGCACTGATCAGCGCAAATTTTACAATTCATGCAGAATTTTCGTATCCCGATGTCGATCGGCTTGTCGGGCTCTAAAGGCATATTCGTCACAACCATACTTGGACGGAAATTCGGCCCGAACTCTGGCGTGACGACGACGCCTAACCGTCCCTGCTCGCCGACTCCGGCAGCCACCATATGCGGCGGCATAATATACTCATAACGCGCGTGGGGGGAGTTTTCCCTGGCGGGATAGCCGAGCTTTTTCACAAACTCCGACATTCTGGCGCAGAGCATACTGGAAGTACCATAACCTTCAAAAGTGTGAAAGAAAGAGGGGGCGCCTTCCCGCGTTTCCCACGAAAGAGGTATACCCATAATAATGCCATACTGCCAATGTTCCGGGATATCGACCGATTCCCCGTATTTATATCCGCGGCCGTCTCCGGGTGCGTGTTCATAACTCCATTCGGGATTGAGCTTGACAATGCGCACCAGCGGTGAGCCAAATAAGGCTCCAATTTTTTTGATCAGTCTGCTCATTTCTTTGGGATCTTTGATCTCATATTTTTTTGGGCCTATACCCTGAAAATCGCTCTCCTTGGAAGCAACCCTGGAAACGTGTAAACCCGCACTATACATATGCGCATTATCGTAAGCACTGGCTAAAGCAATATCGAAGGATGTCTCCATATTAATCCTTTGGAAGAAAGGCATGATCTCCAGGAAATATCTCAAATCTTCCACAAAAAAGTTCCAGCCTTCACGGTCAAGGATGCCCTGATAGAATGCCACCAGTTCCTTATCTTTAAGAATGCTTAAAGGTGTATTCGCTAGATCGTTTACATCTACTACAGTTTTAAGATACGCTGGGAAAGGCATGCCTTCCGGCACGTCAAAAGCCAGGTTAAGGTTAGTACGACGAAGCATAGTATCTGCGTACTTCTCTACGCGTTTCGGCGTCCCTACCTTATTGAACGGCATGTGATCGATTTCAAATGGGGTGCGGTCAAACCGTCCTTTCTCCGGGTCGTAAGCTTCCTTCTCCCAACCCGCCTTGGCAGCGGGGTCAATCGCGTTCAGATAGCCGGTAATCCCAGCAGAAGCAGCACCTGTCGCCGCCGCCGCTACCCCTACGAGCTTAAAAAATTCTCTTCGATCCATATCTTCTTCTCCTTTAATTTTAATTGTTTTTAGTTTGAGAAGTTCTTTAAACTCTCCTGACCTCCCTTCAAACATTAAGTTCTGGCTTTAGACTTATTTCCATGCTTTATCATCCAGTATACTGATTTTTGAAATTTGAATATTAGCTATACTTAAGATTTGAAAAATTTATGGTTTCAAGCAATAAATAGAATGATAAAGAAAACCCCGAAAGCACTGCTTTCGCACTTGTTGCTTCGCTGAGTTTTATATTTTTTCTCATAAAAAGCGAAGTCGCTGGTTGCACTTGTGCTGGAGGAAAGTCTGCAAGGTCGTTATGCTTACTGAAAGTGCAAAAAAGATAATCCCCCTTCAACAGAGGATTATCTTTTTTAACTTATCGCTTTAAGAGGAACACAAAACATCTTTTATTCAGCAATTTATACTATGATTAATGAGTTTTTTAAGCTTCGGCAAATCGTAGATCAAGATTTTCTTAGAGGTCTTCCGTAAAACGCCTTCTTCTTTTAACCATCCTAAAATTTTACATACCGTAACAGGATGAACTCCTGTTATTTCGGAAATCGTCTTCTGGGTCAATTTAAGATCGATTTCATAGCCATAATTCACGAGCTTGCCTTGTGTTGTGCATAACTCGTCGATAAACCTTAAGACCCGGGAAGTCGGACTGTAAATATCCATTTCCTTGGAGACATTCATGAAGAATCCGCATTTACTGGTAAAATTTTTGAGAAACTCTCGATGTGCTTCTTCATCTTGTTTAAAAATTTCAAAAAGCTGTCTTTCCGAAAAAAAGCAGACTTCACTGTCTTCTTCTGCGACAATATGGCTGAGGGCGGCCATTTCAAATGCAAATAATCGGTTAATCACACAATGGCGTCGGGCATAATACATTAATTTTTCTTTCTTTTCTTCAAGGAAATAAAGGCTCACTTTTCCCGAATGAACATAAATAACTTTTTCGATCGATTCTCCGGGCAAAACAATTGTATCTCCTCTGGAGTATTTACAGACTACTCCCTCCGAAACATACTTTTGGAAGCTTCTTACAGGATAAAAGTTATCCGGCACAATACAATAACTCCTATTAGCTTGCATTAGCAATCCCTCCAAAACTTGTCCCTACCCAACAAAGAATAAGCGTGCACTACTTTTCACTATTATTTTAGCACACGATTCGACACAAAAAAATTAGTCAGGACTAATTTTTTTGTGATTTTCGATTTTATTCGGGTCCGTTCTGACCAGGAATGGGATTTTTATAACTGCACAAAAGCCTGCAAACCCATTTTTGTGAAATGATCTACAGGCTTTCTTTATTTTCTTATTTCGGGTTATACAAATAAAGATTCTTATGAGACAGGTCTGCTTTGATGAAAGCATATTCCTTATCTGATAAATCAAAGACCGCTTTAATGGCTGCATCTATTTCTTCATAATAAGGAGAGATATGCAGAGGAACATTGCAAGCCAATAGTTTATCCACTTTCTCAATAATTGAGGATTGCTGCTGTTTATCCACCAAGGGAATCGGCAGCCTGGCCAGCGAAGAACGCAACACTTTAACGGATCGAAAACACTTACTGTAATAATATTGAATAACCCTGGAGTTGAGAATAGCCAGGATATATTTGATATTTAAGCCTTCTAGTTTAGGTATCACGATATTGGCACTGTTTAAAGTCAGTGTCTGCGAATTATCGTAAGCGAAAACCAAACTCCCGCCAATAAAGCGATAAATTAATTTCTCCTTAGCTCTGTAGAGATCAATCGGCGCTATCTGTTGGAAGCTCTTGGGTTCAAATCTTATAAAATTTTGGCCGGGGAGACATCGATATTTATAAACATCGCTCCCTCTATAAATGACTTCCCTGTCGTCGGATTGGATATTGGAAAGGAATCTTTTATTATCACCGGTTACAATTCCTAAAGCAAAGTCAGCGTGATCTTTTAAATAAACGACCTTCCCAGGGGATTCAATTCTTTTGATCAAGGATATCTCATCATCGGTTAAATCAAAGTTCCAATTGGATAAATCCAGTTCTCTATCTATGTTAATCCTAAAAGTTCTGCTATTGGTAACAACCTCAATTCCTTTAATCTCAAACCCCTGGTGCTTTTTTTGAAGAGTCAGGGCCATAGCCGGACATTGCACCCCATCAAAAGCATCGTCCCAATAGCGGATGCGTTTGATTTTAGCGTGATCCACTAAATAATCTCTCAGCGGCTGATGAATTTTAACATTGAGAAGTGACTGAGGCAGAACAAAGCTTACAATTCCGCCGTCTATTGCGGTCTTTAAGGCATATTCGGTAAATACCGCAAAGGATTCGACGGTTTTCTTGCGGGCCGAAACGTAAGCTTTTTTTAGTGCTTGCCGGGCTTCAGCATCATAATTAAACCCCCAGGGTGGGTTGCCGATGATGACATCAAATTCTAAATTAGATTTGCGCGCTAAAGGATCCTTACACAGAAAATTTTTATATAAAACCTCCAGGTTATCCGTTTTGGATATTAAAGCCATATTAATGCGGGTTAAGGATACGCTTAAAGGACTGATATCATAACCATATATTCCGTCTAAATTTTTTATGTATTTATAGACATGCATAAGAAAATTTCCCGTCCCACAGCAGGGATCGAGGAGCCTTATTTTTTCATGAAGAAAAGGTTCAAGATGATCCACGCTATCTTTCACAACAGCCAAAGGAGTGTAATACACGCCCCTGGATTTGCGCTCACCTGCATTCTGCAGGGACATATACAAAAGTCCCAATAGATCTTGCTCCTCAATGTAATCCATGGGAAGTGACAATGCCGTTTTCAAATGAAGAATTTGCCCTTCCAGATCCGAGACATTCTCAAGAAGATCATCGATGAGCATGGAGTAAGATCCGAACAGCTGCTTGGATTGAAGATAGAACGAGAGTAAACAATGCCTTGGAAATTCTCCTGACTCCGTAGAAAAGAGACCGCGGTTAAACAGCAGTTTTAATGCATATTCCGCCAATATCACCCGCTCGTAATCTTTGGGTAAATCAACACAATTCATCTGAGCAATAATATTCTCAACATTTTCAATCCCTTTTTTATTTTGAATATACGTCCTGGGTATAAAAGTCCCTGTGATATAGTTTTTATTGCGCCGACTCTTCAACTTGGAGTTACTGCCATCTTTAAGTTCTAATAATAAAGCCTCAATATCTTTTTTTAAAAAAAGATTTCTCTTTTCCCCGCTATCACTGGGTTTAAGAGTGCTGTTTTTGATCCAGTTTATGGCCGTGGCCTTAGATATAGACAAAAGATCGCATACCTCATTGAGTTCGATTAAGCCTTCACTAGTCAAGTTATCCACCTTGCCATTACCCTTATATTTCTCTTACCTTCATTAATACGTTAACATTCAAGTTGACGGCTTTTCTTGGCGATCGATATACTGCCAAAGAAGCCAGGCGCTGCTAAAAATTACTGCCCCGGTCAGCAATGCCAAACTAAAGCGCCTGGGATATTGAAGCAAATGCCAAAAATCATGACCAAACCAAGATTCCCAAAGGATTATTGGAATATTTCCGATCAAGGTGGCCAGAAAAAAAGAGCGAAACCTGATCGGTGAGACGCCGGCCGCATAGTTAACCGCAGCAGCCGGCAAGACAAAAATAAGTCGGGCCAGAATAATCAAGGAAAAGTTCTTGGAATCGGAAAGTTTTCCCCATTTGCCAAGCTTGTTCAGATGGGGGCGAGCCCATTCCTGACCGAGCAGCCGGCTGATAAAAAAGGCCAGAGAAGAACCTAACAAACTGCCGGTAAGAGAAAGCAGGAAGCCGGCACTCCAGCCATAAATCACAATATTAATACCTGCCAAGAGGGCAAAAGGGATAATAGGAAAAAACATCAGCAAAGACAATGCCAGTAAATCCAGCAGAACCCCTTTCCATCCCAATTCCAAAATCAAATCCTGAAAAAGGTCAGGATGTTGGATATGGGGATAGAGCAAACCAATGATGACCAATGAGAATAAAAGAACGATGGCCGAAGTCAGTTTTTTGCGGGACAAAAGTAGCCCTCCCTACTTTTCAGCTATTACTGCAAAGTATATCCGAAAAAATAACTTCCTACAATCCAGTTCATAAAAACATTCCCGCAGCTTGCTCATCGGCACACGATAAAGCTGATAGGGAATTTATGTCCGGTAATCACAGCTTCAGAGCAGATTGTCAATCCCTGATTGCGCAGAAAATCCTGATAGGACTGATGGGTCCATCGACTAAACGTTTTGAAACCAAAGGCCTCCATCAGTTTTTCCAGCGGCTTTGATTGTAGTTCATCTCTGGTAAAGGTTGGCGCTATCATTATACCTCAAACCTGTGCGAGTTTTTCGCATTATGCCGGAGCTGGATACCCCCTAATTTTTGCGGATTATGGAGGTGAAGATAAAAATTTGCCCGTTTTGAATTGACTCATCTAGATGAATAAATTTCAAAACCCAATCCGCTCACAGGCAGCCAAAGCATCGGCCTCTGTCGGGTCATGGGTCACCAGCAGCACCGTCTTGCCCTCGCTTCTGCGCCGCGCATCCTCCATGACCAGAGCCTTGGTCCCGGTGTCCAGCCCCTTGAAAGGCTCATCCAAAAAGAGGATATCATAATCAGCCAGCAAAGCCCGGAGAATAGATACCCGGCGGCGCATCCCTCCGGAAAGCTCCCGGACGGGCTGGGAAGCGCATCCTTTCAGCCCCACCGACTCCATGGCCGCCACGATCTCCCTCTTTTCCCGGTGCGGGCAAACGAGACGAATATTGGCTACCGGGCTCAGATTCTCGCACAGCCGGTCTTCCTGGAAAACCGCGCTCCGCCGCAGCCCGGCAAGGCCGCTGACCGCACCGCTGTCCGGCTCTTCCAGCCCCATCAGGATGCGCAGCAGCGTGGTTTTGCCCCGGCCGGAGGGGGCCATGATGCACGTCGTCCTGCCCCTGGGGATCAGGGCAGAGAAGTTGCTCAGCACCAGGTTCTCCCCGTAGGATTTGCACAATCTGTCCAAAATAATAGCCATCCCTCGCCTCACATCCTTTCCAGCCGGGCCACGCCCCGATCCACCAGAGCCAGAAACAGTTTTTCAAAAACCAGGCTGATCAAAACGATCACCAAAGTCCAGGCAAACAGGTCGGGGGTATCCAGATAAATTTTGGCGTGATACAGCTTTTCACCGATAGAACCCTGGGGAATGCCGATCACCTCCGCCGCAATGCCCGATTTCCAGCACAGGCCCAGGGTTACGGAACAGGCTGCGCGAAAAAATGGGAGCACCTGAGAGAAATAGATGTAGCGCATCGTCCGGCCGGGGGGCAGGTCAAAAAGCCGGGCCATTTCCAGAAGCTGAGGATCAGTGGCTTTGATGCCGTCCAAGACGTTGGTATAAATGATCGGCAGAACCATAAGAAAAGAGATCAGCACCGATAGATTGCGGGACGGTACCCAAATCAGAACCAGAATAATGAAGGAGGCCACAGGAATAGCTTTGATGGTAAGCATGGCGGGAGCCAGGAGCTCCTGGATCCGTTGAAACCGGGCGGAGAGTGCGGCCAGGATCACCCCGGCCGCCGTGGCCAACAGGAATCCCGACGCAATCCGCCCCAGGGAAAAAGCGATGGAGTGCCAAAAGTCGGCCACTTCTGTCAGTACGACCAGCCGCTGCAAAACGGAAACAGGGGATACCAGCAGTATCTCCTGTCCCAGAGCCATGCTGCCGGCCTGCCACAGGGTAACCCAAAGCAGTACGGCCCAAACTTTGATGATCCGGGGCTTGCCCTTCCCCTTACCGGCTGTAGTAGAATTCATCGGCGGGCAGCGTCCCTCCTACTGACTTGGGATTTTGCTCAAAGAGAACGGTAAGATAGCCTGAGAGCTTATCCCTCATGCCGCTCCCCTCGGCAAAGGTAATATTGCAGGCGGGCAGAGCCTTCACCGCTACAGCAGCGGGAACAATAGCGTATTTTTCAACCAAAGCGGCAGCATCTTCGGTGTTGCCGTTCACGAAATCAACAGAGTCCTTATAATGATCCAGGAAAGCAGCAACAGCCTCCGGATGCTCCTTGATAAATTCCGTCCGGGCTACCACCACGCCGGTGATCAGAGCAGAAGGGTTCGCCCCGCCGGCTTGAATCTTATCCCACTCTTTAGTCAGATCCAGGGCAACCCGGATCCCCTGGTTTTTGGTCTGGGCAGTGGTGACAAAAGGCTGGGGCAGCATGGCAATGGCATTTTCAGAGGCAGCCAAAGCAGCCACGCACTCGGCATGTTCGCTCTTCCATTCAATGGTCACATCCTTGGCCGGATCGATACCGTTCTCAGCCAGAACATAATTGAGGGCGTACTCGGGGGTGGCACCCTTCCCGCTGGCGTAGATCGTCTTGCCCCGCAGATCCTCCACAGAGCTGACGGTATTGCCGCTCTCCACTATGTAAAGGACGCCCAGGGTGTTGATAGACAGCACCTTCACTCCGCCTTTGGTGTTGTTATAGAGAACGGCGGCCAGGTTAGCGGGGACGGCGGCAATATCGGCTCCCCCCTGCACCAGCTTGGGTGTGACTTCATCCACTGCGGCGACGATGGAAAATTGGTACCGGTTATCCGTAATCGTACCGGCATCGGCATCGTTCATAAACTTCACCATTCCCATGGCGGTGGGACCTTTAAGGGCCAATACCTTGACATCGACAGGATCAGCGGCTGGGGTTTCCAACGGGGTTTCAGCCGGATTCTCAGCCGGGGTGGCGGCCGGGGCTGCAGGCGAACCGCAGCCGGTGAGCAATGCACCGGTCATGACCAGACTGAGCAGAACAGAAAGCAGTTTCTTCATAAGGTCTCCCTCTCTATATGTTTTATTTGGAGCCGGAAGGCTGGTACAGGATGTGTTCCAGACCGGCTTGATCCACAATCACGATTTCCTTGTCCGCCAAGGCTAAAAGGCCTTGGGATTGCAGGAAGGCCAACTCCCGGAAAAGGGCTGCCCGGCTCACATCCAGACGGCGGGCCAGGTCTTCCCGGGAGCAGTCCGGTATGACTCTTCCTGCCTTGTCTTGCTGGGACAGAAGATACCCGATCACTTTGCCGCGGCAGGATTGGATGGTCAGCATCTCAATGCGCCGGATCAGGAACTGGATTTTCCGGTTGCAGAGGGCGGCATAGCGCAGGGCAAAAGCCGGGTCCTTCTCCATTACGGATACCAGCACTTGTTTGGGAATAAAAATCAGCGTTGTGTCCGTGCGGCAGCGGAGAACCGTCTCCATCTCCGCCAGGGCAAGGAGATTGCAAATGCCGAAGCAATCCCCCGCTTCCAAAGCGTTAAGCTGTACGTCCCGCCCGTCCAGGGCTACAGAATAGACATCCACGATCCCTTCAACCACCAAACCCACGGAAGTAATGCCTGCGGGACGGTCGCTGACGATCTGACCTCCCCGATAACGGTGCACCAACATCAGCCCAGGATCGATGCCACAACCCTGCAGAAGTGGTGAAGTTTCTATAGATGAGAGGATTTGCTGCCTTGTCATGGACACGCGCTCCTTTTAGTTAGCATAATCTAACTTTTTGGGAATATTGTACCCCTCCCTCCTTGGCAAAGTCAAGAGAAGAAATCTGTGTCCGCAGTCTCATCTGATACTGACAAAAGAATGGTCTTTGTGGTAAGCTGACGCAAACTGCAGTAAGGGGAGTTGAACACCAAGCCATGCCTAAAAAGAACATTCTGTTTTCCGGTTCCTCGGCAGTGGGAAAAACCGCAGTGATCAAGGCCCTGATACCTACCCTGCTGGCAGGGGGAGCATTACCCTGTGTCTGCAAGATTGATTGCCTGCAGACCGGAGATGCCCAAGTCTACCAGGACATAGGGCTTCCCTGTGTCACAGGTCTCAGCGGGGATATCTGCCCGGATCATTTTCTGGTTTCCAACCTGCCCGAGCTCTGGAATTGGGCGGATGAACAACACAAGGATACACTTTTGATCGAGACAGCCGGACTCTGCCATCGCTGTTCTCCGGCTACAGAGGGCATGACAGCAGGCTGTGTGCTGGACTGTACCTCCAGCTGCCGGGCCCCCGCCCAACTCGGTCCCATGCTCACCCAGGCTGATTTTGTGGTCCTGACTAAAATCGATATGGTCTCCCAGGCGGAGCGGGAGATCATCGCCTGGCAGGTACAGCAGCTCAATCCAAGGGCTGTGCTTTTTCCGGTGGACGGCCTGGCCGGTTACGGCGCTGACCCACTGGCTCAATGGCTCTTGGAGCATGAAGACGGGTCAGAGTTTGAGAATGACCGGCTGCGGCACACCATGCCCAGCGGGGTTTGCTCCTACTGTGTGGGAGAGCAGCGGGTCGGCAGTGCCTATCAACAGGGTGTGGTAGGAAAAATCAACTTTAAGGAAGCTGAACAATGAACACGATCACAATCCTTGGCGGCCGGGATAAGGCCGGAAAAGCGGAGGGTCTGGACCCTCTTATCCTCAAAAAAGGTGAAATCTATACCATTGTGGGCAATACCGGTTCGGGCAAAAGCCGGCTCATTAAGGATGTGGAGCAGCTGGCCGACGGGGATTCCATCACCGGGCGCCGGGTGCTCCTGGACGGGAAGCCGGTTCCCCGCGGAGAGCGCCAGGCAGTCTCTGCCGGACTGGTAGCCCATCTGGGCCAGAATATGCGCTTTATGCTGGACATCTCGGTGGGGGATTTTGTGAGCCTCCACGCTCGTTGCCGGGGAAAACAAGTTGGCCTGGAGGCAGTATTGAACCTGGCCAACTGCATCACTCCGGAGCCTGTGGTGCCGGAGCAGCACTTGAATCTACTGAGCGGAGGCCAGGCCCGGGCCCTGATGATTGCCGACCTTGCTTTAATCTGTGACAGCCCGGTGGTTCTGATCGACGAGATCGAGAACGCCGGCATCGACAAGGAAAAAGCCCTGGAACTTCTGCGCCGCCAGGATAAGTTGGTTCTGGTCGTTACTCACGATCCCCATACCGCCCTGATGGCGGAGCGGCGCATCGTCATGGGCGGCGGGGCTGTCCGCGCCGTGGTGGAGCGGACGAAAGAAGAATTGACCCTCTTTGCCCTGCTCAGCAGGGACTATCAGCGGCAGCGGGAGCGGCAAACCCTCTTGCGGAAAGGAGAGCATTTAATATGACCCCCGCTTTACTGTACTGGAACCATGTGTGTATCCTGCACAACCAGGAAAAAAACTTTCTGGAGGGGCTGACCGCCCGCCTGAGGGAAGAAGGGATCGCTCTTGAGGTGCGCTATTTCGGCCTGGGCTATCCGGAACATATGTCGGAATACCTGGCTCGGCCCGATGCTGTTTTACCCGATCTGATCGTCTCAGCCGATCTGGAGGTGTTCGAAGACAGCCGCATCTTCAAAAAGCTGGAGAGAGATCTTTACCCGGCTGCCACATGGCTGCCGTTGCGCCAAGGTCCCGCGTTGGATTCGGTCCGGCGCGGCACCCGTCTTCTCCCCTTCCTCTCCATCCCTCTGGTGTATTACACCAAAGACACCTCTCATTGTGCAGGCAAGCGTCTGTCTGAGCTCAAGGGTCTGGCCTTTGGGGGGATCAATAACTCGGCGGGAAAAACCTTAGTCAAAGCAGTGTGGAGCCGCTACGGAAGAGGGGCCGCCCTAAGCTTGCTGGAGAGCGGGGCCGTTTCCGATATGCCCATCGGTGCCTTTCAACAAGTGCGCCTCGGTCAGAGCCCTACCGCCCTGGTCCCTTCTCTTTACGCGCTGCGGGCGGATGGGGAACGCTCCTTCCTCCGCCGACCGGCGGAAGGGCCCCTCTTGATTCCCTCCTATTTCTGCGCCCGCAACTCCATACCGGAGGGGGCAGCCCGGCGGATAGCGGCGGAAATCCTCTGTCCGGAGCTGTGTGATTTTTATGTGGAAAACGGCGATCTGATCCTCTATCCTTCCTGCACCACCGGTCACAGCCGTCAGGAGGGGGCCCGCTATTTCACACCCGCTCCGGAGTGGTATGAAACAGTTTCAGCGGAAGAATTCTATGCTCTTTACGGAGCAATGCTGCCTACTGCCCATATCCCCTGACTAAAGCTTCTTGAGCGATGCTTGAATTCAGCACCGTATTGCTTTTTAATATTTTCCTACTATAGCAGTAAAACATATACTTTTTCGAAAGCAGAATCAAAACACAGTATCAACTATTGTAGGAACCCCTATAGAGCCACGTAATCTGAATAAAAAGCACAGCCGTATTATTAAGGCAGCCGGATCAACTCAATCCGCATTCATGACTTAAGGCACACTGTAGCCACAATTTTACTGGACGACGGAGAAAACCCTGTTAACGTGAGCAGCCTCCTGGGGCATGCCAAAACCAGCACAACGTTAGACATATATGGTCATAGTTCATTGGAAGGAAAGGCCAAAGCCGTATCCCGATTGAGTAACAAAATAAAAGCTGTAAAACAACCAGGTCATTGTGATATTCTGGTAGATAAGTTTTTGAATGAATTGGTAATATTTATTGACAACGTTCATATAATATAATACATTGTATTTAAATATAAAAATAAGGAGTGAAGAATATGGCTCAAACAACACTTAACGTCCGCATAGATGAATCAGTGAAGCAGCAATTTGACGCCTTTTGTACGGATGTGGGTATGAATTCTTCTGTCGCGGTCAATTTGTTTGTCAAAGCGGTTCTTCGTGAGCGCCGTATTCCCTTTGAAATCGCAGCAAGTGATGATCCTTTTTACTTTCAGGCCAATCAGGAGAGGCTCAAAAAATCCCTTGAACAACTTAACGCTGGTAAAGGAACTGTTCATGAATTGATCGAGGTGACAGGTGATTAAGGTTTGGTCTGATGAAGCTTGGGAAGATTACCTATATTGGCAGACACAAGACAAAAAAACGCTGAATCGGATCAATAGGCTGATACAGGATATTGACCGCAACGGTCATACCGGTATAGGAAAGGCCGAACCGTTGAAGCATGAGTACCATGGCTGCTGGAGCAAGCGTATCGACGAAACAAACTGCCTGGTTTATCGCATTGAGAATGGCCGACTAGAAATCCTCCAGTGCCGAACACATTACGGCGACAAGTAATCGAAAGAAAGGAAACCGATCGGAATCCATAGCATATGTGGGGGCTGGTCGGTTTTCATGTGCTTAACTATCTGATAGCTTTTCCATCTGATACATGATGCGGTCATAGCAGTTAGGGTACAAATTGTACCCTAATTTTAATTTAGCTTCTTATCGTGTGAGTGCCATTTTTTCCTTTTAATTTTAAAATTAAAATGTCGTCAGAATGTCGTCAAGGCAATTTTGGGCATAAGAAAACAAAAAGAAAAAACGCTGCAATCTCTTGCAGCGTCTTACTTTCATATGGAGCGGAAGACGGGATTCGAACCCGCGGCCCTCGGCTTGGGAAGCCAATGCTCTACCACTGAGCCACTTCCGCATTGAACAGGAACAGTATTAATTATAGCAAAAAATACTAATTCGTCAAGCTTTCCCTTGCTGTAAATTCTTCAGCACTTTTCTTGCCCCTGAGATGGTCATGGGAATTTCGTCCATCGCCAAGCCGTCTTTGAACTTTAGAATCTCCATAAGATGGCCTATTCTCGGTAACCTAAGATTTACAGACCGCAGCATTTCCCGTTTGGCAAAGACCTCACTGCAGGTTCCTTCTAAGACCACTGTTCCTTCATCCATAACAAAGACCCGATCACAATAGAGAGGCACAATGTCGATATCATGGGTGGCGATCAGGATGGTTAGATCCATCCCTTTGAGCGTCTCTAAGAGAAGCTCCATGATCTCCGAAATTCCCTTGGGGTCCAGCCCTGCTGTAGGCTCATCCAGTACCAGGACCTGAGGTTCCATAGCCAAAACTCCGGCAATAGCGGCACGTTTTTTCTGTCCAAAACTGAGGGCATGGGTGGGCTTATGGCGAAGATGGGAAATCCCCGTTCTTGCCAAAGCATGCTCTACCCTTCTCTGCACCTCATCCTTAGGCAATTGGAGATTCAGCACTCCATAGGAAACATCCTGATAGACGCTTGCCGAAAACAGCTGATTATCCGGATCCTGAAACACCATGCCCACAGCCTGCCTAAGGCTCATAAGCCCTTTCCGGGAGTAATCAACAGGCTGACCGCCAAAAAACACCTCTCCTGAAGAGGGTTTCAGAATTCCGTTCAAATGCTGGAACAGGGTGGATTTGCCTGCCCCATTCCCACCTAGCAGTGCTGTAACCTGACCCTTGGGAATCACTATATTGATTCCCTTAAGAGCGTGAGTTCCATCAGGATAGTGGTAGTGCAAATCTTTAAGTTGTATGATGTTATCCGGCATGATGCTTTCCTTCATTCTCTTTCCTCAAATCTTTTAGCAGATCTATCATTTTAAAAATAATGTCAGGAAGACAAACGCTCCATTGATCACTACGGCCAGAAGCACTAAATTTCTATTATTCTCATAGCTTTCCTCCAGAACCTTGATCTCTCCGTCATATCCTCGGGCCTCTAAAGAAGTATACAGCTCATTAGAGCGTTTATAAGCACGAATGAACAGGACAGATACCAAACTCCCCATTGAGCGATACCCGGTTTTAAGATTGACATAGCCCAGCCGGGAGTTTTGAGCAGTCAGCATGGTGCCAGCAGTCTCTAAAAGCACGAAGATAAAACGATAAATAAGTCCCATCATTTCCACCATAAGTTTGGGCAGCCTGAGCCTCCTCAATACGGACAGCAAATCCACCATGGGAGTGCTTAGGGATAGAAAATAGAGGCAGGATACAGAGCCGAGCACCCGAAAAAAGAGATTAACCCCTTCCCGTATCCCATTTTCTGAAATGCCTACCCAATAGCCTGCTATGGAATAGGCCCATAAAAAGCTGTAAACATCACGAGAAATATTAACGGCAATTGTAAAAATACCGATCATTAAAAACGACATAGGAATGATCATCAATTTTAGCCATACAGAGAGAGGTGCCCCTCCGAAGAATATGGCAACTCCACTCATGAACATAATCACGGCTATAGAAACAAACAATTGATCGGCCCACAGACACACTCCCAGGGTCAAGAAGGCAACGATGAATTTTTGCATAGGATCAATCGTTTTAAGTCGAGAAGCATAGGCATAAGTATCCGTATTCAGCATATCTTTGCAGCCTCCTTTACCCTTTCAGTGTGCACTTATTCATTTGCCGGTTTCCTGTTCCATAGGGTTCCAAGTTGTTTAATCGTGTTTACTCCGGCCCTTATAATAACCTAAGCCAAAACCGATGACTCCCGCTCCCAGGCCTGCTTGAAGGGCAAAGAGCAGGCTCTCGATTTCCCCGCTGGCCGGCTCAAAGAAGGGGGAAAACCAAGGCTCATAATCCTCCTGAATATTCAGGATCTCTTCCTCGGCCAAACCATCCGCCCCGCCGAATTCAGCGTCCTGGACAAGAACTAAGGGAATAACGGTTATAGCCACTACAAGCAGGAATAACAACACATTAACCTTAAAAGTGGATCGTTTTGTTTGTTCTACACCTGAATTAGCCATTGTTATACCTCCTTTGTTAACAGCTTGAGATCTTGCAGCTCACTTTTTCCATAGCTGGCCAGTGCGTTGAAGATGATGACAGTCAGAATCCCCTCACTGATCGCTAAGGGTATCTGAGTCACAGCAAAGATACTGGCAAATTTAGTAAGAGAAGCAGCAAAACCGCCCACTTCCGAAGGGAAGGCAAGGGCCAATTGAATGGAAGTCATGACATAGGTGGCCAAATCGCCTAAGGAAGCGGCCAGAAATACACCTAACCATTGTGGTCCTTTAAATTTTTGTACCAGTTTATACACGCCAAAGGCTACAAAGGGACCAACCACTGCCATAGAAAAGGTATTGGCGCCTAAGGTGGTCAATCCGCCGTGGGCCAGCAGCAAGGCCTGAAACAAAAGGACAATAACGCCGATAACTGCCATAGCTGTGGGGCCAAATAGGATGGCACCAAAGCCTACTCCGGTTGGATGGGAACAGCTCCCGGTAACCGAGGGTAATTTAAGAGCAGAAAGCACAAAAACAAAAGCCCCGGCCATAGCTAAAAGAATCTTCAAGCGTGGATTAAGAGAAATGGTTTTCTTAATCGAAAAGATACCCAACACGACAAAGGGTATTGCTAAAGCTCCCCAGGCAATGGCCCACCCCGGCTGTAAAAAACCTTCCATAATATGCATAGCCGATGCTTTATAAGGAATAAAAAACATCATCAAGACTAAACCAATAAAGAGCTGTATACGTTTGTTCATACTCCCCACTCCTTAATTTTTGATACGAACAATCATCTGTAGAATAAACTCAATAATACCTATCGAAAAAGCGTTTTCGCCGCAAGAAAAATAACCCTTCCTTACGGAAGGGTTTGCTATCCTGTATCAGATAAAACTATCTTGAACACCGATATCCACCTCCCTAACATCCCGTAGGTTCCTTGAATCGAGAATATGAGCAGGTTTCCTGGCTCAAGTTCATCATTAACCTACGTCTTCCCAGACAGTAATCCAGTGACATCATTGTAGGTTAACTCCCTTTTACAGTGGCGGGCACCGCGTCAGCTTCAACTGACTTCCCTTATGATTCCCCTTGCGAAGAATCAACTCAATTCTCAATATTTAATTTCAAGAACATTATAGCAATTTTTCAGCCAAATTGTATATAATTATATTAGAAATAAATACTTATTTTATTTTAAGGTTGGGAGCATTTTAAAAACGTTCAAAATGGTGATATTAATCCCGAGGATTTTAATCAATGAAAATTAAGCTAAGGAGAAAACCATGCAAAACGATATTCAAGAGTTCTTAGACCAGGAGATCTGGGCAGTAGTCGGAGTCTCTAAAGATCCGACCAAATTTGGCACAAAGGTCTACCATAAACTCAAACAATGCGGCTATACGGTGTATCCCATTAATCCCAAACTCTCTGAGCTGGACGGAGAGCCTTGTTTCCCCTCTTTAAGCGCCTTGCCCGTTCGCCCTGACGTGGTCAGCCTCATCGTCCCTCCTCAGATATCGGAACAAATTATTGACCAATGTGCCCAATTAGGTATCAAAAGGGTCTGGATGCAGCCTGGCGCCGAAAGCGATGAAGCCTTGATGAAAGGGCGCGCAAACCAAATGCAGCTGATTGCTCATGAATGCGTGCTGGTTGAAGCCCGGTCCCGCCGCTAAACCTGAAAAAAGGCAAATCCGGAAAATAAGCAGCAAAAAACCGTACTGGCATCAGTACGGTTCGTTTTAACTATGGAGCGGGTGATGG